>Ga0255379_10133_pt1 | contig 13186 bp, 5 predicted proteins | sample ANMaggSeSYBR01I3_FD_182105 | JGI IMG/M metagenome (GOLD analysis project Ga0255379, IMG submission 182105) | Sediment cell enrichment communities from methane seep in Santa Monica Basin, California, United Staets - ANME aggregate JGI... | ecosystem: Environmental > Aquatic > Marine > Cold seeps >... | reverse complement strand
CAAAATAGAATACTCAAAAGTAAAAACCCACCAATACGCACAGTAATACCCGGGAGAGTATACAGAAACGAAGCCACAGACGCAGGCCATGAACACACCCTCTATCAATGTGAAGGTGTCTATGTCGATAAAAATGTCTCAGTTGCAAATATGATAGCTACTATCAAAGAATTTCTTGAAGCATACCTAGAAAGTAAATTCGATATTAAAATACAACCAGCATACTTCCCCTTCACAGAACCAGACTGCGAATTTGCAATTAGTTGCCCCTTCTGCAATAAAAAAGGCTGTTCAACCTGTGGATACACTGGTTGGATTGAATTAATGGGCTGTGGCATGATACACCCCAATGTCTTGAAATCTGCCAATATAGACCCTGATAAATACTCAGGCTTCGCATGGGGATTTGGAGTTGATAGACTTACAATGATTAAAAACAATATTCCAGAAATTAGACACCTCAGAGCTGGAAGTATTAAATTCTTAAGAGATTACTAACATGAAATTACCACTAAATATTGCTAAACAATACACAAAGCTACCAAAAGAAGTAAAAACAACCGTAGAAATACTCGCAAGTAGAGTAGGTGAGGTAGAATCATACTCCAACATTTCAGAAAAATATAAAAATGTTGTAATAGCTACTATTAAGCAAAAGTCCGACCACCCAGATGCAGACAAACTGGCAATATACCAAATCTCAGTAGACAACGATAAAAACATTCAAGTTGTAGCAGGAGACAAAACTCTGGAAGTAGGAGACAAGGTCGCATACATTAAACCAAAAGGAATTGTACCAAGCACATACAATACAGAAAAACCATTCACAATCGACAGTGTCGAAATGAAAGGTGTCACATCAAACGGTATGATGTGTTCTGAAAAAGAACTAAACATTGGACCAAACCACGAGAAAGTTCTCAAACTACCTCAAGATGCTCCAATTGGAGAAAACTTCTCTGACTACTACGAACTTAACGATACTGTAGTTGAAATAGAGAACAAAGCCCTTACAAACAGGGGAGACCTTTTTGGAATAATTGGACTTGCAAGAGAACTCGCTGGTTCCCAAGGCTTACAATTCACTAGCCCTAACTGGTACAAAGAAACACAAATAGAACTACAACCCTCAGAAACATGTCTCAACTTCGACATAGATAACCAAGCCAAAGCTCTCTGCCCAAGATACTGTGCCATTGCGATGAGCAATATCCAAGTAGAGGATTCACCAACATGGCTTAAATCAGCATTACTTAGATCTGATATTAAACCAATTAACAATATCGTAGACATTACTAACTACCTCATGATTCTAACTGGACAGCCAGTACACGCCTTTGATTTCGACAAAGTAATGAAACACGATACCAAACAGGCCGATATGGGACATATTGTAATAAGAACAGCCAAAACAGGAGAGAAAATCCACGCCCTAGACGGCAATATCTATGAACTTAACGATAGAAACTTGGTAATAGCCAACTCCCAACACCCAATAGCCATAGCAGGTATTACAGGTGGGATAGATACACAGATAGATAAGAATACTACAAACATAATACTAGAATCTGCAAACTTTGATAGATACAACCTAAGACACTCCTCAATGGAATTAGGCATAATCACAGAAGCCTCTACACGCTACACTAAATCACAAAGCCCCTCAATGTGCCTACCTATACTCTCACATGCTGTAGAGCTCATAACAGAGCTCTGTAATGGTCAAATCTCAAGCACCCTAATGGATTCCTACCCTGTAAAGGAAGAAGTTGATCAAATAAGTATCAATATTGACAAACTTAACACCAAATTAGGCCTAAATCTTAATTCAGAAGAACTAATTAAACTACTAGAAAATATTGAATACAAAAATACAGACTCAAAAGACAAATATATTACATTTCAAATCCCAGTATTCCGACAAGATATCGAGATAGAGGAAGATATATATGAAGATGTAGCCAGAATATATGGATATGAAAAGATCATCCCTGTATTACCCGAAAAGGCAATAACAGCAACATCCCTTCCCAAAATGATGACCCTTAAAAACAATATCCGAAACATACTCTCAAATTCAGGATGTAACGAACTACTAACTTACAACTTTGTAAGTATGGATTTACTCAAGAAAACAAACCAAGATCCAAACATCTGTCTTAAACTTAAAAACCCCCTCTCCAAAGAGCTAGAACTCATGAGACCATCCATACTTATATCCTTACTTGAGAAAACACTTCTTAATACCCAAGAAGGTATAAATTCCTTCGGTATCTTTGAACTTGGCCTCTCTCATCAAAAAGACAATCTGGATAAAGAGGAACTACCACTTGAAGAATGGAAGCTAAGCTTCATATTCTCAGACAACACCGACAAACTAAGTGGCAGTCCCTTCTTTCAATCAAAAAGATATTTAGAACAAGTTTTACACAAAATAGATATTAAGAATCTTAGCTATGAATTAGCTACGGACATTGACTACAACTCAACTCCAGTATGGGTTAAAACACTACTAAACTCCTTTGAGAGCAATAGCAGTGCAGTAGTATCAACTGTAGTTGGCAAAACAAAAGTAGTACTCGGTATAGTAGGGGAGATAAATAACGAAGTTAAACACAACCTCTCACTAAACGATTACTCCTGTGCTTTTGAAATCAATCTTGAATCTGTACTACAAGTAAAGTCACACTCGAAAAAATATGTGGAAAGTTCTAAGTTCCCTTACATTACACAGGACATTTGCTTTGTTACACCAACAAAAGTAACATATGCAGAACTCCTCTTGACTGTAAAGAAGGCAATAGAGAAAGAAAACATCCAAAGCAATATTGAATGTATCGATATATATATGAAAGAGGGAAATGATACTAGAAATATCACACTTAGAATATCTATTACCAATACTACAAAAACTCTCAAAGATAAGGACTACCAGAAGATAAGGGAAAGAATTAGTAAGAAAATAGCAAAGATAGATATCAGTATGTAACTGTAGAAATAGCACTATCATAAGCAGTACCACTAATAATAGCCCTTGCTTGAATAGTATAATCCCCATTACCACCACCACTGTCTCCCCACGTAGCTACCCAACTACCTCCACTTTCTACTGCACCAAGCGTAGTAGAGTAACCCCCACCTACCTTGTTAATAAAGAACTGAACAGAAGAAGGAGTACCAACTACACTCGCTTCCAACGCAACTGGAAATACAATATTAACACCGTCTGCAGGTGATACTAATGTAATAGGGGATGCACTTGCAACAACATTAAACACTACAGGATTACTAGCCTCCTTCTCTAAATTATCCTTTACCCATACAGTTACTGTATGATTACCCAACACCATATCAGATGGTATCTCATAAGTAACAGAATATGTATCATCCTCATTTATAGAAGCTCCTACAATAGGATTACCATCTATACTCACTGTAAACTCTGAAACACTATCCAGAACTCTAACACTCCCTGAGATAATGAGATTACTACCTTGAGCAGCCTCCTGCCCTGTTGTAGGAGTCACAATCTCAATCACAGGAGCATTATCTGGCCCAAGTGGTAATGGACACTCTGCACTATCAGGCATAGAAATAAGGTAATTACCATCTTCTATACCCAAAAGGAATTTATCATACGTACTCTGTTGATAAGTATTAGCTAACTTATTATTAATAACCACATAATCCTTCCCAAGCTCATACTTTTTGGCAGCTTCCACATTCTCGGCCACCAAACCATTAGACTCACATATATATACAATTTCCCTCTTATCCCCAGACGGTCCATGACCTTGAATAAAGATATTCGACTCACTTGGACAATCAACACCCTTTTGAACAACCCTCCCCGTATCAGTACAAATACTGGTAGAGAGAATCCCAGACGGTCTACTATACAACGAAACTGGATACTGATCAGAAACTCTCTGCATAAAAGAGTGTGCAATTGGAAGTGGAACATTAGAACTCCAACCACCAGGCATCTCCTCATTATTGTTGTTTCCTGCCCAAATTCCTACTACAAGATTCTTATGATATATCATCGTTAACAAATCCTTAGGACCATTGGTTGTACCAGTCTTAAAACACACCTTCCTACCCTGTACCCTGTAAGAAGCCCCAGCCCTATCACCATGCCCTCCTAAATCACAAAGGATATAGTTTAGAGCATAGATCTCTTTTTCATCAAAAACCCTTTGAGTAACTGGAGACTCCTTCTCATACAGCACCTCTCCACTAGATGTCTCAACCTTAAGAAATGGATCTGTCTCTACCTTCACTCCTTCATTAGCAAACACTCCAAATGCCGCAGTATGCTCAATTAATTTCATTTCTCCAGAACCAAGAGCAAGACTTAAACCATAGTCAGCCTTATCACTCAAAGTTGTAATACCAAGTTTTTCAACAGTGTTAATAAAATTGGTAATACCAGCCACCTGCAAAGTATATACCGTTGGGAGATTTCTAGACTTACCCAAAGCTTCCCTCACTGTCATAAGACCCATATACTTCTTGTCCCAGTTTACAGGCTTGTAACCACCAAAAGACATCTTAATATCTGGAGCCAATGCCCAAGGACCAGAACCTTGGGTAAATGCAGTTAGGTATGTATAAGGCTTTGCCGAAGAACCCACCTGCCTAAGACTAGTCGCAATATTAACATTACCATCCACACGCGGATCCTCCTGATTCCAATAATCGACAGATCCTACCATCGCCAAAACATCTCCATTATTTGGATCAAGCACAACCATCGAACCATTATGTACATTGTATCTAGCACCCTTCGCAATACCCTCAGAGATTTCCTCCTCAGCTATTTCTTGAATACCATAATCAAGTGTCGTAATAACTCTCAATCCACCCTTTGCTACACGCTCAGCACCATACTCTTCCTCCAACAAACTCTTTACATAAAAAACAAAATGAGGAGCCTTTATATCAATTTTCTTCGAGGTAAACACCAACTCTTCTTCCTTAGCAGCCTCTATCTCTTCCTCTGTTACTCCAGTTAGATGAGAATTCTTCAACATTTGATCTAATACAAAATCTTGTCTCGACTCCGCTAACTCTGGATTAGTACCAAAAAGAGGAGAATATATACTAGAATTTGTAATTATCCCGGCAAGTAAAGCACTCTCAGCTAAAGTAAGCTCACTAACATCCTTACCAAAATATATATTAGCTGCAGTCTGATATCCATAATTTACACCACCAAGAGGAACCTCATTCATATACATCTGCAAAATCTCATCCTTAGAAAGAGTTTGCTCGACTTGCATAGTAATCAATACCTCCTTAATCTTCCTTGAATAGGTTTTCTCATAGGCTTCTTCACCCAAAACATCAAACAGAATTGTATTCTTTACCAACTGTTGAGTCAAAGTACTAGCCCCACGAACTAACTCTCCAGATGTAAAATTTTGAAACACAGCCATAGCAATACCTGCATAATCAACTCCTTTGTGTTGATAAAACTCCATATCCTCGGCAGCAAGCAACGCCCACTTAGTATGACTCGGGATCTCATCAACAGGGACAAACTCCCTATTCTGATCCCCATACACTGTGTAAAGCAATTTTTCGTTTCTATCATATATCAAAGTACTTTGATCCGAATTCCTTGCAACTAATTGATCTGGAGCAGGAAGAGAATCTCTCAGATTCTTAAGATATATACCCAAAACCAACACAGCGATACAACCAACAAAGAAACCAACACCAGCTAATATATAGAAAAATTTCCTTAACTTCGTGACATCTATTCCTAAGACTGTTTTCTTTCTAGCCTTTGTCCTACTAGACTTCTTACCACTCATTCTTTTAAACCTATCCACCTTACTCACCCTCACATACTTCTTCCTCCTTGTACTCGATGTTTTTCTTTTTCTCCGTTTCGATTTTGATAACACAGCTACACTATACTTCATAGTTTGTATCCCTAAAATATTACACCAATATAATATAATGGATTTAAGAGGAAATCTCAACAAAAGAGAATTACGAGTGTGATATAATTGGACACTATGAAAAACAACAAACTAACAACAGCTCCATACAAAGGAACTACTGATACATATCCCAAGGACATGATGATTAGAAATTACATCTTCGATGTCTGGAGTAGGGTAGCAAAAAGATTTGGATATGAGGAGTATGACACCCCTCTAATTGAGTCTGCTCAACTTTACAAAGCAAAATCTGGAGAAGAAATAAGTAATCAACTCTACAACTTTACAGATAAAGGGGGAAGAGAGATTGCACTCAGACCAGAGATGACTCCTTCACTTGCTAGAATGATAGCTGCAAAGAAGAAGGAACTTACATTTCCACTTAGATGGTTTAATATTGGCAAATTCTATAGATATGAGAAACCTCAAAGAGGTAGGCGAAGAGAATTCTTCCAACTCAATATCGATCTACTTGGCATGAGTACAATTGATGCTGAATTAGAGATAATACAATATGTCATGGATGTAATGAAGGAATTTGATGCCCCTAAAGACACTTTTGAATTAAGAATTAATAACAGATACTTACTAGACTACCTGTTTACCGATATATTAAAACTCTCTGATGAATTAATCCCACAGCTTGCTAGAGCAATTGATAATTTTTCTAAGATGAAGGCAGAGGATTTTAAAGAATATCTAACTGATATAGGATTGGACAACAAACAACTCGAAGAAGTCTTAGACTTCCTTAGTTGGGATCTCTCTAAGTTAGAACTACTTAAAGGTAAGTGTAGTGGTGCCGACCAATTACTTGAACTGTTTGATAAAGCAAAAGGGTTAGATATTACAAACATTGCGTTTAACCCCTCTATCATGAGAGGTCTAGATTACTACACAGGTACAGTTATTGAGATGTTTGATATTGGAGGTAGCAAAAACCCAAGAGCTATGTTTGGTGGTGGAAGATATGATGATTTACTTACCATATTCGGAGAGGAAAAGATTCCAGCATTTGGACTAGGGTGGGGGGATATAATAATGACTGACTACCTAAGTACCTACAACTTACTCCCTAATACAAAAAGTAATACAGATGTGTATGTAACACTAATGGATAAATCTCTTCTTATTAAAACTACTCAACTTACACAAGAATTGAGAAAGAATGGAATCAACACACTCATGTGTCTTGAACCAACTAAGCTCAACAAACAACTTAAAGAGGCCAACAGAAAGGGTATAAGATGGGTCATTTTCTTAGGAGAAGATGAAATAAAACAGAATAAAGTACAACTAAAAGATATGGATAGTGGAGACAGTTCCGTAATTACGATATCCCAGTCTATACAAAAGATTAAAGAAATCTAATACAATACTCCTTAGAGTTATTTATTAACCCGCTAAACATAAACAAAAAGCGAGTATTAGTTGTAAACATTGAAACAACAAATACTGCTCAATGTTTTCTCAAGAAGGAAAACCTTTGGCGAATTACCTCTACAAATCTCTCAAATGCAACAAATATTGTAAATAGCAGATATGTAGATCTTCTCTGTATAGATACCGATAATGTCAACAAACAGCTTCTAAGTTTCTTAAAACACTTAAAGAATAAACGTCTTAGAACAAAGATTTTAGCCATTATCCCAAACAATACTAATCTTAAACACATCCTTCTTAGTTATGGTTGTGATGACTATCTACAAAAGCCATTCAACCCAGAAGACCTAGTACTTAGGTGTAAGAATTTAGTCCATTGCATTCCCACTCAGTATGAGATTATTTATGAGTACAACTTCTTAAGATATGAAAAGAAGATGGATAGGGTGATGTATAACAATATATTTATCCCACTTACTCCTACAGAGATTAGTGTAGTAAAACTCCTAATCAAAAGGAAGTTTCTCTCTAAAGAGGAAATAATTCATTACATTGAATCAAAATTTGGTAAAACATACACAAAACAATATATTGTAGTAATAGTACATAGAATAAGAGAGAAGATTAGACTATGTACAGGGAGGGAATTAATAGATAGTAAGTATGGGGGAGGGTATAAGCTTAAGTATTAGAAGATTACAACCCTTTCTTCCACTCAATTATCTGCCCCAAAGCTTCCATAGGAGTCATATTATCCAAATCTAACTGTTGTATATCCCTCTCAACCTCACTCTCCTTAGCAGTAAAAAGAGGATACTGAAATACTGTCTTATCAACCATTTTCTTCTTACTCATCAATATATCAGAATCCCTTAACTCACTCTCACTACCAAACATCTTTTCTTGTTCAAAACTCTCTAATATCTCATTTGCCCTATTCACAACCTTCTCTGGTAAACCTGCCATCTTAGCAACATAAATACCATAACTACGATCAGTACCACCCTCAACAATCTTTCTAAGAAATATAACAGTACCCGCATCAAGATCCTCTTCTACCAACACATTGAAATTCTTAATCCTATCCGGAACCCTATCTGAAAGCTTAAGAAGCTCATGATAGTGAGTAGCAAACAAAGTCCTTGCCTTAATATCCGTGACTAAATACTCAGCCAATGCCCAAGCAATACTCACACCATCATAAGTACTCGTACCCCTTCCAACCTCATCAAGCACAACCAAACTATACTTAGTCGCATTATTAACAATATTAGCAGCCTCATCCATCTCTACCATGAAAGTACTCCTACCACGACTAAGATCATCACTAGCACCAACCCTAGTAAATATCCTATCCACTATTGATATAGAAGCACTAGAAGCAGGCACAAAACAACCAATTTGAGCAAGCAAAATTATAGTGGCAACCTGCCTGATATATGTAGACTTACCAGACATATTAGGACCAGTAAGTATACACATATTATTCCCCTCAAAATCCAAAACTGTATCATTAGAAACAAAATCTTCATCCAGTAAACCCTCCACGATTGGATGCCTACCATTCTTAATATCAATAATCCCCTCATCTTCACCCAAATCAAAAATCTTAGGCCGAGTATAGTTGGAAGTGATAGAGAGATTAGCAAAACCAGAAAGCACATCCAACCTAGCAACCTTCTTTCCCACCTCTTGTAAATTACTAAGCTTAGAAACAAAACCATCCCTAAATTTACAGAACAGCTTATACTCTAACTCTGAAAGCTTCTCCTGAGCATTGAGAATGATATCCTCTCTCTCTTTAAGCTCCTCCGTAATATACCGTTCACTATTAACCAACGTCTGTTTTCTAATATATCGATCTGGAACTTTTTCCTGATGAGTTTTCGTTACCTCAATGTAATACCCAAACACCCTATTGAAACCAATCTTGAGAGAAGTAATACCTGTTTTCTTCTTCTCTTCCTCCTCAAACTTCTTTAACCACCCCTTACTACTACCTGAAAGCTCCCTCAATTCATCCACCTCAGCGTTATACCCATCCTTAACGACACCACCCTCAGTTATTAAAGTAGGTGGATTGTCAGATATCGCAGTATCTATACTCTTTACTACTTCTTTAAGAAACTTAATATGAGGGATATACTTATCCTTCAATAACTCACTCACTCTCAATGTAGCATCCAACGATGTCTGAAGTGCATTAAAATCTCTAGCATTAACCCTACCCAAACCAATCTTACCAACAATCCTCTCTATATCACTCACAGAGGAAAGTTCTTCCCTTACACTACTGAGTAGCTCCCTATCTTTTACAAACCTATCAACAACATCCAACCTTTCATTGATAGCACCCTTTTCAATCAAAGGATTGAGTAACCAATGGTACAACAACCTACTACCCATTCTTGTTTGTGTTTTATCAATAATTGAAAGTAATGAACCCTGTACACCTCCACCGTAAGCATTGGAAACCAACTCAAGATTTCTAATAGTTGGCTTATCCAAAATCATCTTACCATTGATATTTACACCCCTTGGCTTCTCTATATGCTTAGGATTACACAACTGGGTATCCTCTATATATTTAAGTATCATCCCTACAGATACTAACTGTGCCCCCTCTTCAAGCCCCAAGGACTCAAGACTTTTAACTCCATAAAAGCTCTTTACAATTTCCTTAGTAAAACTCACATTCCTCAACCCCTTATCAACAAACTGTACAGGAATATTCCCAAACTCCAACCCCTTACTTCCATCAATCAAAAGAACCTCAACTGGATCGTATGAAGACAGAACAGAGTTAATACTCTCCTTATCAAAAGGTAATTGCATTACCAAGAACTCTCCAGTGGACATATCACACAGTGATACTCCCAAAAGGCTCTTCTCTCTAAAAAAGGCCGCTAAGTAAGAATTTTTCAAATCATTAGCCTGTTCTCCATCTAGCGTACCAGGAGTTACAACTCTAGTTACCCCCCTCTTTACAATACCTTTTGCTAGTTTAGGATCTTCAAGCTGATCAACTACCACTACACAATATCCAGCCTTAATTAATTTTGGTAAATACTGATTAATCGCTTTTTGGGGGAATCCTGCAAGTGGGGTAGGGTTAGTCTTCTTATCTCTTGCAGTAAGTGTGATATTTAAAACCTTAGATGCAATCTTTGCATCATCACCAAAAGTCTCAAAGAAATCTCCCATTCTAAACAGCACAACCTTACCTGGATATTGCTTCTTAAACTTCATATATTGCTCCATCATTGGAGTCTGTTTGATAGTAGACATGGTTCTGGATTATATCATAGAAAAAAGCTACTTACCCATAATCAACTTTGCTTCTTCCTTTGCTACAAGCTTACGAACATCTTTAACAATTTCAGGCTTTACACTAATCCCATATACACCATTTTTGACACACTCACTAACAAGTTGCTTGTCCTCTTCACAGATTACCGTAACTACTGCCTTGAATGGTTTCAAAATATCTATCACATTACTTACCATCTTAAGCATACTATTGGTAGAAAGGGAATACTTAGCCTTCACATCATCTCTACCCAAGCCCTGCATCTGCCTTGCCAATCTTGGCATATTTAGGATTACCCCATCTATCTTAGCCTCTATGATATCGTCTACTAATATTACCTCTGCAGGATTATCAATAATAGCGTACACTTTAAAAGTAGAACTTCTTCTAAGACCAACACTTGAGAGATTCTTTTTAAATACTCTCATAAGATCCCCACTCATAGGGGCGTGTACTGCAAGACTTACATTACGCTTTTTGTAAACATCTCTCACCCTTTTCACAATCTTAAGGGTACGTTTCAACAAGTCCCCATTAGAAACATAGTGTTGTAATCCAAACTGGTCATCAGGGATATCAGATTTCTCCATAGACTTACCCTTAGTAATCTCTCTAAACTCTCCAACTGTGCTAGAACCAATACTTACTACAACCTCATTACCCTGAGAAAGATCTACATACTCACAAATCTTTTCTGAGATTAATTTTGCATACTCCACAAATTTCTTATCTTCAACATAGGCAAGAAGATGTCTTCCCTGTTCAATCATTATCCTATCCATATCAACAAACACCATACCATGAGAATTACCCACATACTTTCTAATTTCTTCTAACTTGAGTACAGGCTGTACAAAAACCTTTGTGGCACTAGGGGAAAGAGTAGAGTCAACTGGAATACTCTCATCTAATTCTTTCTCTTCACTCTTTGGCTCTTTTTTCTTCTTCTCATTCAAGAGATCAATACCTGAAAGATTTTCCTCACTGTAAGCAGCAACTACTGGATGTACTTTTTCTTCCTTAAAACCATTGCTAATACTTGGGTCTGTTTCTTTGTATACACTACCGACATTACCATCAACTCGTACTAAGTCTCCCTGTTTGAGAGTACTAGAAGCGTTGACTGCACCAACCACAGCAGGGATTCTAAATTCTCGACAAATGATAGCAATATCACTAGTTAGACCCCCAGTATCTGTAACAACTGCACCAGCACTAAGTATCATCGATTCCATTTCATAGGCGTAGGATTTAATAACAAGAACATCATTTTTAGTCACCTTAATCTCTTTTCTTCCATCGTCTACAATCAAGACTTTACCTGTCACAGTACCAAAGCTAGCACCTATTCCAGAGAGTAAAAAATCTTCTCTTGTTTGTACCCTTGTCTCTGTTTCACTACTATTCTTGTCTACAGTCTTTGCAATATTAATTAGCTTTTCTACATGACCATCAAACTCGTGTTTCTGCTTTTGTACTAACTTCTTAGCACCATCAAAAGCCTTCTCCTCTATACTGTCCACATCCCTATACCTACCTACAAAGGAATTCACAACCTCACCTATAGTATCCCTATCCTCCCTAACTACTACTACTTCTGGCTGTATAAACATCTCACTTAAAGACTTGCTTTGCAATACCCAAATTCTACCTCCAGCCTGTACCCACTCTATACTCTGATGCTCTCTTGACTTGTTCTCAATCACCAATGCAATCTTTGACACTTCCTGTAAATACTTCTCCTCAACCTTCTGCCTATGACTCCAGGCTTGGGATATGGAAATCTTCTCTACAGCGCTCTTCTTCTTACCTACACCAACTGTTCTAACTCTCATCCACTCTTGTGGAGATATATGTTTTTCAATCGTAGTTAGATCCTTTTTGTTAAGAACATATGTATCTGGAGTAATCTCTCCTGTAGCAATTACATCTCCCAATCCATATACAGCCTCTATACTTACCCTTGTTTTGTCTTGAGTAATTGGATCTACTGTAAATACCACGCCTGAGACCTCTGCCTGTACCATTCTTTGTACAACAACTGCTAGCTTAACCTCTGAAAGATCAATTCCTTTTCTTGCACAATACATGACAACATCATCTGTGAATACCGATGCATAGGTATGCTTAACAGCATCTATCAATTGATCCATATGTCTAACATTAAGTTCTGTAGAGAAAACTCCACTAAAGGAAACTTCTGGTTTAGAAGGGAACACTACTGAAGATCTTACGGATACCCATGCGTCTGTAAAGCCAGATATTCGAGTGTATGCAGTTCGTATTTGATCAATGAGGTCTTCTTTAAGATTAGTTTTAAGTATACTCTTTTCAATCTCATCTTCTTCAGGATTTCTACCCTTGTGCGTTAGCTTGTCTATATCCCTATCCAAACTCTCAAACAGCATATCCTTAAACACAGTAGGGGAGATGACGAAGAATTCAGGTACCGGTATATCCATATCTTTAAGCTTGAAGAGACTTAACCCCTTTCTACCTACGGAAGTTTCTCTCAAATTCTTTGCACTAAAATCTTCCC
>Ga0255379_10130_pt1 | contig 13271 bp, 9 predicted proteins | sample ANMaggSeSYBR01I3_FD_182105 | JGI IMG/M metagenome (GOLD analysis project Ga0255379, IMG submission 182105) | Sediment cell enrichment communities from methane seep in Santa Monica Basin, California, United Staets - ANME aggregate JGI... | ecosystem: Environmental > Aquatic > Marine > Cold seeps >... | reverse complement strand
TCCTTCGATCCTGGCTTCCGGCAGGTGCTGTTTCACAGACTTCATCATCCTATGATATGCATCCTTTACCTCCTTATCCGAACCCAGGTCAAGTATAACGCCGCCCACATCGCTTTTATGGGTGATATCACATGAGACGAGTTTCATTACAACAGGATGACCCAAGGTTTTGGCCGCTTCCACGGCAGCCCCGGCTGAAGATACTGCAGTCGTTGGGAGTACGGGAATATTCCAGTCCCCTAACAATTTCCAGAGCCGTTCCTCATTCCCGTTCATTCCTTCACCTTCTCTATAAACCCATGATGCTTGACCAGGGATGCCAGGGCCTTAACAGCCCTTTCAGGTACAGGGTAATTGGGAAGACCGCCAGTTTTTAAAATATCTATCCCTGCTTCTGTGCCCGCACCTCCAAGCCAGCATGTTATTACCGGTTTAAGACATCTACCTCGGTGAATATCTACAATAGCATTTGCCGGAATGCGTGAATCCCACATCACGGTATGCACATAGATCACGATCAACGCATCGATATTTGGGTCACGCAACATATGTTTGACGATACCGTTATAGGTCTCATAGGATGCCAGTCCGGCCGTATCTATCGGATTGCTGTATGATGCGAACTTCGGGACCAGTTCCTTGATACTGGCTCTTGTTCCCTGCTCAAGGCCCGGTATTGCCAGACCCAGGCGTTCACATGTGTCAGATGCTATGATACTGGCACCGCCGCCGTTGGAAATTATTCCCACCCTTTTGCCTGCGGGTGCGGGCTGGACCGAAAGGGCCAGTGCAGAATCAAAAAGGTCATCAATATTCTCGATCCTGATAATACCTGCCTGTTTGAAAGCGGCACTGTAAACATCATCCGAACCTGCCAGACTACCTGTATGTGAGAATACGGCCTTTGAACCGATCCGGGTCCGGCCGGCCTTTACCGCAAGAATGGGTTTGGATATGCCCTTGGCCAGTTCCATAAACTCCCGGCCGTGATTGATACCCTCAATGTACATTGCGATCACATCTGTCTGTTTATCATCAGCAAGATATTCCAGTAAGTCCACATCATCAACATTGGCCTTGTTGCCAGTGCTTACAACGATATTCAGGCCGATCCCCATCTCCATTGTCCAGTCAGCCAGGGCCAGTCCCAGTGTACCGCTCTGGGTGATAAAGGATATCCCACCCTTTGCAGGTAGTTTGGAGATAATGCTGGCATTCATGCCTGCATGGGCATTGACCACTCCCAGTGTGTTCGGGCCGATCAGCCTCATACCGTATCGGTCAACAATCCCCATCAACTGTTCTTCAAGCTGCTTCCCCTCACCACCCACTTCGCTGAACCCTGCGGTGACCATAATAATGCCTTTAACTCCTTTCTTGCCGCATTCTTCTGTTACTGCAAGTGCATAGGATATGGGTACAACGATAACTGCCAGGTCAACAGGACCCGGTATATCAAGCACAGAAGGATAACATTTCTGCTCAAGGATGTCCGTTGCCTTCGGATTCACAGGATATACATGGCCGGGAAACCCATTGCCCAGCATGTTCTTCAGTATGGTATAACCCCATTTACCTGGTGTTGCCGATGCCCCGATAACGGCTATTGATTCCGGTTCGAATATTGCTTTTAACGTCAGTTGTATTTCTCCCGATAGTTCACGTTCGGTCGATATGATACCCCTTTTTTGATAGTCAGGGGAATCTCACATCCACAAGTTCATGCATTTATTACAATGTTATATTTGTTGCAATGTTTTAAAATACATTGTTTTTTCGAACGATTAATAAGGTTTATAAGATGTATTAATAATATTGTTTGTTGTATGATACGAAAGTGTCCGAAACATGGTTTTTTCAGAGGAGAAGTATGTCAATGCGGCGAAGCTGGCAGTTATGTGCTGGATGATGATCGCACTGAACGAATGGGTCGGTTCCTTTCCGGAGCATTGCGGCATTTTCCGGATGACCTTGGGCTGGCCATGAACCAGCATGGTTGGGTGGATATTGATGTGCTGGTGGATGTTATGATGACAAGATATCCCTGGGCATCCCATAACAGGTTGATAGCAATTGTAGAATCTGATAAGAAGGAGAGGTACCAGCTATCAGGCAAAAATATCAGGGCCAGATACGGACACTCGGTTATCATTGACCTGGATTTTCCTGAGAACGACCTGGAGTTTGTATATTACGGTGCCAGCCAGGAAGAAGCAGATATGATACAGGAGATGGGGATCAGGCCTGTACGCCAGAGATATGTGCACCTTAGTTCCACTTATGAGAAGGCCGTGGAGGCTGCCAGTGTACATACTGAGAATCCTGTTATCTTCAGGGTAGATGCCTTTGCTGCTATGGAAGGTGGTGTGGAAATGATGGTGGTGAACAAGTTTATCGTGCTGTCCGAGGATATACCACCCGAGTACCTGGAAATCACCGAGCCGGAATCATAATGATATTTTAAAAACATCCTTTTTTTCTTCTATCCTGAACTCCACACCCAAAAACTGCTCTACCACCCATATATTCGTCCGTGTATGCCCGGACACCTCCCGCACCGTGAAACTCCCGCCCCGGGCAAGCCCCATGTACGGAATCAACTGGTCGGCAAGGTGCACGTCCACCGCAGCCCCCGAGCCCTGTTCTGTAATTATCTCCCCGGCAGCAGCCTTGCCCACCTTCTCGGCAGGCAGCCCCCGCTTACCCAGGGCACTGCCGCCGGTATACCCGCACCACAGGGTTATCCCGCTGCCGGTAGATGGGGAATTGGATACCCATGTATCAATAGATGAACTATAACCTGCCTTTTCCAGTGCTTCTGCCGCTGCATCTGCCTGCCGCTGCATAACGTGGGGCGGCAGGTTTGAACTATGCGATATGCCTGCAACTGTACAGAGTTCTTTCTCCTTCCTCCTCTCCCACTCCTTCTCTATCTCTTTCTCCGTATCCTTCTCTATCTCCTCCTCCTTCTTCGTATCCGTCTCTTTCTCTTTATCCAGGTCCACAGACCGCAATGCTGACGGGTGAATAATAGTAGCGACCCTTCCGCCGCCCCTGGGATAGTAACCCCGGCGTTGAAGCCTGATATTACACTTTAATCCCATAGTTTCAAGTACTGGCATCAGCACATGGGCCATATAGTCAATAGGTGGTGACCATGCCACATCAGTGCCGCCTGTGATATCCAGTGATACTGGTTCCTGTGCTGCCGAAGCAACAGGCATCAGGCACTGGAGAAGTAGTGTAATACTGCCTGCCGTGCCGATATCTATGTTGTAATGACCGCCCGAGATGTCACCAGGGCTAAATGTAAGTTCAGTAGAACCACGCTTCAGTCCCGATACCCTGGCACCGGTCATGTCAGCGGCCGTCCTGATAGCACTCATGTGCTGAGCCTTCAGTCCGGGTTTCGGTCTGTTGCTGCGGATATTGCTGATCGTTACATCATTTCCTGTAACAGCAGACAGTGCAACAGCCGTACGTATGATCTGGCCGCCGCCTTCGCCGTAGGAGCCGTCGATCTGGATCAAGCTATACCTTCCATCTTATTTTTTGCATCATCGGCCGCAAACGTTACCGGGTCGATGACCATGGCAACCGGCGGCGAGTATGAGGTCTCCCAATCCAGCAGGTCGTCGACTTCGGCACCCATACGTATGGCAAGGCTGAGAGCATCTATCCTCTCCTTAACACCCTCGCCCGACACCACCTGTGCGCCTACAAGCTTCTTTTTTGAGAACAACAGTTTAACGAACAGGGGCATAGCACCCGGATAATAACCGGCCCTGGAATATCCCTTTGAACTACCGCTGATTATGTTAATGTCGTGGACTTTTGCCGTATGCGAGGTAATACCCACCGAACCTGCCACCAGATGCCCCGCCACCACCACACCTGGGCTTAATGTAGGTGGATAGACAGCATCCTTACCAGCAAGGTTATCGCCAATAACCCGTGCCATCCTCCGGGCAGCCGAACCCTGCCTGCAGATGATAGGCGAACCCGTGATCAGATCAAACACCTGGGCGCACTCACCACCTGAATAAACATTATCCTGGAATTCTCCATTCATGCTCACCTTCAGTCGCTCATCGGTCACAATGCCGCCTGTGGGACCTATATCATAGCCAGCCTTCCTGGCAACCGATGTCAAGGGCTTTAGTCCTGAAGTCACTATAACAACATCAATCGGCAGTGTTTTACCCACATAACTGATTGATTCCACCCTTTGTTTTCCATTCACAGAATCCACACTAGTATTTGTCATTACCCTGATACCCATCGAAATAAGATGCTGCTCTATAAATGATGCCATGTCAGGATCAAGGGTCAGTGGAAGCACCTGAGCCAGGGTTCCGATCAATGTGGTATTAATCCCTCTCCTGGCAAGGGATACTGCAACTTCGATTCCTATCCCATCCGCACCAATAACCACCACCCTGCTGTTATCATTAATAGTAGACTTGATGTCCATGCCATCCGATAGCGTATGCAGGGTGAACACGCCGTTTAAGTGAATTCCAGGGATGGGCGGGATAACAGGTGTACTACCAGTAGCGATCACCAGATGATCATATTCAAAAACACCAGAATCTGATATCACTTTCTGGCTTACGACATCTATGTTCCTGACCTCTGTGTTAAGATGCAGGTCTATACCCATTTCAATAAAGGTATCTGGCGGCCTTACTATCAGGTCAGGGAAATCAGATATAATACCTTCCAGTACGAAGGGCATCCCGCACTGGCTGTACGCAGTGTGAGTGTCCGATGAAAATACCAAAACATCATAATCCGTATGCCGTTTCAAATAGGTGGCTACAGTCATCCCCACGGCACCTGCACCAATAATAGCCACTTTCTTTGTCATTAGTTGTAATTTATTGTTAATTGCAAATTAGGTTTATCGTGAAAAGTAAAATAAGAGAAATTTTGTGTGAGCGGGTTGGGGAGTGGGGGTTAGTTAGAAAAACGTTGTTCCCGCTCACAAGCTCCTATCTATTCAGATTTAATATATATAGTTTTCGGATTTTACATTAGAATCTAAAAAAATTACTTCTACCCATACCACATTATAAATTATTCGAATTAAGATATTTGTCAATAGCCTTAGCAGCAATCTTACCTGCACCCATGGCACTTATGACTGTAGCAGCCCCTGTTACCACATCTCCACCCGCAAATACCCCGGTTTTAGAAGTGGCACCGTTATCATCGGCTATTATCGTACCCCATTTCGAGGTCTCAAGGCTTGAAGTAGTCATCGGGATAAGCGGATTTGGAGATGTCCCTACTGCTATTATCACTATATCCACATCAAGGATATGTTCAGAACCTTCAACAGGTACAGGTCTGCAACGTCCTGATTCATCGGGCTCGCATAGCTCCATATTCAGGCATTCCATCTGCCTTACCCAGTTCTTCTCATCACCAAGTATCCGTGTGGGGTTTGACAGGAGCCTGAAAATAACGCCTTCCTCTTTTGCATTCTCAATCTCCTCACGCCTGGCCGGCATCTCATCATCTCCGCGACGATACACTACAGTCACTTCTTCGGCACCCAGGCGAACCGCACACCTGGCAGCGTCCATTGCAACATTCCCTCCACCCACGACCACTACCTTATGGCCCTTTTTGACAGGAGTATCATAATCAGGGAACTGGTATGCCTTCATCAGGTTAACCCTTGTCAGGAATTCATTTGCAGAATAAACACCACTGAGATTCTCACCATCGATGTTCATGAAGCTGGGCAACCCGGCACCGGTGCCGAGGAATACGGCATCATACTCATCCAGTAGTTCATCCACGGTCTCTACCATACCGATCACACTATTGAGCTGGATATCAACACCCAGTCTTTCTATGTATTCGACTTCCTTCTGTACAATGGATTTGGGCAGCCTGAACTCTGGTATGCCATAGACCAATACGCCTCCTGCCTTATGCAGGGCCTCCATCAGGTTCACACTGTGCCCCATCTTTGCCAGTTCGGCTGCAGCGGTCAGCCCTGCCGGACCTGAACCCACTACGGCCACCTTCTTACCTGTCGATTCGGGTTTTTCCGGTTCCCCCAGCTTGTTCTCCAGTTCCCAGTCAGCAGCATAACGCTCCAGTCTGCCGATGGCAACGGGTTCACCCTTCTTTGCCAGCACGCAGACCTCCTCACACTGGGTCTCTTGAGGGCATACGCGACCGCAGATGGCTGGAAGTGCATTCATGGACTTCAGCTCATTAATTGCACCTTCCATATCTTCATCTGCTATACACTTAATAAAAGCAGGGATGTCGATCTCTACCGGGCACCCGGCCACACACAAAGGTTTCTTGCACTGGATACACCTCTTTGCCTCATTTACAGCCTGTTCATGGGAATATCCCAGTGCTACTTCATCAAAGTTAGAACGCCTCTTTTCAGGGTCCTGTCTTGGCATGTCCTGTCGTTCTAACACTGGCATCCCTCCCGGTCACATTTTTTGTAGTGTTCCATAGCAAGCTGCTCCTCATCCTGGTACATCTGCAACCTGTTCATGAGCAAAGTAAAATCGACCTTATGTGCATCGAATTCCGGCCCGTCTACGCATGCGAACCTGGTCTCGCCGCCAACCAGTACTCTGCATGAACCGCACATGCCAGTGCCGTCTACCATGATACTATTTAGACTTACTACGGTTTTCACACCGAAAGGATGGGTTACCCCGGCCACGGTGCGCATCATTATAGGGGGTCCGATGGCAACCACAAGGGAAATGGATTCACTTCCTTCGAGCAGTTCTTTTAGCACATCTGTAACAAAACCGTGGTGCCCTTTGGTACCGTCATCGGTTGTAATAAACAGTTCATCACTTACATCCCGCATCTTTTCCTCCCACAGCAGCAGGTCTGCACTGCGTGAACCTATAATGGATATTACTTTGTTGCCGGCTTCCTTGTGGGCTCGGGCAATAGGATATACAGGGGCCACACCCACGCCGCCACCCACACATACTACTGTACCTACCTGCTCTATCTCTGAAGGCTTGCCAAGGGGACCCACGAAATCGAGCAGGCATTCTCCGGCGTTCATTTCAGATAACTGGGCTGTGGTCTTTCCCATCTCCTGGAAGATTGTGGTTATTGTGCCCTTCTCGCGGTCAAAATCAGCAATGGTCAGGGGAATTCGCTCTCCTGCATCATCTATCCTCAGAATGATGAACTGGCCTGCCCGGGCTTTTCTTGCTATCCTGGGGGCAGAAATGATCATATTGTGTATTGTTGGAACTATCTGGCTTTTTTCAATTATCTCAAATGGCATGTTGGTTTTCCTTCTAAATAAAATATTGAATAGGTCTAGGATGACGTGAGTTCATAATGCAATCGATAAAGTAAAAATTTAACGGTTGTAAATTTTTAAATGAATGCAGGGGAAAAAAGTAAAGGTGACATTTACGGGCTGCTGGAAAACATCATCATAAACCGGGCATGAATCCCCCGGCCCCCTCGCAATCTCCACAGACAGCCCCATAATTAGAAATTTCCGGATAAAAAAGATAGTATTTTTTTATGTGATGTAAACAATGAAAGTTATATGAAATGAAAAATATCACGTTTTTTCTTGAATTTTATAGTACCCTGACAAATATCCTGTTCTATAATAGATATGTCCAAATCTATTTGCTTGCCAGTCATAAAGGAAAGTGCTCCTTCTATTAAACCTTGAGTACTTCTACAAAGAGGATTTTTTACGGATAATCCTTGGTTACTGCATATATCTTTTATTAAACAGTTTTTAAACCGTAGATCTGCTGTATATTCTTTTTCTTTTGAGTTTTCACTTATAATTTCTATATCAAAACAAAACTTGATGTATTCAATGAATTGTTTCAGAGCAGTTTGTGGATCTTTGCCTGTTCCTATTTTTTCCCCTAAATTTTCCCCTTTTCGAAAAAAATTCACATAAATTAAATCACCTGTAACTTCATCGCCATTTACTTCCCTGAGTGTATCAAGCAATCCTGCAACCAGTGTCATACACCCCTGTTCAGATGTGAGTTCCGAAGTCATAATTAAACCTTTTGTAAATTCGTATATTAAGTGGATTATTCAATCCACTATATTTTAGGGTTTTCTATTTTCTTACTAATAATTTATCAATAGATGCTGTCTCAACTGCTGTTCATGGAATTGATATGGATACTCTGAATATCCTGTATATGGCATATAGTGCAGGAGTATCCTCTGGTCATATGTATTGTTATAATATTTCCATAGCTTGGCTGGATCGCGTCAGGGTAGTCGTGACATGCATCGCAAATCTTATCATGCCCTGATACTTTTTCCGGGATGATCGGTTCAAGACCATGACAGACAACACATGAGATATTAGCTGTAGTTTCTTTGATGTGCAGGTCGTGGAGATCTGTTCCATGACACGGTTCACAATAGATGCCGCCCTCTATATGTTTCTTTTCTTTTTCCGGATAAGTATGACATATTTCACAGTCTATTGTTTGTTCCGGAATTGGTTCGAATTCCGGTATAATAATTTCTTCTACATCAATGTCATTTTGTGGGGCGAAAATATCTGTAGTTACTGCCAAGTAGACAACACCTACAATAAGTAGAATGCCTGATAGTGCAATAATTATAATGTAATTTTTATCTTTCATGGCCTTAACTTATTAAAATATATATACTATATTAATTAATACAATTTAAATAGATATTACTTTCAATCTTCATATGATATACTCTTGTTTCGATATATAATGATTTCGTACTCAGACATTATACAAATGTTGAAAATATAAATCCAAAAGATATATAAAATAACGAAAACAATATAAAATAATATTTTAATATATGGAGTGTGAATTCTTTATGAAATTCTCAACAAAATGGAAATTTCAGGCGGCTGCAATCAACAGGATACGATCCAATTCTACATATCCTGTAAATCCTGTCAAAAGATTTAATTGAAACTACGAAAATTACCGAGATCTATATCGAAATGTGTTTATAATTTACTAAACGTTAAAAAAATTGGTTTGAAAATTTGAATTATTCAATCTAGAAATTTAAGATATATTTCAATCGGGGATAAAATAGTTGCCCCGCATAAAATAAATAGATAAATATTATGATTCCTGCTGTAACCACTGGACGTACATATACCAGTCGCCCTGTCAGAGCAATGTCTTTACTTGCTACCTGCACGTGCCTGGTTGTGCTATTTGTGATGATGTGCGGGGTGGTAGAAGCTGCGGACTATCCCACGATCACTGTCACTCCTGAAAATTATGGGCAGTGGAGCACGAATCTGAGCAATAATGACAGCACCGTTAACGGCAACATCTATGTGGAAAACGGCGCTGTGCTGAACCTCATAAATGCAACGATACAGATGGGGGACGGATTTTCCATCATTGTCGAAAGCGGTGCAACCATGAATGTAACTAGTGGTTCGACCATCACCCGGTATGATTCCGGCTATTACAATTTCAACTACAAGACCGGTAGCCGCGGCCATCTAAGCGCAAGCACAATCGAGTACAGCTATACATTGCAGATCAACACTACGAATAACATTACCATCACAGACTGTACCATAAGCAACAATCAGTACCATGGCATACACCTGACATCGGCTTCAGGATATGTCAACATCACAGACTGTAGCATCGCAAACACCGTCCAAGGACACGACATATTCATAGATTCCTCGATGAACAATATCCTGCGAAATAACAGTCTGAACAACAACAATGGAGATTACAGCCTGTACGTCACAGGAAACTATGATCAGGATATCGACACCACCAACACCGTAAACGGCGGGCTGGTATATTATAACTACAGCGACAGCGGCACGATTACCAACGAAAATAACATCGGGCATGTAACAATTACTAATTGTACCGATCTGTGGTTCACAGGCTGCACGATACATAACGGGGATGGTGTCCGGATCGTGGGATCTTCATCGAGTGGAATTAGTGGAAGTACTATCGAGAACAACGCAAAAGACGGGGTTTATTTTACCGATTCAAGCAACAACACCATAAAAGAAAGTCATATTCTGGATAATATTGGTAATGGTATTCTTTCAGACGGTACAAGCAGTGACAACCGCATCATCAACAACAGCGTCATCAATAATAGCAAAGGCATTTTTTTAAGAGGAATTGGAAATAATAATATCACAGATAACAATATATCAGAGAATAGTGACGGTGGTATCAGCATAGGTTCTGAGACTGAATACTCCGGAGATAACATCATAAGAAACAATACAATAATCTCGAACAGCGGTATCGAAGTTACTTTTTATTCGAATAATAATGATTTAAGCGAAAATACAATATCAGGGGACGGGAATCTTACATTACTATTCATGCCCCCGTATTATAATAATTACATCTGGCGCAACAACACAGCAAACGGCGAAGAAGTGAACTATTATCATGATGAACATGACATAATCATCGAGTCGAAATATCTCTCAGCATCCAATGTGAGCAATGTCGGAAAGATCACACTTATCAATTGTACCAACATCATCATAAGAGACAGTGTACTTTCGAATAGCAGCAAATCCGGTTATGGTATATTTTTGCAGAACTCAAATAATAATAACCTGACCAACAACACCCTATTTAATAACTACAATGGCATCTGGCTAGACGCTTCACCCAGCAACAACATCACTGATCTCGATACGATTAGTCTAAACTGGGGAGCACAGTTAGAATCTAATTCGAGTTACAACAACATAACACGTAGCACTATCAAAAGCACAATCACTAATGCACTGTACATAAGCTCATCCGATCACACCACCATCACCGACACCACTATCTCATCTGTGGATTTGTACGGACTACTTACTAGCAATGCCCATTACATAAACCTTACAAACGTTACTATCAGCTCATCATCCAGTGATGGTATAAGCCTATTCGCGTCCCACCACGTAACCATCCAGGACGGCAGCAGCATCACCGCAAACAACACAGGCGTGCACTGCACCAACGGCAATCACACCAACATAATCGACACTACCATCACAGCGGGTACAGACGGCATATATATGTCAGAGTCAAACTGGGGCAATCTCACGAACAACAACATTGATGCCAAAGAGCGGGGCATAGCTCTTAACACATCAAGGGATCACAACCTCACCGCAAACACTATCACGAACTACACGAGCATCGGCGTCCTGCTTGAGGAGTATTCAACGAACATAACGATGATAGGAAACAATCTCACACGCAACGGGGCAGAGTTCGATATCAGGATCAATGACTCAAACGGCGCAACCTTCACAAACAACGAATCAACAGCAGCGAATTACATATTCTATCTAACCAATAACACCAGACTCTGCACGCTCGATACCGTCTTTGACAAAACAAAGGTCGGCTACGAGGATACATCGAATCTGACACTGATGTGGCGAATCGATGTGCTCTGCTGGGACAATTACCATCAGGAGCCGATGTGGACGAACCTCACAGTGAGTTATAGGGATATCAGTGATTATGGCGAGTCGCTATGCTGGGAAGGCGAGACCACTAATGCCAATGGCAGATTGAGTAACAATGCCTTCGGTGATCACGGACCTCCCACCCCAAGCAGCAACTGGCTTACTGTAATCGAGTACAAGCAGAACGTAAGCACAAAGATGAGCTACCAGCCGATGAATTGCACGGCAGTCAACAGGTGGGATGTGCTTAACAAGATCTATGACAAGAGATACAAGAACCTCACTACCGCGGTCTCAGGACCAGGGATCACTATTCTCGTGGATGCAGGTCACACCCCGAATGGCAAGTGCTACTACTGTCATGAGGATAAACTCAAGTATGCGGATGACACGTGGAAGTTCCCGAATACGACACACTGGACAGAGTACAACACAAGGATCATGAACGTCTCACTGGGTGATCCGTACACTCCGGGGCGGTGCATCGACTGTCATAACGAGACCGACTCTACAAAATTCCCGCACGGTACTGAGAGCGGGAAGGATCTGCTGTACTATCCGAGTCCGCAATTATGCTACACCGGCAGGACCGGCAGTCTGGAGTGTCACAGTGCGAATGCAACACCGCCGCTCGATCAGGAGAATGAGTTCAACCAGACGACCCACCACCCACTCGGGGATGGGAAACTTGCGTGCAAGGCATGCCATGACAATCATGGGTCAAAGAATCGATTCGATCTGCTGAAGTATTATACGAATGCTACATCAGGGGGGTATAATTCATCAGACTATGCACTCTGCCTTGTGTGTCACCTTGAGGAGAAGATCGTGGCGAAAATGTCTGGTGAGAACGGTCATCTTGCAAACTACATGAATCAGACGAACTTCAGGGATGAGTATTATGGGTGGTATGAAGGGTTCAGTTCAATGAATAAGCCAATAAACATCCACTCTCCGCAGGATAACAGTGATCATCCTAAGAAAAACTGCTACTCTTGCCACAATCCACACGGCAGCGATAATCCGGCAACCATACGCAATAATGTATTGGATGGTGGCCCTATTAACTATACCTACATCACCAATGTTTCATCTACAGATAATAACACGGCATGGGAGGTACTGGATTACGCTAACTGGAATAATACGACCGCAAACAAGGGTGGTGGACTGCTGGATCGGATTATTAGTGATAGTAAAGGTTGTTATTGCCACTGGGATAATTATGGTTATGAGATGATCCTATCAGAAGGTTCTTTCACCTACCGAGAATTCATCGACTACGAACCCGCAGGCGGCGCGGGCTGTCTCGAGTGCCATGACAACAATGCTTCCGCATACAACGAAACCCCGATCCGTCCTATCGTGAACCTGACCGCAATCAAACTTGCAATGCACACCAATCTGAGCGGTGCGTTCCGCAATGGCAGCATTCTTCAAGGAACTGACAGGAACTTCACAGGGTGGCTCGATAATCGTACTTATACACCTGCACAGATTAACAACATCACTGAAGACAACGCGATCTGCTGGGCATGTCACTCCACAAACGGCACGCCGCCGTATCCTGGATTCCATCCGGATCGGGCATTGAATCCGTACAAATGCCCGAAGTGCCACGGACCCTATGATGGTCAGCCGCCGCACACACAAGGACTGGTTGCTGCAATCGATAACCACGGTCCGACCACCAAGGGCATAGGAACGATATTCATCCAGACCGATATCGGGAGCAACGGATCATGCGAAGACTGCCATGCACCAAGCGTTCTGCAAGATTATCGCATCGATGATCCTGTCAACC
>Ga0255379_10128_pt1 | contig 13347 bp, 11 predicted proteins | sample ANMaggSeSYBR01I3_FD_182105 | JGI IMG/M metagenome (GOLD analysis project Ga0255379, IMG submission 182105) | Sediment cell enrichment communities from methane seep in Santa Monica Basin, California, United Staets - ANME aggregate JGI... | ecosystem: Environmental > Aquatic > Marine > Cold seeps >... | reverse complement strand
AAGGATGTGAGAATTCTTAACGGAGGTTTCCAGTCCTGGATGGACGCAAACTTTGAAATTAGCACCGAAGATGTCCCTGTCCAACCGGTTATCGATTTTGGGGCAAATATACCGGCCAATCCCGGTTTGGCTGTAGATCTGCCCCGGGCCAGGGAAATGATCCGGTCAAAGGATGCCGATCTGGTTTGTGTTCGAAGTTATCCCGAATATATTGGTGAAGTAAGTGGATACAATTATATCAAAAAGAAAGGGCGGATACCGGGAGCGGTTTTTGCCAATTGCGGCAGCGATGCCTACCACATGGAGAACTACCGCAATGTGGACCACACAACCCGCGAATTTCATGAGATTGCTGAGACCTGGGAGAAATCGGGCATTACACCCGATAAGCATCTGGCTTTTTATTGTGGAACTGGCTGGCGGGGCAGCGAGGCATGGATCAACGCCTGGTTAATGGGTTGGCCGCGTGTATCGGTTTTCGACGGAGGTTGGTTCCAGTGGAGCAACGACCCTCAGAATCCATATGAAACAGGAATTCCGGAGTGAATCCGTCTTTATGGAACCTCTCTCTTTTATTCTCATTTTGTGCTCTCCTTAATCATTTGCCCCGTTAGTAACTGTCCTGAGCTTGTTTCAAATCTATAATAATATAGCCCGGGAGCAACCATGTTTCCACTCTCATCCTTACCATCCCACACTGTTTTATTCAACCCGCCATACTGCACACCGGCATACAGCATTCGAATATTCTTCCCCTGTAAATTAAATATTTCAATGTTTACAACACACAGTTCCGGCAAATTGTATTCTATTATCGTATTTGTATGAAAAGGGTTTGGATGGTTCTGGGAATACAAAGACGATCCCGGAAGATGGCCTGAGACAGGTATAGCCTTTGCCGATACCCGGATCTGATTTTCTGTGCGTGTAAGAATGATCTGATCGTCATAGACCCGTCGTTCAAAATCTGAGTAAGATGAATCATCAGGACTGTACAATGGAAATATATAAACCGGTTTTAGTGTTGCCTGCCAGGTAGTATCATCCAGAGGCAGGATATCAACTTCGAGATGACCATAATGTTTACCACCAGTAATCAGAATACTATCTTCCCATACTTCGGGAACATCCGTATGCACGAGAAATTTTTGATAAGGATTGTCGAGGCCTTCAGACGGCCCTCTCAGTCCATCTCCACCGGTACCCACATCATAAAAATGAATGGTGTATCCTTCCTCTGTACTATCAGGTTTGATCTCAATACCTGAGATTTCTGATCGTTCCCACATCTCGTCATGTCCGGAGAATACAGCATCTACACCATATTGCATAAACAGTGGAGTAAGAATGCGGACAGGAACGCCGGACTGATTATCAAAATTTTCATCTTCCCCGGGGGGGAATCCATGTGGGCCTACTGAATAAGGAGCGTGATGAAATATTACAAAAATAAACAGACTATTTACCTGAGATTCTAAAAGTTGGGCCTCAAGCCATTCATACTGCTGAGAACTAAATCCAAAATCAGGCGCATTGCCTCCCAAGGAATCATTTTCCCCCAGTAAATAAAAATTAGTGTCATCATTTGAACTATTTGGGCTATTGTTACAGCCATCCAATACGATAAAAGATGCCGGGCCGTAATCAAAGCGGTAGTAACGACCTTCCTGTTCAGCATTGGAGGCATGGTTTAATGGAGCCTCAAAATATGTAAGGTATCGGTTCACAGCACGCTCCGATCCAGGCTGGTTATACCGGTCCAGGTAAGATCCTTCATAGTATTCATGGTTTCCCAATGCAGCCAGGATGGGAATGCTCCCCGCCAGGCTTTTTTCGCTGTCCGGATCCGTATTATGGCGCCAGAATTCATCCCAATCCCTCTGCTCGCCACCATGTTGAACCAGATCCCCGGCAACAAAAACAAGATCAGGATAACGCGACCGGATGACATCCAGATTATTTCGGTAACCCACTGTCTGATCAAGCAGGTATGAGCGCCCGTCTCCTGTAAGCGGATCAGGCCATTTCGAAAAATTTCCGGATGATTCTGGTTCAGTTTCAGAATCTGCATAAATGATAAAGCGTACCGGGCCATTTCCATCGGGTGCCGTCAGAAATGACGAAATGAAAAAGCTTGTATCTTGGGCCACTGAATATTCATAAGTTGCATTGGGTTCAAGATCCTCAATTCTTATGCAATGACGGTAAGGGACTGAAGGAGCTTCACCTGAGAAATAGGTGGTATCCTCCCAAACGGAATAAGCCAATGCTTCTGCCGGCACCGGATTACTGGTAATACTGCCTTCTGTCTCAGAGTTCAAACTCCGGTATGTGCACACTCCGGAAGATGGCTGTTCAGAGAACCATAAAATTGTAATGGCATTGGGACCGGGATTCTGCAAGTATGGCAAAACTCGAAAATCACCCTGGGCAGTCAGACTATTTAAAAAAATCTGGATGAATATCAGGATAGATAATGATTTAAATACATTTTTCATGGTATGGCAATTATTTCAGGAAACTCAGCCCTAAGAGTTAAAAGTACGAAAAAAAAGCTTTTACATTATCTCTTTGTTCCCTGTATTCAGTTTGAACAACAGACCTGTTACCAATCCGATGAAAGCGAACAATGCCAGCAACAGGAACACATATTGATGACCGGTAACTCCCGGGTACTTGTCCAGTAAATGGCCCATCCATGGACTCATAAAAACATCAGGGGTAAAACCCACTACGGAAACAATTCCAACAGCTGTCCCTGTATAGCCCAGGGGAATTCCAGCCTCATTCATCGTGGCAAAATAGAGGGCTCGCACTCCATATATACCAATGGCAGTCAGGGTTATATTGAAAAGCACCCACCCGGCCATATGATTCATGACCCCGAATCCAATAAGCACACCACCTCCCAGGGTCAACCCAAAGCAAACGATGATCACATGAATCCGGTTCAAACGGTCGGCCAGGAAACCTGCAAGTATGGCAACAATGGCCCGTATCCAGAGGGCAATTGTACCGATCCCTGCTGCACCCACTTCAGAAAATCCCATGACCTCCTTTGCATACAGGGAATAATCATCGGTTATTTTATAACCTGTGTATGCACAGACAATCATGATGGCCAGCATCCATATAGCGGGCATTCGACCCAGCCTGATTACCCTCTGAACGGCAGCCTTTGTTGGTTGACTTATAGAACCGGTAAGAGTCACAGGTACAACAAACCAAACCAGAACCCCACTCAGAAAGGTTACGCAGGAGGTTGCCAGTATCACAAATTGAAAGGCATGAATCCCATGACCTTCACCGGCACCAGCCGTTGTTTCGGGTGTGATCCATGAAAAAAGCAAAAAGGCCAGGGTTCCCAGTACGGCAGCTGTGCCTCCCCTGCCCCCTTCAAGCCAGCCAAATGCCCTTCCCTGGAATCCGGATCCGCCCCATTCACGGGTGGCCCGGATCAATGCCGCCCAGAACAAAAATATGGTGGTAAAACCCCAGAAAGCATAAAGCGCCGTCATAATCCCGGAGGATGGAATCGTTGCCATTATAAAGCCTCCCAGGGAGGTCATCCACAGGGAAAAAGCCATCAGGTTACGTGCAGAAAACCTGTCAGCCAGCGTTCCTCCAAAAATATAGGATACCATGGCCACAACGCCGTAAATGGAAAACCAGGAACCAAGTTCTGTATTGGTAATTCCGAATACTTCCAGCAACGTGGGACGGAATATCCGTGCCAGCACAAAAGGAAGAAAGAAAATAGTTTCACCGGCTATAATAAGCGAAATCAATGTGGAGACTCGTCTCTTTTCTGTGAGGATACCCGGCATAATCAAAGATATGACAAAAAACATTAATTTTAAGAAAGCTTACACACCATGAATAAATCAGTTCTGAATGTGATTCTCGTTTTACTCGTCACATTCACAATAAGCATCACAAGCCATGCTCAGATTACATCCTCTGAAATTGATCATCTTGTTGAAGATGCCATGAAAAAATTTAATGTGGCCGGAGTGGCGGTTGGGATTGTAAAAGATGGTTCAGTGATTCACAGCAAAGGCTACGGAGTAAAATCCATAGAAACAGAAGAAAAGGTAAATGAACATACCATCTTTGCCATTGCGTCGAACAGCAAGGCATTTACAACAGCTGCACTGGCTATACTTGTGGAAGAGGGGAAAATTTCCTGGACTGACAGGGTCAAAAACCACATTCCTGAATTCATGATGTACAATGAATATGTCACCCAGAATTTCAATATCCTGGACCTGATAACCCATAGAAGCGGGCTGGGACTTGGAGCCGGAGACCTCATGAAGTGGCCCGCCGGATCTGATTTTACAATGGATGATATGCTTACCAATTTTCAGCATTTTGAACCAGTTTCCGCCTTCCGTACCAAATACGATTACGACAACATCCTTTACCTGGTGGCAGGGGAGGTGATCGCGCGGGTGAGTGGAATGAGCTGGGAGGTATTTGTGAAAAAACGCATCCTGGATCCGTTGGATATGGACAACTCCTATTCCGTTCCGCCGGGTATGACCGGTTCAGACAACATGGCCTCACCCCATTTATTCGCTGAAGGGGTGCTTCAAACAATTCCTTATTACGAATTAGATCCCGAAAAGATCAATGGCGCAGCCGATGGAATCCTGTCCAATGCAGATGATCTGTGCAGGTGGATGCTGTTACATCTGAATGGCGGTAAATATGGTAACTACCTGGAGAAGCAGCTGTTCACCGAGGCCAGTCACCATGAAATGTGGAGGATCCATACCACCATGGATACAAAGTCAGATCAACGGTATAATTCCCATTTTTCCGGGTATGGATTGGGGTGGAGACTGAGTGATGTAAACGGGAACCTGAGTGTTTCACATACCGGAGACCTTGCTGGCATGCTTTCAAAAACCATTATGATCCCCGATCTGAACCTGGGTGTGGTGGTCCTAACCAATACATATTACGGCGGTTCGGGTCTTTTCGCTTCAGTTACCCAGGCAATTGTTGACAGTTACCTTGGGCTCGATGATTACGGATGGACCGATATCTACCTTGAAAGGTTTTTGAACCAGGGAAACAGAGCAGATGCTGTGACTTCAAAGGTCTGGGAGGCCGTTCAAAATGCGAGTGATGATCATATTAATCCGGAGGATTTTTTGGGTATTTATGAAGACAATTGGTTTGGACGGGCAGAAGTACATTTGAATGGGGATCAATTGTGGTTCACATCCCATCGCTCTCCCAGGCTCAACGGTCCCATGTACTTTTATAAGGCCAATGCCTTTGCAATCAAATGGGAATACCGGGAAATGGATGCCGATGCTTTTGCTATTTTCAGCCTGGATGAAGAAGGGAAAGCACAGAGCATCAGGATGAAGGGTATTTCACCTGCCATCGATTTCAGCTACGATTTTCAGGACCTGTTTTTCCAGAGGATTGAAAATAAATAATTCAGGCGGAGCCAGGCGTTCAAATGCTAGCCTTTCAATGAAATTTCGTGAAGACGATTGCCATCAAGAATTTCGATGGTACGACCTACCAGATTGATAATGCTGTCCCTTTCAAATTCCTTCAGGATCCGGATGGCACTATCTTTTGACATGCTGGTATACTCTGCAATATCCTGCCGGGAAACAGTTCCACCAATGATTTTGCCTTCAAAGATATCCTCGGAGAGATAGATCAGTGCATCGGCAATCCTTCCATGCATCTGTTTATGGCTGAGTCCGACCATTCGCTCCAGCGATCGTCCGTAATTACCACTGCAGAGTTCAATATACAACGCTGAAAAATCACTATTTAAAGCGAGTGTTTTCTTGAAATTCCCGGCGTCTATGAAGCAGACCAGCGTTTCCTCTATGGCAACCACACTAAAGCGGTGTTTTCCGTCAAGATGCACACCCGGACCACCAACCAGGTTCCAGGGTTTTACAAAATCCAGGATCAGGTTCCGGTCGTTGTAGTCTTCAATATATTTCTTGGCAAATCCCTCAATGACCGAAATATAATAAGTAGCCTGTGTACCCTGCTTCAGGATCACCTCTCCTTCATGAAAACGAACCGAGTACCGGTCCTTATTGATGAGTTTGAGCTCCTCTTCTGTCAGGACCTGGAACAGGGGTGATTTCTGGTTGCATTTATCGCAACCTACACATAACCTTTGCACATTCATTTACCGGTCTTCATGGTAAGATGTAAGTATCACCTTACGACATACTTACAATAAATTTTGAATTGATCTGTCCAGTCGCAAGATAAGTAAAAAATTCCGACACTGATTTAAGTCAATCTTTTAACTGATCTATCTCGTTAAAAAACATTGTATATGTCGTTTTGAATTCTTCTCCCCCGTCTGCGATAACATCTATATTTAACAGTTCTTATCGAGTATCGGATTACCAATTAACACTAATGTGAAGAGCGTATGAGAAGAGTGATTTTTGTTCTGACAGGCCTGGTGATCATGGTTCTGTCAGGTTGTGAGAAGTATATATTTGAAAAGCCTGATATTCCGATAGATGTCAGCTTTTCAGCAGATATTCAACCCATTTTTGACGCGAATGGCGCAGATTGCGTAAGCTGCCATTTCGGCAGAAAGGATCCTGACCTCAGGCCGGATAATTCTTATGATGCGCTGATAGATGGCGGATATGTGGATACGGATGATCCCGAATCAAGTGTTCTTTATGAAACTCTCAGAGGAACACATGATGCCTCTGCAACAGAAGAAGAGAAGTTATACATCCTTGGCTGGATCACTGAAGGTGCCCTTAACAATTGACCCCCAAGCAAAACATTTTAACTATGAAACGAAATATTTATTTGACTGTACTCACCTGTTTAATCACATTTGTATTTACGGCAGTTACATTCTCTCAGGAAAAGGAAGAGGAAGAGGACAACAGGCCCATTCGCCCCCCCTTTGAGACCGTGCTCCTGATCGACAACCAAACAACAGTTAATCTTGACAAAGGAGCCTTACTGTTGGAAATCCAGCACAGGTTTTCGCAGATCGAAAAGATCGACGATCTGTTCGGGATTTATGGCAGTGCCAACACAAGGCTGGGTATTACCTATGGTATCACGGATAAAATCCAACTGGGATTCGGGACCACACGTGACTATATGCTACAGGACCTGGAGTGGAAATACAGTATTTTGACCCAGACCCGTTCAGGCAAGATCCCTGTTTCTCTTTCATACTATGGAAATGTAGTTCTGGATGCACGGGAAAGCAAAAATTTCGGACCTGAGGAAAATTATAAATTCATTCATCGGTTCTCCTATATGAACCAGCTGATCGTATCCAGGAACTTCGGAGGTATCGCCAGTTTTCAGTTGGCTCCGACCTTTGTATATTACAATGCTGTCATGGAAGGATACAGGAACGCCAACGCATCCATCTACTTCGGTGGAAGGGTCCAGGTGCTTGGAATGAGCTCCATAGTGTTTGAATATGATCAACCATTGCTAAAACCTCAGGATAATCATCCAGAGGAAGGTATAGAAGCCAATGATGTTTATCCTAACATTGGTTTAGGTATCGAGGTGGGAACAAGTACCCATGCATTCAGGGTATTTGTCTCCAATTACGATGCCATTGTCAAGAACAGGAGCATCGCTTTTAACGGGAACAACCCCTTCGACGGCGATTTCCAGTTTGGATTTAACATCTCAATAAGATTCTGATACCATGAAAATCCCAACAATAATAAACACAGGAATCTTATTGATGGCTGCAGCAACCCTCACTGCACAACCGGCAGACACCCTGAAGATAAAACCCTCTTTTTATGAAGTCAATGATTATGTGGATGAGAATGAAGGCTGCCTGAAATGCCATGGAGAGGTAAAATACACCTTCGAAGACATGGAGTCCGAAAGAAGCCTCACCCACGCCATGTGTCCCAACCTGATCCTTGACCGGGATTCCTATTACAGTGGTGTACACCGCTCATTCATGTGCACCGACTGCCATTCCGGTGAATTTGAGGAATTCCCCCACTCCCTTGATGCCAGAATGGAAGAAAACTTTGGATGCCTCGATTGCCATGGATATGATGAAACTTTTGCCGATTACCATTTTGAGGAGATCGAGGTTGAATTCACCGAAAGCATTCACAACATGGACGGATTCTCCTGCTGGAAATGTCATAATCCCCATTCCTATAAACCAAACATGCGGGATACTGAGGACATAAAAGAAGCCATTCGGTTCAGCAACAGTATGTGCCTTGAGTGTCATGGAAATTTTAACAATTTTATGTTGCTGACAGACAGGGCAGAAATCAGTGTTGTGGATAGCCATGACTGGCTGCCCAACCAGATTGCACACATTCGATCAGTCAGATGCATCGAATGTCACACCGAACTCAACGACTCCATACTGATAGCCCATAAGATTCTTCCAAAGACCGAGGCAGTGAAACGGTGCACTGAATGCCATTCCGGGGACTCAAGGCTAATGCATAGCCTCTACAAATTCCAGAGCAAGGAAAATCGCCGGGGTGGGTTTGTGAATGGAGTGATCATCAATGACACCTATGTCATCGGGGCCAATCAGAATATTTTCCTGGACCGGTTTAGTGTTGTTATTTTTGCACTCACTTTTCTTGTTATAGTTTTTCATACCGTTTTACGAATCATCAAGCTACGCAACTAAAATGACAAAGAGATTATATCTATACCCCGTTTGGGTGCGATTGTGGCACCTCCTCAATGCAGTGTGTTTCATCTTACTGGTTCTGACTGGTATTAGTCTGCATTTCGTAACATCTGAAGGGAACAGTCTCATCAGGTTTGATATCTCAGTTGCAATCCATAACGTGGCAGCAATCATTCTTACTTTTAATTACGGCTGTTACGTAATTGGGAATATCGTTTCCAAAAATGGAAAGCACTATAAAAACTGGAGAAAGAACCTGGTCGCCAATCTCTGGAAGCAGTTCAGTTTCTATGCTGTGGGAATCTTTAAGAAGGAACCTCATCCTTTCCCTGTAACCGAAGATAACAAATTCAATCCCCTGCAGAAGATCGCCTATGTACTGGCCATGTATCTGGGGATGCCTCTGCTTATCGTCTCAGGTCTGGGACTGCTTTTCCCGGAAACCATTGCATATGCAGTTTTTAACGTGAGTGGACTTGTGCTGACCGCAATGTTGCATATCGTCACGGGATTCATTCTGTCCCTGTTTTTATTGATCCATCTGTATACATGTACCCTGGGTGAAAAACCGGTTACCCTTTTTAAAGGAATGATCAATGGGTATCACGACTCGCACGATTGATTTAGTAAAACTTAAAAGGAGGCTGCCTCATTCGAGACAGCCTCCTTTTACTTTTGAGGGTTTCAGAAATCTATTTTGATACTACATAATCGTAACCCATAATATTTTCAACTTTCCATGTGGAACTGGTCATCTCACTATAGATCATGCTATTGGTGCCATACTTTAATGATTTTGCATCATAACCAATCAACCGCAGATAAGCTACGAGGTTTGCACTGTTCTGACCCGAGTCGCAATAGACCACAATAGTTTTGCCGGCAGGAAGGGTTTTAAGGTAAAGATTCAGACCGATAGACTCTTTTGGAGTATACTGGGTTGCACCGGGAATATGTCCGGGATCTACGTACTTACTGACGGGCCAGTAATTGATAATGTAATAATTATCCAGGTTATCGAAAACCTGTGTATGGGTAGTTGCTGCAGCTGAAAATCCTTCAGCCAGTACAGTAGCCATGCGGGATTCCAGGATCTCCTGGCCAGTCGTCTTTCCTGTAGACAATTTGGGCAGATCACCAACGGCACCCTTTTCAGTGAGGTCAGAAACAAACCGGGTGGTATAGCCACTGCCAACGTTACCGTTCCACGCGCTTGCAAAATCTTCATTCCAGGAGCACATTCCCCATTTCATGGAGTACACTTTGTCATATCCCATCTCTCTCAGAAGGCAGGTTGCCCAACCTGCGACCTGTCCGGAGACACATACAATAGAAACCTCATTATAATCGGAAAGATCAACTCCTTCAAGATGCGAAAGCACATCCCCCTCAGCCACATTCACAGCTCCTTCAATATGACCTGCAGTAAAAACACCAGCAGGACGGATGTCCATGATATATACTTTTCCGGCAGCCATAAGCCCTTTCACATGGTCAGCAGTCTTAATAGCAGACAAATCGGTGTTCACATAATCTTTCCCATATGGAGAGTCAACTGATTCAAGGTATTCAATGAGAATTTCAGCCTCATTAATCGGATCTTCTTCTTTATCGCAGGATACTACGAAAAATGAAATAAACAGGATGGTTAACATCCAGATTCTTGTCTTTGTCATAATTTTGGTATTTGTTTGGTTTAACATATTCTTTCTTATAACTACTAATTCAAAGAATTATTATTCAGTAGGCCACCAGGAAGGCAACTCTCCATCTACAGTGATATGGCTGGAAGAGCTAATTTCCCAATTCTCCTCTAAATCTGACAGGAAGAGGTAAAGATTTTCATTGACCAGCGAATCTCCCTGTTTGCGAATATGGCAATTCTTAGAACAGGATCCATCAGGATTAGTTCGTGATGTCCACCTGAGAATGTTATGAGGAGTGGTATAATTATACATGGGATGTACATCGAAATTGGCGTACTCTTCCACCCCATACTCTTTCCAGTTATCGGGAGCAGCCAGTGTGCGCCTGACCAGGGCAAAATCATACCCCTTTTTTACATCTGGCAGGGGGTTAAGCGCAATTTTGAAACTCTGATGAGAGGGTACCCGGGCTCCCTCACCGTGAATGTGACAACTTCCGCAATTGTTATAGTCCTGGGAGTGACAAACCTGGCAGTTAAAATCATCATAGTGCTCGTGGTGGTATTCATTCTTCTCCTCAATACCACTATGGCAATCCTCACACTCGGGTAATTCGGTATATGCATAGCGTTGATCCACCGGTGGACCATACCCATGAAATTCATGACCATCGTGGCAGGAGAGGCAATCAAAGCTCATCTTTTTTAAGTGAACATCCGGTTCTGTACCGGGAGCAACACCAAGGAAAGCATGACCTCCCCTGGATACATGACAGGTAATACAGACATTGAACATGTCGGGAGTCTTATTAAAATTATGCCCTTTAGCGAGTCCTCCACCTCCAACCGGAGGGCGTACCACATGGCAATTCCCGCAAGTGCCATGGCACTGTGCACAATTGTTGTTGTATCCTTCGATTTGATGAGCCGGAAGTTGGTCGAATTCATCTGCACCACTCAATCCACTGCGCATTGCAACCATCCTTTTCTGCCCGGTCCCATTGTGTAAACTGGTTAAAAAGTTCTGTGTGATCTCCTCATGACACTTACCACACTTCTCTTCGTGAAACATGGAAGGAGAGGAGATCCAATCACCGGAATGGGCCAGATCCTTTTCGCCGGTATCTCCATTTCCATCATGGCATCCTGTACACCCGATTCCATAATGCCCAGATGTCTTAAAAGCATCGTATCCCGACCCACCCATAAACACCCTGTCGTAGGGTTCATAATGTGGTGCTGTTCCTCCACAACCCCCGGAAGGGGCTCCTGTATCCGGAGTATGGACTTCAATAAGCCGTTCATAATCCGTATGACAGCCTTCGCAGGATGCCGCTGAAATTCTGTCGCTATTCTTATCGGGTATGGTATAATTGGTACAACCGATACCTATACCAACAATAATCCCAAGTACAACTATCGCACTTAATCCAATCTTCAGATCTTTCATAATTAAGTCTCCTTCAGTGTTTTTCCATTAGAAATGAAATCCGTCTCTCCAGCAGGGATAACCCTGTATACATATGGGGTGTGTATGGGTGCAAAGATTGTGGTTTTAGGGGAATTGTGAAAGGAAAAACAGATGGAATAGCCATGCCTTTGAATTGATCTGGATTTATTGAATAGCTGATCTGTATCAGTTTTATTTATGATTCTTTTGTATATTTGAACACTCATACGAAAAATTGCCCATGGAAGAGGTTTTAAGGTTTTCAGGTTGCACCCTCAGCTATCACCAAAACAGGTGCTTTGAGAAGCTTACCCATGAAGAGCGGGATTTCCTGAATGCAAATTCCGTCAGGATCAAGTATAAGAAAGGCGAGATGATCTGCAAGCAGGGAGGGTTTGTCTCACATGTCATGTACATGGAGAAAGGCCTGGCAAAGGTCTTCCTGGATAATGGCTCAAATTTTCTGGTATTGAGGGTTATTCCCGACGGAAGTTTTCTCGGTCTGGCTGTTGTCTCCGAAGAGCATTCCACATTCCCATATTCCGCAATGGCCTATATGGATTCCGAGATCAGACAGATCGATATAAATGCTTTCAGGCAGTTGATGAAGCAGAATATTGATTTTGTCACTGAGATCATCGATATCCTGAGCGCCAACAGCATTCAGATCTATGGCCGCTTTTTCTGCCTTACCTTCAAACAGGCATTTGGCAGGCTGGCAGATATTCTTCTGTGTCTTTCAGAACGGATCTTCAAGAATACCGAGTTTGATCTGCCTCTATCCCGAAAAGAACTGGCAGAACTTTCAGGGATGAGTCCGGAGACAGTCATCCGAATGCTAAAGGAATTCAATACGGAGGGATTGATCAGGTTGGAAGGAAAATCAATTGAAGTACTTGACTATCAGCGTCTTAAAAAGATTAGCGAAACAGGGTGAAAACCTCCAGGTAACAGGGTCCTGCCAGGAACAATCGAGTTTATCGCCCTGCCGTACATACTACTAACAAAAAAGGCCACCCCGAAGGACAGCCCTTTCAAACAAACAATTAATAAATCTTTAGCGAAGTGCTTATTTCATCAGTACAAGTTTATCTACAGATGTTAAGCTTCCAGCAGAGACCTTAATAAAGTAGTAACCAGGTTGTACATCTTCACCGGTATTGCTCTTTCCATCCCAGTTAATTACATGGATACCCTGTGGATAAACATCACCCGACAATGCATATACTACCTGGCCGGCCGAATTATAGATACTCACACTGACCATACCGGACACAGGCAGGTTGATACTTATCCTGGTGGGACCGTTGGATGGATTGGGATATATTCCAAGCATCAGATTCGTGGCTGTTGGCACATATGTAACATCGTGCATACCTTTCGCACTCATTGCAGCCGCTTCCAGTGTTTTTTCCGGGATGTTATCATCCGGATCATTATTGTGACAACCAAGACAGGAGTATGCCGGGCTCAATGAAGCGCTCCTTACATCATCATCCCTGACAGCACTGCCATCTTCTGTAAACATAGACTCCGTATCTGTGGCAATGGACATCAGGTGAGAACGAACATCTCCCTTGA
>Ga0255379_10107_pt2 | contig 13520 bp, 11 predicted proteins | sample ANMaggSeSYBR01I3_FD_182105 | JGI IMG/M metagenome (GOLD analysis project Ga0255379, IMG submission 182105) | Sediment cell enrichment communities from methane seep in Santa Monica Basin, California, United Staets - ANME aggregate JGI... | ecosystem: Environmental > Aquatic > Marine > Cold seeps >... | reverse complement strand
GTGTACCGAAGAGGATTGCATTCCCCTTCTCAGCGAGATTTCCGGTCTCGAATACATCAACCAGTACAAGGTGGGATTCTCCCCCGAGCGGATCAATCCGGGCGAGCGTGAACACACCCTCACACGTATCACCAAGGTCTCCTCGGGTTGCGATGCCGAATCGGCCGAAGAGGTTGCAAAGACCTATGAACTTGTGATCAAGGCAGGCGTACACCGGGCCAGCTCTATCAAGGTGGCCGAAGCTGCCAAGATCATCGAAAATACACAGCGCGATATCAACATCGCCTTTATGAACGAACTCTCCATGATCTTCAATAAGATGGGTATCAACACATATGAAGTGCTGGAGGCTGCGGGTACCAAGTGGAACTTTCTCAATTTCTTTCCCGGACTGGTGGGGGGACACTGTATCGGTGTAGATCCCTATTACCTCACCTATAAGGCGGCCAGGTTCGGGCATCATGCACAGATCATCAATGCTCCAGTAATTGAGGCTGTCTATTCTCTCCCTGAATATACCTTTCAGATCAGCGAAGACAGCTCCTTTATGGGTAACCCTGAAACTCTCCTCCAGCTTCACCAACCTGAAAGATTGCAGGGTGCTGGTCATGGGTGCCACCTTCAAAGAGAATGTCAGCGATATCAGGAACTCTAAAGTGGCCGATGTAATCGCAGAGCTGAAAGAGTTTGGAGTCAAGGTAGAGGTGGTTGATCCCTATGCTTCACCCGAAGAGATCAAAGAGGAGTACGATTTTGAGCTTTCTCCCTCTATTGAAGGACCCTACCATGGTATTGTGGTGGCGGTCAATCACAAGGAGTATATGGAGCTGGATGAGAACTATTTCCAATCCATTACCCATAAAGGAGCTGTCTTCGCTGATCTGAAAGGTATATTCAGGGAGAGAATAGACAGCCTCAATTACTGGAGCCTATAGCAGAACAGATATGTCTAAAATACTTGTTACCGGAGGAACGGGATACATTGGATCCCATACAGTGGTGGAGCTGATCACAGAGGGAATGGAGGTGGTGATTGTCGATAACCTCTCCAACTCGGAGCGGGAGGTGCTAAACGGCATCGAATCTATCACCGGAAAAGAACCCTATTTTGAAGAGGTGGACCTGAGAGAGCGGAATGCCACTTACGGAGTGTTCGAAAAGCATCCCGATATAAGCGCCATCATCCATTTCGCCGCTTTCAAAGCGGTGGGTGAAAGCGTGGAGAAACCACTGGAGTATTATGAAAACAACCTGCTTTCACTGATTCACCTGCTGGAAGCCATGAAGAAATTTTCGGTGGACCACCTGGTTTTTTCCTCCTCATGCACCGTTTATGGTGAGCCCGATAAACTGCCGGTAACCGAAAATGCTCCCATCAAAAAGGCCGGTTCTCCCTATGGAAACACCAAGCAGATCTGCGAGGATATCCTTCAGGATACCATGGGGTCCGTGAAGGGAAAAGGGGTGATCTCGCTCCGCTATTTCAACCCTATAGGGGCACATCCATCGGCCAGAATCGGGGAATTGCCCCTCGGGGTGCCCAATAACCTGGTGCCTTTTATCACGCAGACAGCAGCGGGGATCAGAGAGTGTCTGAGTGTATTCGGAGATGACTACAACACCCCCGATGGATCGGCCATCCGTGATTATATCAATGTAGTGGATCTTGCAAAAGCTCATGTGACAGCCATCAGGCGATTACTCGATCAGAAACAGAAATCTGCTTTCGAAGTGTTTAACCTGGGGACCGGTCGTGGACTCTCTGTTCTTGAGATCATTCGAGCCTTTGAAAAATCGACAGGCCAGAAACTCAATTACAAAGTGGTGGGACGCAGAGAAGGAGACATTGAAAAAGTCTATGCCGACACCTCTTATGCCAATAGTGAGTTGGGCTGGAGAGCTGAAAAGGGGATTGAAGAGACCCTGCAATCGGCATGGAAATGGGAGATGAATATCAGATCTAAAAACAACAAAACATGAAAACCATCCTGATTACCGGTGGTGCCGGCTTTATAGGATCACATGTGATCAGGCGAATGGTCACAAATAGTCCCGAAACCCGGATACTGAACCTGGACCAGCTCACCTATGCAGGGAACCTGGAAAACCTGAAGGATATTGAGGACGCTCCCAATTATCACTTTATACGTGAAAACATTCTAAATGTCGCTTTTCTTGAAAAGCTCTTTAGCGATTATGAGATCGATGGGGTGATTCACCTGGCAGCTGAATCGCATGTGGACCGCTCCATTGCCGATCCCATGTCTTTTATCAATACCAATATCGTTGGAACGGTGAACCTGCTGAATGCCTGCCGGAACGCCTGGAAGGATAAGAGTGGCAAACTTTTCTACCATATATCCACCGATGAGGTGTATGGTAGCCTGGGAAGCGAAGGGCTGTTTACCGAGGAGACAGCTTACGATCCACGCAGTCCCTATTCTGCCTCCAAGGCCAGCTCGGACCACCTGGTCAGGGCCTATCACCACACCTACGGACTGCCCGTAGTGCTCTCCAACTGCTCCAACAATTATGGGCCCAACCAGTTCCCGGAAAAACTGATTCCACTGGCCATCCACAACATCCTCCATATGAAACCCATACCCGTTTACGGGAAGGGGGATAACATCAGAGACTGGCTGTATGTGGAAGATCATGCTGCGGCCATTGAGCTTATTTACCGGAAAGGAGTCAATGGACGTACCTATAATATCGGGGGACTGAACGAATGGAAGAATATTGACCTGATCAGGCTGCTCTGCCGGATCATGGACGAGAAACTGGAGAGGGCTCCCGGCACCTCGGAAAAGCTCATTACATTTGTGAAGGACAGGGCAGGGCACGATCTCAGGTATGCCATCGACAGTACCAGGATCCAGGATGAACTGGACTGGAGGCCATCATTGAATTTTGAACAGGGATTATCCCGTACCGTTGCATGGTATCTCGATCACAGGGCGTGGATGGAAAATGTCACTTCCGGGGCCTATCAATCTTACTACAAAACCCAGTACGGGGAGAGGTAAACAACAGAACCATTTAGATCTCTATTCCACAGTAACTGATTTGGCCAGGTTCCTGGGCTGGTCCACATTACATCCCCGCATCAGGGCAACGTGGTAAGCAATCAGCTGCAGCGGAACTACGGCCGTCAGCGATACCAGTGACTCATCCGATTCCGGAATCTCAATCACATGGTCGGCCATCTCCCTGATAATGGTGTCTCCTTCGGTCACAATGGCTATCACCACCCCTTTCCTGGCCTTTACCTCCTGGATGTTGCTTACGATCTTTTCATAAGAACCATCCCTGGTGGCGATAAAGACCACCGGCATCTTCTCATCAATCAGGGCAATGGGACCATGCTTCATCTCTGCGGCCGGGTACCCTTCGGCATGGATATAGGAGATCTCCTTTAGTTTAAGAGCGCCCTCCAGAGCCACCGGAAATGAGACCCCACGACCCAGGTAGAGTGCATTCGAAGCATCCTTGCATATCTCTGCAATGCGCTTGAACTCATCATTCTGTTCCAGGATTTTCTCTATCTTACCCGGGACATCATTGAGTTCTTTAATCAGCTGACTAAACCGCTGGTCCGAAAGCAACCCCTTCTCCTTCCCGATCATAATGGCCATCATGGTCAGCACCGTCAACTGTGTGGTAAAAGCCTTTGTGGAGGCTACCCCTATCTCAATCCCTGCATGGGTGTAGACCCCGGCATGGGTTTCACGCGAAATACTTGAACCAACCACATTACAAATCCCGATCACCAGGGCTCCTGCATCCCTGGCCAGCTGGATAGCCGCCAGGGTGTCGGCTGTCTCCCCGCTCTGACTGATAGCCAGGACCACATCGTCGGGCCCTATCAGGGGATTGCGGTACCTGAACTCGGAGGCATACTCCACCTCAACCGGTATCCTGGCCAGGTCCTCAATCAGGTATTCACCAACCAGCCCCGCATGCCAGGAGGTGCCACAGGCAATCACCACAATCCGTTTGGCGTTCACAAGCTGGTCCTTCACATCAAGCAATCCGCCGAGCCTGATCTCACTGGTTTCGGTCTGGATCCGTCCCCTGAAAGTATCCATAATGGATCGGGGCTGCTCGAAAATCTCCTTCAACATATAATGCTCATACCCCTGCTTCTCCATTTCAAAGATTCCCTTCTCCAGGGTCTTGATATTCACCTTGGTAGCATCGCTAACCAGGTTCTTGAGCACCAGTTCGTCCCTTCTGATCAGGGCAATATCATCATTGTTCAGGTAGATCACCCGGTCGGTATACTCCACAATAGGAGTGGCATCGGATGCTATAAAATACTCATTGTTGCCCAGACCGATAACGAGTGGACTGCTGCGGCGGGCTGCAATCATCAGGTTGGGATCTTCACGGGAGATAACAACCAGTCCGTAAGCGCCAACCACCTTCTGCAAAGCCAGGCTTACAGCCACTTCCACACTCACATCCTCAGAAGTATATATATACTCGATCAGGTTGGCAAGCACCTCGGTATCTGTTTCGCTGTAGAACTTCATCCCCTGGTCCATCAGGGTCTTTTTCAGTACCGAATAGTTTTCTATAATCCCATTATGGATAATGGTAAACAGCCCCTTCTCGGAATGGTGGGGATGCGCGTTCAGATCGCTGGGCTCACCATGGGTGGCCCACCTGGTATGGCCAATCCCGATGGTGCTTTTTGTCTCCTTCCCCCTCACATGATCTTCAAGTTCGGAAACCTTTCCCTTTTTTTTGTAGATGGCAGTATCGCCATTAAGCAGCGCCACTCCCGCGGAATCATATCCGCGATATTCAAGTCTTTTTAGACCTTTAACAAGTATCGGATAGGCATCCCGAGCCCCGATATAACCAACAATTCCACACATTGGTAATACGATTTAAAAAAATAATTACCTGATTTAAAACAAACTAGAGCTTAAGGTACACAATTTCTAACCTTATACGTCTTTCGTTGGCAGGAAGGTTACTCCAAAGCTTGGAAAATTTTGGATTGATCATATCATCCAACTGAAGAATAAAATCATTGTCAGCTTTTGTCCCATCCACCATGGATTGAAAGTGCAAACCTATGTTGAAACGATAGGTATAGGTGGTATCGCTGAACATGCCTAGTGATTCGGCTTTTTTGTACCCGCCAAACCTGATGGCCTCCCTGGTGGCATCATTGTACCACAATACATGATAGTCGTAAATATGTTCATAAGAGTCATCTTCCAGAATGGTCCCGATCATCAACCTGTCCGGCAGATCATCATAGTGAATTCCGCTCTCCTGCTCCGGTACCACATCAAACACCAGGGTGGCACTGTTGATAATCAATGGGTTCTGATCCATCCACTCCTCAAGGCTGGCAAATGAGAACCGGGTGTTGACCCCTCCCATTCCCTGCACATAGCAGTAAGGTGAAACAGCAGCCTCGTCATCAATGATCCCCGCCAGGCTGGTCCCGGTGAAGTCGTGTTCAAAAGGATTGATTTTCTGAGATGAATACTGGTTGATGCTAAAGTGGGCGTAGGAAAAATCGCGTTCAGCGGTAGAGTCCACATCGGTGGAATCGTTGGCATACTTCATAGTAAGCCTGGAATAGGCACTGTTAAGATCAATCCTGGCCATGGTTCCGTCAGGGGATACTGGCTCGGCTGTAATATAAAATCCGTTGAAATAGTCCTTGAAAATGGAGTCGTTCACGAAATAATTCGTATCTGACTGAATGGCCAGGAACTTATCAATGAACTCCTGGTCCTCGATCAGCAGCTCTACTGTGGAACCCTCTTCAGGCACAATGCTCTGTTGCACCAGGGGGACCGGATTGTACTTCCCTTCCGGATCGTAATCGGAATAGTATAACGAATCCATGTAGATACGTTCGGTAAACTCATGGACACTCAGGTTGATCTCCTGGTCAGTATCTCCCACATAATCATACATATAGATAGCCAGGTAGAGAGAATCAATTTCAGTATTGGGAGCCGCTATAAAAGCTGAAGTGGTATTGAACTGAGTCACCACCGAAGCTTCTGATCTTCCCACAATGGTGTCCTCCATGGCACCAAGGAGTATCAGGTAACCCGTTAAAAAGGTCTCCGAAGTCACAAACCGTTTGGCAGTCACAGGATAGGCATCAATCTCAAATATGGTATCGTGATATGCAATCACATTGTCCCCGGGAGGCAGAATATCAACACCCAGATCGCTGTTGCTTATCTGGCATGATGAGAGCACTCCAATCAATCCAAAAATGATTGCTAAAACCCGCAAATCCTTCTTCTTCATCTGAAAAATAGTCTTAATTGTTGATGATACTGTCATAGAAAACGGAAAACTCCTCCACATATTTCTCTTCACTCGCATAATTCAAATAGGGTTTTCCTGATTTTTTCAATACGTCGTCAACTTTAGCAGGCAGGCTTTCACTCCCCTGGATCAGTCCATCCGAATAGGTGGCAGCCAGGCTGACCAGGTTTTCATACCCCGGATTTTTTACTACGGACAGATGCTCTTCAGAAACACCATCCACAATAATCTTCTTTGAAAAAGAGGCATCCAGAGGCATATCAAAACCATTATCATAAAAAGAGAAGACCACTTTTGAGTCTGCAAACAGCGGGTCTTCACGGTAAGCTTTTTTAATATAGAGAGGTACCAGGGAGGTAAACCATCCGTGACAGTGTACCAGATCGGGCGACCAGCGCAATTTCCGAACGGTTTCCAACACTCCACGTGCGAAAAAAATCATGCGTTCATCATTGTCATTAAAATGCACTCCCTTTGAATCAATTATAGTTTGCTTCCTTTGGAAATATTCCTCATTATCAATGAAATATACCTGCATCCTGGCGGCCTGGATGGAGGCAACTTTAATGATCAAAGGATGGTCAGTGTCATCAATTATCAGATTCATCCCCGACAGCCTGATGACTTCATGCAACTGGTTCCTTCTTTCATTGATATTCCCGTATTTTGGCATAAAAGTTCGGATCTCCTTACCGGTTTCCTGTATGGCCTGGGGAAGTTTTCTGCTGATTAAGGAAAGTTCAGTTTCGGGCAAATAGGGTGTAATCTCCTGAGAAACAAATAATACCTTTTTACTCTCCATTATGCAAGCCTCTATTAGAAATCATGCAAATTTACTAAAAATAATTGATACCTTTTTATCTATCTTTGTTCACTCACCTGTTGTATGATAGTATATAGAACGAAAAACGATCTTACCGGGCACCTCCTCTCATTGCAAAATGAGGGGAAAACCATCGGCCTGGTTCCTACCATGGGAGCACTTCACCAGGGACATACCTCCCTGGTTGAGAAAGCTACCGGTGAAAATGACATTGTGGTGGTAACCATTTTTGTGAATCCCACCCAGTTCAATGACCCGTCGGATCTCAACCACTATCCCAGAACGCTTGACCGGGATCTGGAACTGCTTCGCAACCTGGAAGCCGACCTGGTATTTGTTCCTTCGGTAAAAGAGATGTATCCGGAGGAAGATTCTCAAATTTTTGACATGGGGACCCTTGATAAGGTGATGGAGGGCAAACACCGGAAAGGTCATTTCAATGGTGTTGCACAGATAGTTAGTAAGCTTTTCCTGTTGATTCATCCCCACCGGGCCTATTTCGGACAAAAAGATTTTCAACAACTGGTGATTATCCGCAGGCTGGTGGAAATCCTGGAGATAAACCTTACTATCATTCAATGTCCCATCATCAGAGAGAAAGATGGCCTGGCCATGAGCTCCAGAAATACCAGACTCAACAAAGAGGAACGGAAACTTGCACCTTTTATATACGAAACGCTGATACATGCCAGGGAAAAAATGGATACCCTCACTCCTTCACAATTAATAGATTGGGTGACTCTCCAGTTTGAAAAGCAACCCGAAATGGAGTTGGAATACTTTGAAATTGTTGAAGATAAAGGGCTTACGTCGGTTGATGAATGGGATGAAACGGTGAACAAAGTGGGCTGTATAGCTGTTCAATTAAATAGCATAAGGCTTATAGATAATCTGAATTTTGATTAAATTTGTGAAGTAACTCGGCGGCCATGCATATTGATGTTGTTAAATCGAAAATACACAGGGTTACAGTCACAGAGGCTGATCTGAACTATGTGGGTAGCATCACCATTGATGAGGATCTCATGGATGCTGCCAACCTGATTGAAAATGAGAAAGTTCAGATTGTCAATATCAACAATGGGGAGCGACTGGAAACATATGTCATTACCGGTCAGCGGGGAACCGGGCAAATCTGTCTGAATGGCCCTGCCGCCAGGAGGGTTGCTGTTGGAGATATTATCATTATTATCGCGTATGCTTCCATGGATTTCGAAGAGGCAAAATCTTTTAAACCGGTATTGATTTTCCCCGATACCGACTCCAACAAGATAAATTGACCCCTCCTTTGAAAAAAATCATCAGTCAAATTCTAAAAATTGCCGGATTCCTGGCGTTTGGAATTCTTCTGCTCTATTATGCCTTCAGGGGGGTGGCATTTGATGAATTGGCCAGCACGCTTCAAAAAGTCAATTTCTGGTGGATCGGGCTCTCTCTCTTTTTTGCCGGCATCTCATTTTTCAGCAGGGCACGAAGGTGGATGCTCCTCATTGAACCTCTTGGTTATAAACCCTCTTTCAGTAATACATACCACTCCCTGATGGTTGGATACCTCTCCAATTATGCACTGCCCCGGCTGGGTGAGGTTACCAGGTGCGTCACACTGGGAAAGAGAGAGAAGATCCCTGTTGATTCGCTCATTGGGACCGTGATTGTGGAGCGGGTTGTCGACCTGATGATGCTGATGCTGATCCTGCTGATCCTGTTGATCAGCTGGATGGAGAAGTTTGGTTCCTTTTTTGGTGAACAGGTATACGAGCCTCTGCAACAGAAATTTATAGAACTCTTCGGGGGCACCTGGGTCTTCTGGCTTGTAACTGTTACAACAATCATAGTCATATTCCTGCTTATCTATCTGTTCAGAAAAAAACTGGCCCGGTTCTCCCTGGTTCGTAAAATCAAAGATATTCTCATTGGAATTCTGGACGGACTGAAGACCATCTATCGTATGGAGCGAAAATGGGAGTTTGTACTTCACTCTGTGCTAATCTGGTTCCTCTATATCCTGATGACCTGGGTGGTGGTCTTCGCACTTGAAGAGTTGTCAGGACTCACCTTTATCGATGGTATGTTTTTACTGGCGATTGGGGGACTGGGCATGTCGGCTCCTGTGACTGCCGGGATTGGAGCCTACCACTGGATCACTTCAAGGGGATTAATGTTCGTTTACGGTTTCTCCCTGGAGACCGGTAGTGCCTATGCCATACTGGCCCATGAATCAAATTCCCTTCTTACCATATTGCTGGGGATCATTTCTTATATGGTCCTGTTGCTATCCCGAAAAAGATACACCAACGGTAAAACCGAATCCTGAGATGCTCACCTACGAACAGATCATTCAAAAAACCATCACCCTTGATGCAGCTGTGAAACTGTTTAACCCCGTATTCAGAAGAGAGAACAAAATGGTATTCACCAATGGTTGTTTCGACCTTCTTCACAGGGGCCATATATACTATCTCTCCAGGGCAAGGGAGCTGGGTGACCTGCTCGTTGTGGGGTTGAACAGTGATGCTTCTGTTACAAAACTCAAGGGCCCCGGCAGGCCGGTCAACAACCAGGAAGCCAGAGCCGAGGTGCTGGGAGCACTGGCTTTTGTGGATTACATCATTGTATTTATAGAGGAGACACCCCTGGATCTGATTACTATTCTTGAGCCCGATATACTGATCAAAGGTGGCGACTACAATGTGGAGGATATTGTGGGATACCGGGAAGTCACTTCCCGGGGGGGCAGGGTGGAAACCATTCCCCTGCTGGAAGGTTACTCCAGCAGTTCAAGCATTGACAGAAACAGCAGTAGATGGCCAAAATAAAATCGGTATATGTGTGCCAGAATTGTGGCGCTGAATCGGCCAAATGGATCGGCCGTTGCAATGTTTGCGGAGAGTGGAACACCTATGTGGAACAGAAGATACACAAAGGGCCGGTTCGGTCGGGCATATCAGAGAGGCGCGATCAAGCGGTACCTCAAAAACTGAATGAGGTGGACTCAGCACCTTTCTCCCGCATTGACCTGAAAAACGGGGAGTTTAACCGGGTCCTGGGGGGAGGAATCGTTCCCGGGTCCATGGTTTTGATCGGTGGTGAACCGGGGATCGGAAAATCGACACTTGCCCTGCAGGTAGCCCTGCAGATTGATAAACAGACCCTCTATGTCTCAGGCGAGGAGAGTCCGCAACAGATCAAATTAAGGGCGGACCGGTTGGGGGGTGGAAACGGGAATTGCCAGGTACTTGCTGAAACAAGTCTCCAGGCCATCATAACACAGGTTGAACAGATCAAACCAGAGCTGCTGATCATAGATTCCATTCAAACCCTCTATTCTGAAACCATTGAATCGGCGCCCGGAACCATTTCACAGGTCAGAGATTGTGCTGCACAGCTGCTGCGACTCTCCAAAGAGAGTCATATGCCCGTTGTGCTGATCGGCCATATTACAAAGGATGGCAGCATTGCCGGACCCAAGGCGCTGGAGCATATCGTAGATACGGTACTCCAGTTTGAAGGGGACACACACCATCTCTACAGGATCCTGCGCTCCATTAAGAACCGTTTTGGCTCCACCTCGGAGATCGGGGTTTTTGAAATGACCGGAGAGGGGCTACGCGAAATACTGAACCCATCCGAACTGCTGATCAACCAGCAGCCACCCGATCTGAGCGGATCTGCCATAGCTGCCAATGTGGAGGGCATCCGCCCCATACTGATCGAGGTCCAGGCCCTTGTGAGCTCCGCCGTTTACGGAACGCCTCAGCGCACCTCCACAGGATTTGATACCCGCCGCCTGAGCATGTTGCTGGCAGTACTGGAAAAACGGGCCAGTTTTAAGCTGGCCAGTAAAGATGTATACATCAATATTGCCGGCGGACTCCGGGTGGATGACCCTGCCACTGACCTGGCTGTGGTGGCGTCTATTCTCTCCTCTACTGTCGATATTCCGGTTGATCCGAACAGCTGCTTTGCAGGGGAGGTGGGGCTATCGGGCGAGATCCGTCCGGTAAACCGGATCGAACAGCGTCTGGGCGAAGCTGATAAACTGGGGATGAAAAGAATCCTGATGCCGGCTTTCAACCGGAAACGGATCGATCCGGCAAGGTTTAACCTTGAAATCATCGAACTGAACAGGGTTCAGGATCTGTCCAAACACCTTTTTGGCTAAGGTCACCTAGAAGTCATCATTCTCACTGCTACCTGTGGTCTCCATAATATTGGGACAATCCATATCCACATAGAAATCCAGCGGTCTCTCAAATTCATCCTCCATGGTAATACCCAGCGTTGTGTCGGCATAAACCCGCTTCAGAAATTCAGCATATATGGGAAGGGCCATATTGGTTCCGGACCCCATCCCCAGTTCGTCAAAATGAATGGCCCGGTCCTCTCCTCCCACCCACGCCGCAGCTGTAAGCTTCGGAGCAAGTCCAATAAACCAGCCATCACTCTGGTTCTGGGTGGTTCCCGTTTTCCCGGCCATTTCACCTTTAAATGCATATTTTCCGCGAAGCCTGCTGGCGGTTCCATAATAGGGCTCCCCCCGGTACCTGCCGGACATATCTACCACATTCTTCAGTAGTGAAAGCATCAGATAGGCTGTCTTCTGACTGATCGCCTCCGACTCAACGGGGTGAAAAGAGGCAATCATATTCCCATAGCGGTCCTCGATGCGGGTGACATAGACCGGGCTCACATAGACACCCCCGTTGGAGAAGGTATTAAATGCCCCCACCATCTCCTCCAGGGAGATGCCGGATGGACCATAGATCATGCTGGGCACCGGGGCGATGTAGGAGGTCACCCCCATTTTGCGCATAAGGTCGATAACATTTTCAGGATTAAAATTTTTAAACAGCCAGGCAGAAACCCAGTTATGGGAGGTAGCCAGCCCCCACTTCAGAGAGACCTTCTTGCCGGCAAAAATATTGCGGCCTGGAGCCGTTGGAGTGTAGGTGGTATCCCTATTGTTAACAATGTTTGGAAATGTCGTAGCCACAAGGGGTATCATAGTACAGGGAGAGTAACCCTCCTGCATCGCCAGCAAGTATAAGAAAGGCTTTATAGTAGATCCAACCTGGCGGCGACCCTGATATACATGTTCATACTGAAAGTAACGGTAGTTATGTCCCCCCACAAATGCTTTCACATTACCATTCTGAGGATCCATGGCCATAAACCCGGTCCTCAGGATATGTTTCATATACCTGATGGAATCCATGGGTGTCAATACTGTATCGATGGGACCGTTCCATGAGAACAGTTTCATTTCAACCGGTTTATTAAAAGCCATTAAAACAGAGTCCCAGGGAACACCCCTGGCCGCCATGGACCTGTAACGATCTGTCAACCTTACAGCACGTTTAAGGATCAGTTTGCTCTCCTGGCGGGAAATATCCTCGAACGGGGCATTGGACCTTCCATCCTTCTCGTAAAAGAAAGCGGGTTGAAGATAGTCCTTCATCTGTGCCTCAACTGCTTCCTCGGCATATTGCTGCATCTTATAATTTAATGTTGTATATATCCTCAATCCGTCACGGTAAAGATCGTACTGTGTGCCATCTGGTTTGTAGTTCTTATTGATCCAGCCATAGAGCCTGTCATCGGCCCAGCGCAAAGAATCCCTCCTGTACCGTTCCCAGGCCAGTATACCGGCTCCCTTGTTCGGTGGGTTTGGTTTGGACCTGTTTATAAATTTCGCAAGGAATGTTCTGAAGTGCTTGGCATGGCCGGTCAGGTGACTGGCCAGATTATAATCCACACTGATAGGTATCTGCTTCACCGAGTCACCCACTTCCCGGGAGAGACACCCATACTTCACCATCTGATTAATTACTATGTTTCTGCGGGTAAATGAACGTTCCGGATTGATCCTTGGATTATAGGCCGTCGGAGCTTTCAGCATGCCCACCAGGACTGCTGCCTGATCGATGGACAGGGAATCTGGTGTGGTATTAAAAAAGGTTCTTGAAGCCGACTTGATCCCCACAATAGATTCACCCCCAAACGGAACCGTATTCAGGTACATGGCCAGTATCTCGTTCTTGGAATAACTTCTTTCAAGCCTGACCCCGGTGTTCCACTCTTTGAACTTATTTATTGCCAGATGGCCTGACCTTCCAATCTTTGTTTTATTGATGGTCGTATCTCTGGGGAAAAGGTTTTTAGCCAGCTGTTGGGAAATGGTGCTGCCCCCTCCTTCATCCTTTCCAAGCAAGACCGATTTTATAAGAACACGTGTGAGGCTGCGGAGGTCAATTCCGGAGTGCCTGTAATACCTGACATCTTCCGTGGCCACAAGTGCATCCACAAGATGGGGCGCCAATTCCTCATAATCAACGTATGTGCGGTTCTCCACAAAATACTTCCCCAAAAGCTCCCCATCCTCGGT
>Ga0255379_10125_pt1 | contig 13557 bp, 12 predicted proteins | sample ANMaggSeSYBR01I3_FD_182105 | JGI IMG/M metagenome (GOLD analysis project Ga0255379, IMG submission 182105) | Sediment cell enrichment communities from methane seep in Santa Monica Basin, California, United Staets - ANME aggregate JGI... | ecosystem: Environmental > Aquatic > Marine > Cold seeps >... | reverse complement strand
TCAACGGTGCACTGCAAGCCAAGGATACTCAGATCACTGAACTCAACGATGCACTGCAAGCCAGAGATACTCAGATCACTGAACTCAACGGTGCACTGCAAGCCAAGGATACTCAGATCACTGAACTCAACGGCGCACTACAAGCCAGGGACGCCCAGATTACTGAACTCAACGACGCAATGCAATCTATGCAACAGAGTATCGTATGGCGATTGTTGATGAAATTCCACTGTGGTTTTGTAGAACGGGTGTTGCCTCATGGAACAAGGCGAAGAGGGATGTATGATCTAGGATTGAGAGGTGGTGGGATTCTTGTTGGAGAAGGCTGGAGAAGTTTATGGTGGGAGTATAAGAATTACAGGAATTCAAAAAGAATTCTGTATAAAAATAAGATTGATTTACCAAAGTTAGACACTCATGTGGACATTTCCAGTGAAAATACAAACTCAATTGATAAAAAAGTTTCGATAGTAATCCCTACTAAAAATGGAGGTCCGGATTTTGAATATACTCTCGAAAAAATCAGGTCACAGGAAGGTATCCATGAAATTGAAATAATAATTGTTGACAGTGGCTCGACTGATGAAACAATTGAATTGGCTAAAAATTATGGATCACGTGTTTACACTATAAAACCTGAAGATTTTAATCATGGTGGAACCCGAAATTATGGTGCTGAAAAAGCCACGGGGGATTATATTTTATTTATGGTACAAGATGCTATACCCATTGGAGATTACTGGTTGCACAGTATGGTGAAAGTGCTCGAAGATGATGAAGGAATTGCCGCTGTAACATGCAGACAGGTTCCAAGAAGTGATGCAGATTTATTTGCTTGTTTTTCATTGTGGAACCATTACAAGGCACTGAGTTTCTTTGAAGATAGAATCTCCACTCCAACCAAAAATTTTAATGCTTTATCACCAATTGATAAAAGAAAACTTGTAGGATTGGAAGACGTGTCTTGTTTAATAAGAAGGAATGTTTTTAACGATTTAAAGTTCAAAAAAATTCAATATGCTGAAGATTTAGAACTCGGCTTGAGAATACTGGAAAATAAATTTAAATTAGTATTTTTATATTCGGTAGGTGTTATACATTCCCACAATCGACTCTCATCTTATTTTCTTAAAAGAGCTTATGTAGACAATAAAATCTTACCAAAGATATTATCATATGACCCAGTTTATTTTCCAGATTGCGACACAGATGATGTGTTTAACCACATTATGACATTATATGCTGCATTAAATACGTCACTGAAAACATTAAAAAGTTTATCATTTAATGGAGATAAGGATATAATTTCAAAACTCAAATATTTAATTGATAAAAATTTAAATATAGATTCTTTTGAACAATCAGAATATAGCTGCAACAGTTTAGATGAATTATTTATAGAAATCCAGAAAGTACTTGCCCCTATTGAATTTAAGCCAAATAATTTGTTTGTACAATCTTATTTTAGTTTGTTAGACCATCTTAATAATTACATTAAAAAATCTAATTATAATTCAATAAATACCGAGCTTTTAGATTCATTTTATAAATTATTTGCAATCGCGTCTGGCTCGGCATTTGCTAATAATTATTTGTTAAAATCCAAAAATGAGGAAATCAATGAAAATGCATTAACTGTAGATTGTATTTTATCGGAGGGGTTATAATGAGGATATTATTTGCATTACACCAATTTTTTCCCAATCATTATACTGGAACTGAAAGACTTGTTTTAAATTTGTGTAAACAAATGCAAAGGTTGGGACATACTGTAAAAGTTCTTACTTATGGAATTACCGACAATGATGGCTTTAAACAAAATGGTGATTTTTTAATTAAGGAATATGAATTCCAAGGTGTCTCGGTCATCTCAATTAAGCATAAGATAATTCCACAAGATGTAGGTTTTACGATTTTTAATTCTGAAATGGAAAAAGTTCTGGAAAATATATTTTCAAAAGAAAAATTAGATATACTCCACATTTGTCACCCTATGAGAATTGGGTCGATTTTAAGAGTTGCAGAAAAGAGACAGATTCCCACCGTTTTAACATTAACTGATTTTTGGTTAATGTGTCCAAGAGGCATAGCTGTAACACAAAAAGGAGTGTTGTGTAATACACCTGAGAAAGGTAAGAAATGTATAACAGAATGTTATGGCAATATATGGAAAGATGGGCTCATACAAAGATATGATGATGCATATGAATACTTCCAATCAGTTGATTGCGTCGTTTCGGCAACGAATTTTTTAAAGCAGATGTTTGAGTTTAACAATTTTTCAAGCGATATTAAATTAATACGATTTGGCAAAGATTATGCTAATGTCCGGCGAAATTCAAGAAAATACTCAGAAAAAAGTGAAATTACTTTTGGTTTTTTAAGTACACTTTTGCCTCACAAAGGTGCTCATGTGCTTTTGAATGCTTTTAATGAAGCTAAAATAAATAATATTAAAATAAAAATCTATGGGCATTATTTTAATGAAGTAGATTATTACAATACGCTCAAAAGTTCTGTTAAAGATAATCGGGTTGAATTTTGTGGTTCTTACAACTACGAAGAAATGCCAAAAATTCTCGATGAAATTGATATTTTGGTAGTTCCTTCGATCTGGTGGGAAAATTCTCCACTTATTCTATTAAGGGCATTGGCTCACAATGTCCCTGCAATCGTCTCTGATTTGGGTGGTATGACTGAAGTAATAAATGATGGCGAAAATGGGTTTGTATTTGAGGCTGGAAATGCACAATCTCTCGCAGAGATTCTACGAAAAATTGGAGAGGACCCTACTATCTTAAATGATATGAAAGCAAGAATTCGACACCCCCCAAGGATTGAAGAAGAGGCATTTGAGTATGAAATGGTTTATTCAAGCCTAATAAGTTAGAAAAACGTATACAATTATATCTACTATTTATTTATGGGTGATAACAAATGTTAAGATGCTTAGTTTTAGGTGGAAATGGATTTATTGGTTCACATCTTGCAGAAGGATTAGTTAAAGCTGGATATGATGTTAGAATCTTTGATAATTTCAAACGTGGGACTAAGAACTTAGATGCAATAATTGACAAAATTGAAATTATCAAAGGAGATTTTTGGAATGAAGATGATGTATGTGATGCATTAAAAGATATAGATTTTTTATTTCATTATATATCTACAACAACTCCTGCAACAGCAATAAAGAACCCTATATGTGACATTGAATCAAATATTATTGGGTCAGTAAAATTATTTCAAAATGCTGTGTTGAATAATGTAAAGAAAATAATTTTTCCATCATCAGGTGGGACTATATATGGTGATTCAACAGGAGTTCCAATGAAGGAGACCGACCAACTAAATCCAATCAACCCTTATGCAATATCAAAATTGACAATTGAGAAGTATTTGCATTATTTTAATCAAGTACATGGGATGGATTATACAATTTTAAGGTATTCAAATCCTTATGGTGAAAGACAAAACCCATCTGGAAAACAAGGCGTAATTCCGATTTTTTTAAATAAGATCAAACATGGCGAACAACCTGTGATTTATGGGGATGGGTCTATGGTTAGGGATTATATTTATGTCAAGGATGCAGTTGATGCGACGTTAGCAATATTCAAGGAAAAAACAAATGAGAAAGTGTTCAATGTTGGGAGCGGATACGGTGTATCACTTAACGAGTTAATTGATATTATGTCTGATGTCGTTGGCCAAAAAATATTGCCTGATTATGCAGAAAATGATAGTAGTACTTATATTCCAAAAATAGTGTTGGATATTTCAAAAATTAAAACAACTACTGGATGGAGACCGACCACGGAGTTGAGTGACGGAGTAAACAAGACATGGGATTGGATAAAAGAATTATAGATTTTATGAAATTATCGGCAATACTTTTTTGAAAATACGAGGATATGGATATGTTCATTTTAAAAAATCTTTCACAGATTAAGTTGAAAGTGGAAACGTTCTACTCCCATGACAGAGCATTTATTGTAGTATTACTATTTTCAACATTGATTCGAATTTATGGGATAACTTTACCTTATGGGAAACCTTGGGAAACTACTTTTCAAGAGGTAATTGCAAGAAATCATGTTGTGTATGGATTTTCACAGACGAATTTCATATCTGTTATTAGTGTTTTTCATGGGGAAAATATATATCATTTGGGGCATCCCCCTTTACTACAGATTTTAGTTTCGATTAGTTATTTTCTTTTTGGAATTCACGAGTGGAGTGCAAGGTTTGTTCCATTATTATTTTCATTAGGTAGTATAATATTATTTTATCTTCTGGTACAGAAAATCCGGGATAAAAAAACATCCATGATTGCTTCATTTTTCATGTCTTTTATACCAATGTCAGCATACTTTGGAAGAATTGTTGGATTTGAACCGATTACAATGTTCTTCGTTTTAATGGTTGTATACTGTTATTTTAAATTTATACTAGATGGTGATAAAAAGTATTATTTGTTCGCTATTGGGGGGACAATTCTTGGAAGCTTATCCGATTGGCCTTTTTATTTAATATTACCCATTTTGGTTATGATATCTCTTTTATCAGACATAACCAGAAGAAAAATAAAATATGCATTTGTCTTATTATTACTTGGAGGTGCCATATTTTCATTGTATAATTTATATAGTTATATCCTAACCAATGATATGATCTTTTTTGCACACCTTAAAACAAGATCTTCCACATCAGTATATATGGATGTAAAATTTTATTTGAGAGTTTGGTATTATCTGGTATACTATATTACACCCATACCTGTCTTGTTTTCATTCGCATATATTATCACGAATTTTAGAAGAAAATATTTTAAATATAAAATGGTAGATGTCAGAAACCTCATCCCCCTATCACTCATAATTTTTGGAGTTTCTACAATTTTAACCGTTCCTCGACATGTATTTGTACATCCATTTAATATATACTATTTAGTACCAGGGTTATCGTTTTTAACTGCCCTTGGAATAAATCAGATATATAATTCAGCATATGACAAATCTCTAAAAATATTAGTTATTGTATTAATATTATTATTATTTGTGTTTTCATCTCAGTCTACAATGTTTGATTTACATAAAAATAGGTATTCAACTTTTTATTATGAATTCGGAGAATACATAAATAAAAATACAAATGAAGATGATACAATACTATCATTGGGCATGTTTGAACCAGTTCTTTTCTATGCAAACAGATCATTTCCTCAAGATTTTTATCATGGTTTCGATTCGGAAATAATTGCTGAGGTATTGCCAAAATTTATTTTTTATCCACCCTCAGGAGGTGAAAGTAATCGCAATACAATCTCCTTCGAAAATTTTCTTATATCCGAAGGGTATGTGTTGATGCTTAATCGCCCTTATGTGAAAGCTTGGAGATTTTCCGATGAAAATGAGAATATATTCAATGCCAATAGTGTAAAACCAATAAAAATATCCGATGGTGTGAGTGAGGGATATGATTTGATTATAACCTTAGTAGATTCAAAAATTGTTTTTTATGCACACCCCATAAGTTCTGGTTTTGTAAACCTTGATTTTGATAATGTTGTAGTTAAAAATAATAGTGTATTAACATTTAGTATTGCATTATCTCCAAAAGTTTGGTCTGATACTAAAGGGGATGGAGTGTTATTTGAGATATATCTAAACAATATGTCGAAAAACGAAAAATTATTTTCTAAATACATAGACCCAAAAAATAATATTTCAGATAGAAAATGGCACGACTTCGAATTACCATTGGATAAGTACGCAGGAAATAATGTCACAATCAGCTTTGTGACATCCTCTGGTCCAAAGAATGATAATTCTTATGATTGGGCATACTGGGGCGAACCAAAAATAATAGTGAAAATACCAAATAACAATTCAGCATCATAAAGGTGAATATGTATCAAAAAATACTCAAACCTTTGTTAGTTACAGTAATCACGCTGTTTATTTTTTACCTCCTCTTCACCCAAATAGACGCCAGATTAGTCATACAGGTTCTGTCAAGCTCTAACCTCGTTTACATATTAGCATCTATTTTAGTATTAGCACTAATAATACCAATTGCCGTATTTCGATGGCAGATAATCCTCAACGTCACCGGCCACCCCCTTCCTTTCTGGCGTTGCTTCAATATCCTGATGGCAGCACTTCCACTTACATCCATCACACCATCGAAATCGGGCGACGTGGTCAAAGCATATTTCCTGAAAGATGAGTTTCCGATTAGTAAAACAATTGGCACCGTGTACACAGAACGTGTGTTTGATTTATTCTTACTCATTTTTCTTTCTTTTGTAGGAAGTTTGGTTTATAGAAATATGGAATATCTAATAATCCTTACACCTGCTTTACTCATAATGACATTGCTTTTTATCACACCGAATGCAAATCTAAAAATACCCTTCATAAAAGACTCATGGAACAGTAAACTGCAGAACATAATGCTTTCAATGAGATTACTCACAAGATGTAAAAAGGAGTTCCTTGTCGTGACATTGCTCTCGCTAATATCGTGGATGTTGGCAGTGTTCCAGACCATGCTGTTTTTTTATGCACTGGGTATTGACATTCCTTTCATATTTGCAATGGCGAATATTCCAATCGCAATATTTGTAGGTATGATTCCGGTGACATTAGGTGGAATGGGGACTCGAGATGCGGCCATTATTTATCTTTTTTCTGAGTTTGGCACACCTAGTGAATTGTTGGGTGTTGGGATATTATTTTCATTAATTAGATATTTTTCGCCATTACTTATAGGAGTTCCATATACAAAACAAATGATTAAATGAGTGTATCTTATTTCATTAGCAGCAATGTCTTATTTGTGTGAGACTATAATATTATAAAATCCCAATGGATTTTTTAAGTCTATTTTTTTAAAATATTTCAATAATAATAAAGGTGTTTTATTTGGTACAATTGCCCCCATTGAACAAGAGTCAATAAGTTTTAAATCGCATAACTGTACAATTTTGATCATGTATCTTCGTGAAAACTTAATGGTTCCATGCTCTTCGGGAACCAAAATAGAAAAGAGCATCATAAGTGGATTATTTCTATTTGGTTCAGATAGTACTACAAATTGTCGGCTTACACGTTTCATTTCATTAATTACACTTGTTGGATGTTCTATGTGGTGTAACAGATTTGAACAAAAAACAATATCGAATGTGTCATCATCAAATGGTAATGACAATGCAGAACTTTGAACCAGTGTATCACATGGATTTATAGACAACATGTATTTTGAATAATCCAGACCAACCGTGTCTATAAATTTGGCGAAGTGATACGTAAAAAACCCATTTCCACATCCAACATCCAGTATTTTCATATCTTTTGATACATTTATATAATCAAGAATATAATTAATTTTTGGGTGTACAAACGCTTCAACGACAGGATGTTCCGGAGGACGCCTTTTTTTCTGTTGTTCCCAATATTTTTTATGTGTTATTAATTTAAAGTCATATAACTTCATTGCTTCATACCTACTACTATTTGATTTAACAACAATCTTTCTAAACCACCACATTTCACAATTTTTTCAATTACAAGTTCATAAGGAAACCCAATTGGTGACATCATAAACTTCTCTGCCACCAAAACAGCAAGTTGTTGGTTTTCAAAAAGGAACTTAAGTTTAGATAAATTAAATGTTTCATTGTGATCGTCATCCTTCAAATGTCCAATCATTGTCGCAATATGTTCAAAAAATGGGTCTGGCGTGGTAATTATGCACAGACCCCCCTTCTTCAGAACGCGATAGCATTCATTGATCATAGCTTCCGCATTAGGAACATGCTCGATTATTGCACATGCAACTACCACATCAAAAAAATCATCCTTAAACGGCAGTTTGGATGCATCGGATTGAACGAAAAAACTCTGATTATTATCAGCAAATTTTAATAATTCAGATGAGAAATCAATACCAACAGATATTCTTGGACTTAATTCGTTTGCAAGGTTGTTAAGCATTAAACCATCAGCGGTTCCAATATCTAATAATGCTAGTTGATGTTTTGTTGTATGTGTTTTTATTGCTTTTAAAACTTCATTGGTGCGCCGCTTAAGACGATATTTGGCGGCATATCCATTCTCTCGTTGAATATGATACTTTTTAGATAAAACTCCTTTCTGTTTTGGTGTTATACTTGCATCGGTCATAAAAACACATCTCACTGTTCGCATCTACTTCAGCAACTTCAATCCAGCCTTTGCTTTCCTTGCAAATTCACCAGCCGACCGAACTTTCATCATCTTTTTAAAAATATAACTTGGTCTGATGTAGAAACTTTTATATGCATATTCAAGCAATTCCATTAATTCGCCTCTACTCAGTACAGCATCCCATGGTTGAGGAATAAAGTCTCCAGATGGATTTATAGCAAAATCTTTCCAGTAATCATTTTCAAACACACCTTGTTCCATGCCCATATAATACAACTGCGTAGCAGGAAACGGCGTAGTAATAGAGAAATGAACGTAATCAGGCTTCAATTGTTTTGCAAAATTTATTGTATTCAGGATTTGTTCTCTTGTTTCAGTTGGTGAGCCAATCATAAAATATGCAAGGATTTCAATTCCTGCTTCCTTTGTCATTTCAAATGCCTTATCGACCTGAGAAATTGTTATGCCTTTATTTAGTAGCTTTAATATATCTGGATTTGCACTTTCAACACCATAATGAATGCGTTCACATCCAGCAGTTTTTAGTTTAATTAGCATTTCTTTGTCTACTGTATTCACACGTGCTCGAATATCCCACCCGATATCAAGCCTCTTATTCTCAATGAGTTCGCATACATTTAAAACCCGTTGTCGGTCAATAGTAAAAGTATCGTCGTACAAAATAAATTCATTAATTCCCATTTCAACACATTCTTCCATCTCACGTACAACATTTTCAGCGGATCTTGCTCGAAATACTTTACCAAGGTGCGGTCTATCGCAAAAAATACATTTATAAGGACAACCACGAGTAGTCATCATAGTAGTTACAATAGAACGTCTTGCCAACAATGATTTATATAATCCTACTTTGGTTAAATGTCTAGCAGGAAATGGAATTGAATCCAGATCTTCAATAAAATCTCTTTGCCCTGTATTGATAATTTCCCCCTCATTTTTAAACACCAATCCCTTAACATATTTTAAATTATCATAATCATCAATGTTTTGGATTAATTCCGTGAAAGTTATTTCACCTTCCCCCAATACTAAAAAATCAATTTCGGGAATGTTTATTGTTTCATTTGGATAAATGTGAGCATGTGGTCCACCAAGCACGATTTTAATCTCGTCATCTACTTTTTTTATTATCTTGGCTATTTTAATTACATCAATTAACGTGAATGTCATTGCCGTAATTCCCACCACATCTGGCTTTCGTTTTCGAACTTCTTCCTCGACTCCTTTGTAATCAAGTTCTTCTGCTAAAACATCCAATATTTCAATCGTGTGATCCGTATTTTTTTCAGCATATGAGGCGATGTACATGATGCCAAGAGGCGGGTTATACCCTCGTTCCTCATCAACATATGTTGGTATGTTTGTAGTAATCATATTGTCAATTGGAGGGTTGATCAATAACACTCTCATTTAGTGTTCACTCCTTTTCACAATTAGATCCGCAAGTAATCCAAATAATCCGATTTGGATTGACGCTACAATTAAAACAATCACTGAAATATCTGCCAGCTTTCCAACCACAAATGCAGTATACCAAAATAACAATGCTGCTGCTAAAAGAATGATAAAACTAATTGGTAAAAACACCTTCAGCGGATTAAAATAAGTTATCGCCTTGAGAATCAACAGAATGAAATTCATACCATCCCTGAAAGGTTTGATCTTTGACGAACCATGCCGTTCATGGTAATCGATTGGAACATATTTTACCAAGAAACCATCACTAAGATATGATAGGGTAATCGTAGTCGTAAATGAAAACCCGGATGGCAATATATGGAAATATTCCATTGAATCCTTTTTTCTAAACAACCGCATCCCGGAATTAAGGTCTGGTATCTTGGTTCCAACCAGATAATTCGCAAGTTTTGTCAAAAAGAGTTTAGCAGGTCTCCTGTACAAGGGAATGCTAACGTTTTCACCGGTTCGTGCGCCAACCACCATATCATATTCATCAGAATATTTAAGCAATTCCGGGATATATTCATTTGGATACGTGCCATCCGCATCCGTTATTAAAATCCAATACCCGTTTGCAGATTTGATCCCGGTTTTCAGTGCCGCACCGTATCCGCGATTGACAGGATGTTGGATCAATCTGACAAAATCATGTTTTTGTACGATTTCAGCCGTTTTATCTGATGACCCGTCATCAATAATAATAATCTCATATTGCAAGTGAGTGTCATCAAGTATTGTCTTAATGTCCGTAAGCACCTTCGAGATTCCTTTTTCTTCATTATATGCAGGAACCACTACCGAAATCATCTCATTTTTATTTTCCATCAATTAGACTCCTCATACCATTCCACATATCTCTCCAGCCCTTCATCCAATCCGACCTCAGGCTTATACCCAAGTTCCCTGCGCGCCTTACTGACATCGGACCATGTGTGTTCTGCATCTCCTTTAACAGACTCACTATAAAAAATCCCGGATTCACTCCCAACAATTTCCACGATCCTCTCAGCAAGCCCATTGATGCTAACTCGCTCCCCACCACCGATATTATAAACTCCGCTCCCGCGTTCCATCGCCCGCAGGTTCGCATCAATAATATTGTCAATAAACGTAAAATCGCGTGTTTTCTCACCATCCCCGAATATCTCGATGGGTTCATTGTTCAGGGCCTTTCCGGTGAAGATATTGATTGCCAGGTCCGGCCGCAACCTCGGGCCGAACACAGAAAAGTACCTGAGCGATACAGTCTCCAAATCATGGAGTTCACTGAAGACCCGGCAGTAATGCTCTGCAACAAGTTTTGACGCCCCATAGGGTGATACCGGCACATTTGGATGCTCCTCATCAAACGGAAGATATGAGACTTTTCCATAGACTGAAGATGAAGATGCATTGATCACCTTACGAACGCCGCAATCATTAGCAGCTTTCAGGACATTTAGCGTACCAGTCGCATTTACCTCATGCGTCTTTCCAGGATTCTCCACCGACACCCGCACCCCGGCCTGCGCTGCATTATGGAACACATAATCCACATCTGCAAACACCCTGTCAAGCAGCTCCCTATCCAGTATGCTTCCCCCAACAAGTTCAAAATCCGGGTGTTCGATCAGCGGCTCGATATTCTTTCGCTTGGCTTGTGGGCTGTAATACGGATCAAAATTATCCAGACACACAACCTCTCCCATCTCCACCAACCGCTCACACAACCACGACCCGATAAACCCGGCGCCGCCCGTGACCAAGAATTTCATGTATGTAAAAGTATAATAAGGTTATTTAAATCTTGGTATATAAAACCCCTCAGCAATCCTGCGCCAGTTGTACTTTGTTGTTCCGTATTTTCGTTGGTGATGTTTCACCTTCACCTCGGCGATCCGGCACCCTTTCCACAGCAGCATTGCCGGAATGTACCTGTTGGGTTTCACCGTACAAATCAAGATCCTTCACACATTCGTTCCTGTACGCCCGAAACGTACAGCCAGAATCATGTATGATATCACCGGTTATATTTCGTTGTATAAAATTGGCGACTTTAGAGAATGCCTTTTTTGAACGTATAGGAAATTATAAATGCGTTTCGATATCGATATAGGTAATTTTCTTAGTTCAATCAAATCTTTTAACAGGATTTACAGGATACACAAGATTGGATCGTTTCCTGTCAATCATGTTTATCCTGTCTGAAATTTCCAATTTTTTGAACATGTCAAAAAGTATATCATGCTTTCCTATCGCTGATAAAAGCAAACGGAATGAGCGTTTACTCGATGAGTTTGCACGGCATTTGCACTGCATTTACACCGCATTATCTAAAGACATAATAGGTACCTCCAGCAACGCCTTTTTTATCAATTAAGCCAAGGGATTTTAATTTGGATAGTTCCCTGAGATAAGTATCATTGGAAACTTTAAGTAAACCGGCACCTGCCGCCCGCCAGCCTAGTGGATTCGTGCGAGTTTCAAACCGCAGATGAACGCAAATGAACGTAGATATTGTAGCTGAAATTAGATTATACTTGAATTTCCACTATGTAATCAAATTTTAAATCCATACTTGCCGTTATCTGTGTTCATCTGTGTTTATCTGTGGTTAATAATAAAATTAAAATAATTTCAGCCTCTTTCCTTTTCACATATGCGCTGAGCATGGGTTGTTAGAGGTGTGTGCGGGCGTTGGCCTCGGTTGTTGGTGATTGCTGCCGGTGGCGGGTATGGCTGTTGAAATATAATATTTATGAAATACTGCACCGCAAAGGACACAACAGACGCAAAGTTAAGGTTACAATATCTTTGCGATTTTTGTGCTCTTTATGGTGAAACACTTAATGGCAGCCGTCCATCTGTGGTCCACATTAAAATGATGTTCAGCTCCACTCCCTTCTCATACTTCGACCTCCTCCCGCCGCCGCACCAGCATCTGCACTTTCCCTGCCACCGCAGCCCGTCAGGGCGGCAGTGTGGCAGCCAGCCTTGTGGATTTAAGAAAGTTTGGAACAATGATAACGAAATGATTCCAGCCTGCCTGCTTTCTGCACATGTGTTCTCCTTGATGCACATGACCTGTTCACGGCTTGTATCCACTTCCACAACACAAAGTGCGCCGCCTCGGCGAAATATTTCAAAAAAAGGCGGGATCAAAATGCGCTGCAGATGCGATCTGCGTCATTCCAAGGATAACAGTAATATATTGTATGTCATAACTTCAAACATCTTTATCTACAATTCCATCCATATACAAAAATAAGAAAATAAAGTTACTTATGATATTTATTTATGATATCTATTATACATACATAATTCACAAAGATACAAAAACCATCTATCTATATCTAAACAAAAACCATATTGATGTGATTGGATATGCAGACTAAATCAATAAAAGTAGAACTTCCTTATGATACATATCTGAAGGTCGGTGCTGTGGCAAGTGAACACTTTAAAAGTGCGGGAGAGTACATAAAAAATGTGATTTCAGATTCCATTCGCGAGGAGCTTGAACTAAAAGATATAAAGAAACAATCGGCATCCCGATATGCAGCTGATAAAATTAGTTACGAATCCCTGAAAGCTTTACTCGGGGTTAAAGAGGCTGAACGACTGCGGATATATAAAGAAACAATATTAGAATCGTTCAAGGAAGCAGACATTGTTGCCAAGAGGTTAAAAGAGTGATTGCAATTCTGGCAGATACCAGCGCACTGGTATCGCTTGAAATTAAACATCTTGTGAATCTGGCTTCAAAATATATTCAATTTTCTATTTCAAAAGGTGTCTGTGAAGAATTAAAAGACATCGCTGAATTCGATGATGTGCACGGCAAATCTGCAAGAGATGTTCTGAGATTAGTTGAAAGCGGCATCATTACTGGGTCATGTCCCTGATT
>Ga0255379_10124_pt1 | contig 13568 bp, 9 predicted proteins | sample ANMaggSeSYBR01I3_FD_182105 | JGI IMG/M metagenome (GOLD analysis project Ga0255379, IMG submission 182105) | Sediment cell enrichment communities from methane seep in Santa Monica Basin, California, United Staets - ANME aggregate JGI... | ecosystem: Environmental > Aquatic > Marine > Cold seeps >... | reverse complement strand
TCATTACAGTTCTTGAGAAAAAAGAACGAAATCCCTTTTCGCAACCTTCATTGGAAGATAAGGAGCCTCTTGCACTTGATTCTTTTAAAAAAATTAATGAAATAATTAACCATCATAACCAAAAGACTGAAAATTTCCAAAATCAAATTGACCAGAACAAAAAAGAGTTGGAGGATCATTATATTGCCGAGTTTTACCCATTTTATAGTGAAAATATTAATGAGATTAAGAGTCTGGGAAACAAATGTTCGGATTTAGAGAAAAACATTAAGGGGAAAGAGGACAATATAAAAAGACTTAAAGAGAATTTGATTACTCATCATATTCCAGCTCAACAGATCAACAACGATCTTGAAGCGTTTTTAGGAAGAAGCGACATACAGATAATGGCAACAGAGTCCAAAGATGGCTATAGAATTACTCGTAATGGAGAAATCGCCGAAGACCTTAGTGAGGGTGAAAAAACAGCTTTGGCTATAGTGTATTTCTTAACAAAGATAAACGAACAAGATTTCGACTTGCAGAACAGTGTTGTAGTAATTGACGACCCTGTTTCCAGTCTTGATTCAAATGCGATTTTCCAAGCCTTCAGTTTTATTAAAGAATCTATAAAAGAGGCTGGTCAAATTTTTATTTTGACGCATCACTTTGATTTTTTTCGGCAGGTAAAAAATTGGTTCGCTCATTACAAAAAGGCAAAACGAGAATATTTTATGATCGTTTGCTCAATGAAACCAATGCCTCGTAAATCATCGATTATAAAAATCGACAAGCTTCTCATAGATTACGAATCCGAGTATCATTTTTTGTTTAGTGTCTTATACCGACTTGCCATAGAGGAAGAGCGACATTTGGAGGAAATGTATCCCATTCCTAATATTGCTCGGAAATTTCTTGAAAGCTTTTTGGCATTCAGGGTACCGCTTGGCTCAAAAGAACCAAATATTTACCAAAGGTTAAATCGTATCGTTGATTTTGACCCTAAGAAAAAGGAAAGAATACGTAGGTTTGTTGAGACACATTCACACCCAAGATATGAAAGTGGAGTCTTGGATTTTGACATGTCCATTTTAGGCGAAACACCAGATATATTGAATGACCTAATGGATCTTGTGAGAGAGGAAGATGAGAAACACTATAATTTTCTAGTCGAAAGTGTTACAGGACAAAAACCCGCACCTTAAAATTCATAGACCACTCCGTGCTAAAGGGGAAAGCCTAAAAACAAAAGAGAAAAAGCCAAATGACAGAAACTCATGGATTCGGAGGTAACTGGACAGAAGAAAAACTCAAACGGGTAGAAAAATATCTGAAAGCTTATGCTACCATTATGAATAAGCAAAACTTTCGGTTTGCTTATATTGATGCCTTTGCCGGTAATAATGTCAAAAAACTCATCTATTGAATGGACAGAATCCACGTGGAATCCCATTACAGGCTGTTCTAAGATAAGCCAGGGATGTAAAAACTGATAGGACTTGCGGGACATCCTATAATCCTTCTGTCAAGCATAAGGTGTGCGTTTTCAATAAACGAATTTTATCCTGCAAACAGGGGATGTTAAGAAAAAAGATTTAATAAATGCTCCTTTTACGCAACTTCATCCGCAGGACATCAAGGGTGTTTTTAACCCAACTGAAATAGATGAAATTCTGGATATGACATATAAACTTGTAGCTTAGATTAAAAAGTGACTAAAGTTTGAAGTGAACTAAAATGGCATTACCGATAAACATAGACAATTTATTGACAGGCCAGATTGTTGAATGGGAACGGCTGGAATTCAAGGCCGGATGGAATCCTGAAAAGATACTGCATACTATCTGCGCTTTTTCCAATGATATTAACAATTGGGGAGGCGGGTACATAATTGTGGGAATTAAAGAGGAAAATGGAAGGCCTGCTTTGCCGCCAAAAGGGTTGATGCCTGAAAAAATAGACACCATTCAAAAAGAGCTGCTAAACCTGTGCAACTTTTTAAAGCCTAATATCTTTCCTGTTGTTGAACCTGTTATATTCAGGAAAAAATATATTCTGATTATCTGGGTGCCGGGCGGCCAAAACAGGCCGTATCAGGCACCAGTGTCTCTTGGTAAAAAAGACAATCAGTATGCTTATTATATCAGAAGATTCTCAAATACCGTAAAGGCAAGGACTGAAGAGCAGAAAGAACTGATTGCCCTTGCAGGAGCCATACCTTTTGATGACCATCCATCATTCTTCAGAAATTACCAGTCTGAAGCTGACGCTTATACAGGCATTTTTAAGCGAAGTCGGAAGCGAACTATACAAACAGTCTGCGGACATGCCTTTTGAGCAGCTTTGCAAACAGATGATGATTATTGAAGGCACAAGTGAATATATAAAACCGCGTAATGTGGGGTTGCTGTTTTTTAACGACCTGCCGCAGAAGTTAATTCCCCTGTCCCAGATTGAAGTGGTACAGTTCCCGGAAACGCCTGGAGATGATAGGCTTGATGAAAAAATATTTCAAGGCCCGATACACCAGCAGGTTCGTGATGTGCTGACCTATCTGAAAAATGTAATCTTAAAAGAGTATGTTCGGAAAGTGCCTGATCAGGCAGAGGCGATTCGATATTTCAATTATCCCTATGTTGCTCTTGAGGAAAGCATTGTCAATGCCATGTACCATAGAGGGTATGATATTAGGGAACCTGTAGAAATCAGAATTCATCCGGACAGGATAGAGATCCTGAGTTTTCCGGGACCTGACCGGTCAATCAAACAGTCTGATATTGCAAAAGGAAAACTTGTTGCCCGAAGATACCGCAACCGAAGGATCGGCGAGTTTTTCAAAGAACTGAAGATGACCGAAGGAAGATGTACCGGAATACCCAAAATAATCAGAGCCATGAAAGCAAACGGTTCGCCGCCACCGTTGTTTGAAACTGATGATGACAGAAGTTATTTTTTGACAACTTTAAAAATTCACCATCAATACATTAAACAACTAAAGGGGAATAAAGAAGCTTTTATCCAACCAAAGTCGCAGATAGAGTCGGGGGTAGAGTCGGGGGTAGAGTCGGGGGTAGAGTCAGGGGTAGAGTCAGAGCCATTAAGGATACAGATATTGCATTTGTTGAAGAAAAAAGAGCATTCAAAAAAAGAAATGGCCATCTCTTTTGGCCATAAAAAAACCTATCGTCATCTTGATGAAACCGTTAGAAGTCTGGTTGAAGCTCAAATGATTGCCTATACAATCCCAAACAAACCTCAAAGTCGTCTGCAAGAATACCGACTGACAGATAAAGGAAGGAAATGGCTGGAAGCGCTATATAGAGTGAAAAATAAGTATCAAGGGGTCGCAACATAAGTACCGCGTTTACACTCTTGACAATAAAGGACGGGCGAAAGGGTAACAGTTCGGCCTTTTTTAAAAAAATGGCAAAAGTTCACCACGGAACAACACGGAGTTTCACTGAAAATTGCAAACAGAGACGTTCGCTAATGATGAGAAGAGTGTTTTGATAATTCAGTGTAATTCCGTGAAAATCCGTGGTGAACTATTACAAATAAGGAAATAATATATATGATCATTAAAGAAGCAATTGAGGTTCTTAAAATAGAGGCAGAGGGCATACTTGGATTGACAGAGAGAATTGACGACAATTTCTCCAAGATGGTGGAACTTATCTTCAATTCAAGCGGTCGTGTAATAATAGGTGGTATCGGCAAATCCGGAATAGTTGGCAGAAAGATCGTGGCCACACTTAACAGCACTGGTACAAGATCAATATTTTTACATCCTGTTGAAGCCATGCACGGAGATCTTGGCATGGTATGTCAGGATGATATATTTATTGCTCTTTCCTACAGCGGTGAAACCGATGAGCTTAATATCCTTTTATCAAGCATATGCAAGATAGGGTGCAAGGTTATAGCTTTTACAGGGAATATACATTCAACCCTGGCAAAACACAGTGATATAGTAATTAACGTTGGTGTCGAAAAAGAAGCATGCCCTTTAGGCCTTGCACCTACTGCCAGCACAACCGCCATGCTTGCAATGGGGGATGCGCTTGCTGTTGTTCTCATTAATAAAAAACATTTTAAACCCAGCGATTTCAAAAAAATTCATCCAGGAGGCATATTGGGCCGGCGGCTTTCAAGTAAAGTTAAAGATATCATGTTAACAGGAGAGGCTGTACCAAAAGTTTTCGCTGGAACAAGCATGGAAATCGCCATAGATGAAATCAATCGTCTTGAACTGGGAACAGCTCTTGTAATAACAAAAGATAAAATCCTTACAGGTATAATAACCGATGGTGATATAAGGCGTATTATTGCAAATAAAAAAAACATTTTTGAACTTGCAGTCGAAGATGTTATGACAAAAAATCCACGAACTGCCGGCCCTGATTCTCCGGCTTATGATGCACTTAATATAATGGAACAGTATCAGATAACTATCCTCCCAATAACTAATTCAATTGGAAAAATTGAGGGTATTTTGCATCTCCACGATATATTAGGTAAAGGTGATTTTAAATTTAATGGTAAGTAAAAAAATTGGCAACTGTGAACTGTGAACCGTAAACCGTGAACTGTAAACTTTTAAATTATTGAGGTTGATTATGGATTATAATTCCATCGACGCAGAAATAGAGACTTTAGGTGAGCCCAAAATATTATCACCGATTAGAAAATGTGGAAAAAGCGCAAAAAGTCAAAATTTCGTTTCCGATAATAACAAGGTATTAATAGACGTAAAACTTGAAAGGCTTATAAAGACAGTCAAGGCAGGGAAAATACCCACATCATTTGAAATGGCTGGTCCCAGAAGTAAAATATTTTTTGATCCCGGCAAACTAAGGTGTGCAATTGTAACATGTGGCGGGCTATGCCCTGGTCTTAATGATATAATTCGTTCAATAGTTTTGGAACTTCATTACAGTTATGGGGTCCGGAATATCTATGGTATAAGACACGGCCTCCAGGGTTTTATTTCAAAATACGACCACGAGATAATGGATCTTAAACCTGAATCAGTTGTCAATATACTTGAAATGGGTGGTTCAATCTTAGGGTCTTCAAGAGGAGCGCAGTCAATAGAGGAAATTGTCAATACCCTTAAGAAAATGAACATAGGCATCCTTTTTATGATCGGGGGCGATGGAACACTTATGGCTGCAACCAGGATAATAGATACTATAACAAAAATGGGCCTGAAAATAAGTGTCATTGGAATACCGAAAACAATAGATAATGATATTTATATGGTATCAAGAACTTTCGGCTTTGATACTGCTGTTGAAATGGCCACACAGGCTATCAGGGGAGCCCACAATGAAGCTACAGGATATCCAAACGGAATAGGACTTATAAAACTTATGGGAAGGTATTCCGGTTTTATAACGGCAACAAGCGCTCTCGCTCAACAAAATGTAAACTTTGTGCTGATACCGGAAGTCGATTTTGATCTTGAAGGGCCAAAAGGTTTTCTAAACGCGCTTGAAAAGCGCATCCATCTCAGAAAACATGCTGTAATACTGGTGGCTGAGGGAGCAGGCCAGAAGTTTTTTGAAATCGATAAAAATAATGAACGTGATGAATCAGGAAACATCAGGCTCAAGGATATAGGGCTGTTTTTAAAAGACAAAATAATATCTTATTTCAAATCCAGAAACATTAATCTATCACTTAAATATATTGATCCCAGTTATATGATAAGGAGTCTGCCGGCAAATGCCAATGACCATGTTTTTTGCAGCTTTCTGGGACGCGACGCTGTTCATGCCGGCATGGCAGGAAAAACGAGAGTTCTAATCGGCCACTGGAACAACTATTTTGTTCATATCCCAATGGGTGCCTCAGCCGGCAAGCGAAAAAAAATTGATCCAAACGGTAAATTGTGGCTAAGTGTGCTTCATGCAACAGGGCAAAGTTCATTTAAAAATGACTAACCGTTTACGGTTGTCAGTTTACGGTTTACGGTTTACGGTTTTTTAATGAACCATGCACCAACTGCAGCCTTTTAACCGTGAACTGTGAACCGACAACCGTTACTATTCCAGCTCAACAAATTTATTACCCTTAATTTTAAGAAGATAAAGATCTTTCTTAAGCTCCCCGTTATTATCAAATGAAGTAAGACCTGTCACCCCCTGAAAATTACTAAGTTTCATTAGCTCATTTTTTACTGCGCTTCTGAATCGGACATCCGGACGGCTGACTATCTGAAACAACATCATTGCGGTATCATAAGCTACAGCTTCTATAAAATCGGGCTTCTCCCTGAAAGTCTTCTCAAAAGTCCTAACAAAATCTCTCACCTTTTCTGAAGAGCTTTCTGCAAAAAAGATATCGGGCATTATGGCATTCTGTACATATTGGCGCGCCATTTTGATTAAAATGTCTGAATGCCATAGATTGGTACCAAAAAGATATACATTATCAACATCATAAAATGACAACTGAGGAATAATAAGTCCTGCTCTTTTCGGTGAGTCAGGAATAAATATAGCATCAAAATCAATAACAGGCTTTGGCTCATCATCCTCTATAAGTTCCTCATCCTCCACAGAGCCCTCTTCCTCTATGGGCTCATCAGCCTTATTTTCATCCTTAACTTCTTCAAATTCATCGCTTTTATCTTCGCCTTCAATCAGCTCGTCTGTATTTTTTAGATCCTCCGGCAATTCATAGTAAAGCCCCACAAGTTTCTTTATTGGATCAGCAAAATCAGCGCTGTCAATCTCGTACGATTCAACCCCGACTACTTTCCCGTCATAAGCCATAACTTCATCCCAGAAAAGATTCATAAACACTTTACCATAATTTTCATTTCTTTAACAGATTGGATCATGCGCTGATATTCATCATTAAAATGATTTTCCAAATCTTCAAGGCGCCTTATTGGAATCTTTTGTTCACAAAAAGCACAAAATTCTAAAGACTTGTCTTTATGTATTTGCAGACCCCGCTCTACCCATTTATTAACTGCTTCATCTGCTTGCAATTTTTCTATAACTTGTGATGTAATTATTTTTGATAGAACATTCCTCGCTTCATTTTCAAGTTCCGACAAATCAAAATTCGGCACTGACACGGAGTTGATTGGTGGCTCGCTCGTTTGCTGAATTGATTTTTGCAGAACTTTAAGACGATCATCTGATAGCTTTAAATCTTCAGAGCCTTTAAGTTTTTCAGCATTTGCTTCAATCGCCTTTACAAGATTTGTACGATCATAATTTCTATAGTTGTCCTTTTTTGTAGTAGTAAGTGCATTTTTAATGTCTCGGGCTTTATCTTGAAGTATTTTTTGTTTATTATTTTTTAATTTTTCTAGTGTCGATTTTTTGGAACTAAGATTTGGTCTTAATTTACCAAGTTTATCTTCAATGCTTATTATCTTTTCTTTATCTTCTTTGCTTTCTTTGCCAAGGAAAAATATCGGCTTTGGTCCACCAATGCCAAACACACTATCATCAATAAAATCTTTATTGAAAACACGAATGTTCTTAAACGTTGTTAACTCGTTATGGCTAATGGATATTTCATTATCCAGATCAAATATAAACTCCGATTTTTTTTCGGGGTTATTATAATAATTTTCACCTAATTCAAACGATCGTAAAATGCGAGAAAAAGATGTTTTTCCTGAGCCGTTCCAACCATAAATGAGATTGTATTTCTTGAACTCTGGCAAATCGCTTGCAGGCTTAAAATCAATAAATGAAGGGCAGTTTTTGATTTTAATTATGCATTTTATCATTTTGCATCCCCTTCCACGATTTTGATTTCTTCCGGTGTCAGAGAGTAGAGTTCATATACCATCCGGTCAATTTCGGCTTCCAATGCGCTGGTGTCGGCTCGTGGGTCGGATTTTTTCAGGGAAAGGATTTTGTCGACAAGAGTGATAATTGATTTTTGTTCGGTTTTAGAAACTTCAACAATCGGAACTTTTTCGATGAAGCGTTTTGCATAGGAATAGTAGCCATTTTGAAACATGCTGCTGTGTTTTTGAAGATAAAAATCCAATAAGGCGCTATTCAATAACCCAAGCAGATATTTATAGCTAAAGCTTGAATCTTTTTTTAACGTAATCCCATAACCTCCGGCATTTCCGCCGCCCACAAAATAATAGTTACTCCCTTCATCCAGAGTGATGGAGGCCTTTTTTGCCAGAACCTGCAGCATCAGTTTCGGTTGTTCAAATTGGTCTAAATTTTTAGGATATACATAAGCATACCACCGGTCATTGTTCATCTTGCCTTTTTCCCTTGATCGAAGCTTTTTTTCACAACTTTTTAGATAATTCCAGACTTCAGATTGTCTGGTTTTATATTCAGATTCCGAATATAGTTTTGGACGATGACCATCAAGAGAATAGGGAAAAATCAACCAGTATCTGTTAGGTTCCGTGCAATATCGCCGTATCTCTTTTCCTTTTAAAAGCGGCTTTACATCAGAAAACGGAATGTCCACAAATTCTTTTAAATACGGTGACCAGAGCCTGCGATCGATTTCTTCCAGGCAATAGACCAGATCGGCACTGCTTACTATACCCTGAAAAGTCTTTTGAGTGAATGAGGATAAAGGTCTTCCTGTTGATTCAATTTTTTCAAAAATAGCTAAACTGTTATCATCGGCAAAAACCCAGTTATCAGAGGTGATATATTTTTTCGGGAATCGCTTTCTTATGATATTTGCTGAAGGTATCCGGCTCACATAATTTGTGAATTCATCTGAACCGTCTTGGCCGGAAAAAGCAACGTACTCAAACATGCTATTGTCCGATTTTCTGCAAAATAAAAGGGTGGTATAGGTGGTAGCTGTGTCAAACATTTGCGTATTGCCGAAATTGACTAACTTATACAGGTAAGCGTTTGTACTCAGAAATTTCCTTAACCCAACACCATAATCCGCATTAAAGAATTTATTCGGCTGGATGTATGCAAAAAATCCTCCGGCTCGTAATAAATTTATACCTTTCTCATCAAAGAGCGTATAGATATCGTAGTTTTTCGTAGCTGACTGATAATTTTTGGAAAATGCTTGTTTTAAAGGCTTTTCAATTTTTTGTATTCTGATATACGGCGGATTCGCTATCACCACATCAAACCCGCCGTTCTTCCTGAACACATCTGCAAAGTATAGCTTCCAGGGGAAGAAATTGCGCTCTTTGTTGCCGCGGGTCATCTCCCGGAGTCCGTTCTCCACGGCGGCAAAATCAAACTTGTATCTTTTATCCAGCTTCGCTTTTTCTTTATCGTAATATTCTTTTTTGTCCTTTTCCTTGGGTATTATTTTTATTTTATCCTTGATTGCCTTTAACTCTCTGAAATACTCTTCATTGCTGCGTTGCAGTTCGTAATGAAAAATCTCCACAACAGCATCTTCAACATTCCTTTTTAAAAGCCGCTTTTCTTCAGGATGGGTTGCCAGAAACAGCCTGTCCTGCTTGTTGTGCAGGTTTTCGATGAGTTTATCCAGGTGTTTGTTATCGTTGAAAAGCCGCATATTGAACGGCTTTTCGCTTTTATTTTCCTTTTCAAGGTTCAGGGAAATGCCGTGAAATTCCTCAATAAGGCTGTTGCCCTGCATAATCTTGTAATCCAGATTGGGTAAGGGTTTAATGTCGTGGTAATCGTCTTCGTCCACTATCAGGGAAAGCCACAGGCGCAATTTGGCGATGTCGATAGCTCCAGGATCAATATCCACGCCATAAAGTGATTGTTGAATGCAGTGGCGTTTGAATTCGTAAATACTCCTTTTGGTTTTATCGTCAAGGTATGTGGTCAGTACATTACGGGCCTTTATTATTTCATGCATCATGCCCACAGGAAATGCCCCGGAACCGATTGCAGGATCGCAAATTTTGATTGATGCCAGTTTTTCATCCAGAAGTTGAGCATTATCCCGTATTGTTTTTGCAATTTCTTCTTTTTTGTAGTTGCCTTTATAATTCTTATTGTTTGCTGTTTTTTCTACCATTATTTTTTCATATTCAATGGCGAATTCGCCTTTGCGTATGAAGGCCTCAATATCTTTACGAGGAATAACCGTTTTGTATCCTGTAGTTTTTAGCCCCAATTGCTTTGGTTCCGGTGTTCCAAATAATTTTCCCTGTGTCGGCTTTTCTTGTGCCAGTGAAATTTCTCCGGTGTTGACTGCGGTGTCTATATAATTGATGAGGCTTTCCCGGCACATATAGTGGACAATTTCACGCGGCGTGTAATAAGCGCCCTGACCTTTGCGGAGATTTCCCGGCAGGAGATTTTCAAAGACCTTGCCCAGCATCTCCGGGTCAACCGCTACTTCCTTCTCTAAAGGTTCATCTTCCCGTACTGTGAAGTTGTATTGATCAAAGGTTTCAAAGATTTCTGAAAAGAGGTCGTTATTAATGAGAATGTCCGTTTCCTGCCAGTTGTATTCACCGATAGGTTCAAAAAGCCCGCCGTTCAGGAAGGGAATTTTGCAATTAAAACGGGAATAATAATCGCTTGGGCGTTCTGTTGCCAGGGCTTCGTAGAAAAGAGGTTCAAGTACATCATTAAAAAAATTGTTGTATCGGATGTACTTTTTTTCAAGTAACTGCCGCAGGAAGTTTTTTGGGCCTGTTCCCCATGATTTGAAATCGCCTTTGTCATCTTTGCCTACACCAAGCCAACCTTTTTTCTGTAGAAAATAGAGAAAAACTATCTGGCCCAGCAGTTTCTTGGCAAAATTGGCGGTGTCTATTGCTTTGCTTTCAAATTCTCTTTTTATCTTGTTGTCTTCTTCCAGAATACGGTCGAGTTCTTCAGTCAGTTTCTCGAATAATCCCTTGTAGTCCTGATAGAACTGTTTGGTGACGACTTCAACGCTGAAAGCTTTTTCCAGTTCTGATAATGAAGGGTTATTCTGGTCATCACAAAGGATAGGAAACAGTTGCTGCTGAGCTGTGTGGTTCGGCTCGTTTTTGCCCACCAGAAACGAACACCTGCGGGGCGTAAAGTCTTCTTTAACCTTGATTTTTCCTGATTCCGTGATTTCCTGCCTGTATTCCATCCGGATATAGGAAAAACGCCAGTCATCAGTATTGTCCGTAAAGTAGGCTACAACGGCAGCGTCTTTTTCGCCTCTTGTTTTCAAATAGGAAGCAATAAAATTTCGCTGCATTGTGCGGGCACTGTCAAGCGCGGATTCTTTTCTGAGATGAACTACAACAACGTCCAACTTATTTCCGTATATATCTTTATATTTGCCGATCCTTTTATATTTTTTTACGTGGTCTTTAAATGAATCCTTAATATATCCGGTAATCCATGAGGCGTTTTTATTTTCATCAAACTCATTAAACAGGTTTCGTATAAAGTTACGGAATCTGTTCTCGTTAAAAGAAGAGTTAAAGGTATCTACAATCAGATTTATGGCTGCCTGTTTATTCATGATTATCCTGCGCCCCTCACCCACAACTCCAGCCAGGGGAGAGTGTACCTAATAAATTTATCTATTCATTTATTTCCATATAGTTTCTATAAAGTTTGCACTGGAAATTTTTTTATCACTTGTCAGTATAGGTATTTTGAGGTATTTTGCTGTAGATATAATGAGCCGGTCAAAGATATCAGGAAAATCTATAGATTCGGCAAGCTTAACGATTTGAGCCGTTAAACTTATAACCGAATAATTTTCTGAGCCCTTTATTTTTTCCAGTGTTTTTTCAAGGCTGATATCTATTCGTCTCTTTTCTGATAAATACAGAATTTCCACCAGCGAAATTGTTGAAACATAACAATGATGTTCTCCCCGCTCAATACCATCGATGATTTCAAATGCCTTTTTTCCAATTTTTCCTGTTTCGGAAAAATGTCGAATAACCGTCACTGTATCTGCAAGATATTCCATAGATCACACTTCCCTTTTTAGGATGGACTCAGACATTTCCTGCCTGACGGACTTAATTTCTTTATCTATATCCAGACCTTCAAACCCCTTACCTTTCCAGATGCCTCTCATCCGAACAATTTTTCTTTTTTTATCCTTATTTTGAGACAAAATAAAGGTGACGAAATTTTTGACTTCATCTAATCTATTCTCGGGAAGAAAAGCTAAATCTTTGTTAATTTCAGCTATTTTTAAGCCTGTGTTATGCATAAAATTTTCTCCTTTCATTTTCGTTATTGTTTGTAAATAGAACTCAATGTAATATTATTCTCCTCATTTATTTTTCTGTTCTCCGGCTAAATATTCAGACAAAATAACTTCTCTTTTTGATAATACAACCGGCTGGCCCGGTCTTTCCACGCTCAGGATATTATAGGGGATACTTTTCTTCAGTATTGCCAGAACCTTGAGAGGATTGATCTCTTTTTCGATCTTTTTCTTGATTCCTTTAGTGGTGTTCTTTGGAATCACGCCGTATTCGTATCCTTTCAGAACCAGTCTGACGTAGTCCTCGTCGTCATCGGTAAAGCCCTGATATTTTCTAAATTCATTCGCCTTCAAACGCATTATTACATAACGTTCATTTGAAAGTCCTCCCCTGCCTCTTGATTCTCTGCTCCCCATTACATCGCCGGATGTTATTAAATCAAACCGTGTCTTGTTTCTGTCGAGCATCGTGTAGTATTGTTCTGGAATTTTCTGTCGTGGTGTGTCAGGCTCACATTTAAAAATATCCACTGCCTCAAAAAACGTAAGCTCTCTGGAACTTTTGCCACCGGAAATAAAAAACTTTTTCAATTTGCCCTTTCTAAAAAATGTAAGCAATCGGTCGGTTTCTGCATCATTGTCTTTGGCAGAGCGAGCCTTTTTAGGGAGCAATTTGATCTTTTGAAAAAGTTCGGGCTGGTCGTCTCTGATATCCCGGATGAACTTGAGATATTCCAGCTCAGAACGCCCTTCCTCCTCCTCATCGCCCTGATACGTCTTTTTGCTTGTAAGCCGTTTATATAAGCTATCACCAAAAAGTTCATGAGATGATACAATCTCTTCCTCTGTAAGATATCTGGCATCTTCGCCCAGCGTGTCATGAAACGCCTGGATCTTGGCTTTGATGTTATTTTCAAGACCAATATGCCTGTCTGATTGGTCAGTAGGAAAGAAGTTAAAAATGTAGATGTTTTTGTGTTCAGTGCCGACGCGGTTTACCCGTCCCACCCTTTGAAGCACTTTTGTCGGATTCCACGGCAGATCGTAATTGATGATAATGTTGGAACGGTGCAGGTTGATGCCTTCCGCGAGTATATCCGTACTGATCAGGATGCGCAGTTCATCGTTTTGGACTTTGCATGTTGGATCGTAATTTTCCTTTATCAAGTCTCTTGCAACGGGAACTGGCTTTTTGCCGTCAGATAACAGACCTCCATTGCTGGAATAGAACAAGACTTTATCTGGAAAATGTCTGTTCAGATTTTCAAACAAATAATCGCCTGTTTCCTTAGATTCGGTGAAAATAATGATCTTTTTGCCTTTGAGTTCTTTATCGGTTTTCAGGTCATGAATAAATGTTTCTATTTTAGGATCTGAATCTACCACTGCCCATAGATCCCGAATTGCTTTAAGTGATTTAAGATCTGCATTCAAATATTCTATTAGTTCCGGCTTAAATTCATCGGTAT
>Ga0255379_10099_pt1 | contig 13582 bp, 2 predicted proteins | sample ANMaggSeSYBR01I3_FD_182105 | JGI IMG/M metagenome (GOLD analysis project Ga0255379, IMG submission 182105) | Sediment cell enrichment communities from methane seep in Santa Monica Basin, California, United Staets - ANME aggregate JGI... | ecosystem: Environmental > Aquatic > Marine > Cold seeps >... | reverse complement strand
TTCAAGGATGGTAAATCCCTCCTTTTAAAGGACAGTGTCATTGAAAATTGCGTATGTGGAATAAACTATTATGGGCGTGCCATAGGAAATGCGACGATAGAGAGGAACATCATCAGGGATAATACTGGCAGTGGCTTGAGAATCCTTCTCACTTCTGGAAAAAATGCAGTCATAAATGACAACATGATAATAAACAGCACAGGCACTGGTAGCAATGGGATTTTATGCTCCATATTGAGTAATGGAGAAGTAACAATGGAGAATAACACCGTTAAAAATAGCGGAGATGATGGTATTTATCTTTCGGGTGCGGAAAATGTAGTACTCACTAATACCACCATTGATACCGCAGGTGATGATGGTTTATATGTCTATAATTGCCAAAACATGACGATTAATCCGCCATTCACCATCCAAAATGTTAGTGGTTATGGTATCTATACGTCTGAACATGCCCTGAATATTAATAATGCCACAATTAGCAACTGCGGTGATGATGCAATTTACTTCAAGGATGGTAAATCCCTCCTTTTAAAGGACAGTGTCATTGAAAATTGCGTATGTGGAATAAACTATTATGGGCGTGCCATAGGAAATGCGACGATAGAGAGGAACATCATCAGGGATAATACTGGCAGTGGCTTGAGAATCCTTCTCACTTCTGGAAAAAATGCAGTCATAAATGACAACATGATAATAAACAGCACAGGCACTGGTAGCAATGGGATTTTATGCTCCATATTGAGTAATGGAGAAGTAACAATGGAGAATAACACCGTTAAAAATAGCGGAGATGATGGTATTTATCTTTCGGGTGCGGAAAATGTAATTATTACCGATACCACTATCAATACTGCTGGTGGTTATGGGATATATACGCCTGGATGTGACCTTAGCATTACCAACGCTACCATTGGACACTGTGGAGACGATGCAATTTACTTCAAGGATGGTAAATCCCTCCTTTTAAAGGACAGCGTCATTGAAAATTGCGGAGGTGGAATAAACTATGATGGGCATGCCATAGGAAATGCGACGATAGAGGGGAACGTCATCAGGGATAATACTGGCAGTGGCTTGAGAATCCTTCTCACTTCTGGAAAAAATGCAGTCATAAATGACAACATGATAATAAACAACAGTGGGTATGGTATCAGCTTATACTCTTCTAACAGTAATCTGATTTTCCATAACAATCTCGTAAATAATAGTCCCAATGTTTACGATAGCAATTCTGCAAGTAATGACTGGTATCATCGAATTCTTCTTGAAGGGAACTATTGGTCTGACTACACTGGCGTTGATGATGGCAGTGGAACCGGGAAGCATGCCATAGCTGGCGATGGAATAGGTGACACCAACATACCGCATCCTGGTGCGAATTATGATCATTATCCGTTTGTGAATGTGAGTAGATGGTTAATTCAGCATGACATTGCCGTAATTAGTATAGATGCACCTGTTTTTGTAGAAGTTAATTCGACAATATTGATCAACTCAACAATATGGAATTTTGGATTAAACAACGAATCTAATATAACTATTGACTTCATAGTGGGTGGAGTAAGTCAGAGTAATACAACTATACCCTTTCTTACGAGTAGAAGTTACACAAATGTAAGTTTCCATTGGACTGCTCCAGGTGTCGCTGGAATGCATAATATAACGATATATGTTGAACCAGTGGTTAATGAGACAATAGTGTGGAATAACAAACAGAGCAAAATTATTACAATAGGCGATATATGGGTACCTGATACTTATCCAACAATTCAACAAGCTGTGAATAATGCAGCTGCTGGTGACATGATAATCGTACGAGATGGCACCTATACCGATAATGTGGACGTGAACAAGCGTTTGACAATTCGATCTGAAAATGAGTCTGTTTTAACAATCGTTCAGGCTGCAAATTCAAGTGATCACGTCTTTGAAGTGACTGCAGATTATGTGAACATCTCAGGGTTTACGGTAACCGGGACGGATAAGGCTGGAATTTATCTATACAACGTGGATCGCTGCAATATTTCTGACAATAACGCATCGGACAACGGCTACGGCATCTACCTGAATTTTTCGAGCAACTGCACGCTCACGAGCAACACTGCGAACTCAAACAGTGGCATCGGCGGTTACGGTCACGACCCATATGAGAGTTTCGGTGGTGTTGGCGAGGGCTATGGCATCTTCCTGTATTCTTCGAGCAACTGTATGCTAACGAATAACACCGCGAACTCGAACAATGGCATCGGTGGCCGCGGCGAGAATGCCGACGATTGGAACGAGTGGGGCGGCGGCCCCGGCGGCGACGGCTACTGCAATGGCATCTTCCTGTACTCTTCGAGCAACTGCTTGCTCACAAATAACACCGCTAACTCGAACATGGGCAGCGGCGGCAACGGTGGTCGCGGCCAATACGGTGGCATCGGTGGCAAAGGGGGTGATGGCTACAGCAGCGGCATCTTCCTGTATTCTTTGAGCAACTGCACGCTCACGAACAACACCGCGTTTTCGAGCATTGGCAGAGGTGGCAACGGTGGCAACGGCATCCATGATGCCGATGGGGGCGACGGCGGTGACGGCTACGGCGATGGCATCTATCTTTCCTCTTCAAGTAACTGTACACTTATAAGCAATACCGCGAACTCGAACTATGGCAGTGGCGGCAGAGGTGGTAGTGGTGGTGTGGGCAGTGGTGCCAGCGATGGCAGCGATGGCTTCGGCTTCGGTGACGGCATCTTCCTGAATTCTTCGGGTAACAACCTCATCTACAACAACTGCTTCAACAACACAAACAATGCTTATGACGACGGCAGCAACATCTGGAATATCACAAAAACATCAGGAACTAATATCATCGGTGGACCTTATCTAGGTGGTAACTACTGGAGCGATTACACTGGCTGGGACACAAATGGAGATGGACTTGGGGACATAAAACTTCCTTACAACTCTTCTGGAAACATTATAACTGGTGGCGATTATCTACCTTTGGTTCAAATCCTAATAGTGCAATTTGAGATAAAGCTAGAGTCTGGCTGGAACCTGATATCTCTACCCTTGATGCCAGAAGACACCAGTATAACTTCATTGCTTTCTACAATCAACGACAATTACAGCATAGTCTGGGCCTATAATGCCAGCGACACATCTGATCACTGGAAGAAATACGATCCAAGTGTACCCTTCGGAAACGACCTGATATCTATGGAACCTGGCAAAGGCTACTGGATAATGATGACCTCAGATGATACACTTAATATCGGCGGGACTATGCCAGAACCCACGGATATTGAATTATGGAGTGGTTGGAACTTAATAGGGTACAATTCGCTAAATCCACAGACAATAACTGATGCCCTATCTTCAATTAATGGAAATTACAGTATCATTTGGGCATATAATGCAAGCGATTCGATTGACCACTGGAAGAAATATGATCCTAATACACCTTTCGGGAACGATCTGGCAAATATGGAACCTGGAAATGGGTACTGGATAATGATGACTACTGATGATATTTTAGAGATCTAATTCCAGTGTGGGATGCAAGATGAAAAATAAGCGCTGTGATAGTGTAAAGTATATTCTTGCAAAGAATGTAAGAAGTAGTGTGAATAGCATAATTCACTGCTGGATATTTATGCTGCTAACTGGCAGTTGTGAGACAACGGCGGGTGCGGCGGTTTTAAGAGTAGACGGCGGCGGGGGTTGTGTAAATCGACAGATGACGGTGTGGATATGATCCTACGAAAGTTATTGATGCTGGTGTTTCTTGCTGTTGTTGTGTGCGTCATGAGTGCAGGAGTAGGCGCGGCTGCTGTGATCACTGTTGATGACAGTGGCGGTGCGGATTTCACGAGTATACAGGCGGCGGTGGATGCGGCGGATGATGGGGATACGATTGAGGTGCGGAGCGGGACGTATGTCGAAAATGTGGATGTGGGAAAAAGGATTACGCTGAGAGGCGAGGGCGCGAGTGTGGTGACGGTGCAGGCAGCGAATTCAAATGATCACGTCTTTGATGTGACTGCCGATTGGGTAAACATTTCATGGGTTAAAGCGTATGGTGCAACTGCATCCGGGAAGGCCGGAATTTATGTTGGCGATGGCATAGCTCACTCCAATATCTCTAATAACGCCGCATCGAACAACTACTATGGCATCTATCTGGATCGTTCCAATAACAACATCCTTACAGAGAACACCCCATCGAAAAACTATATGCACGGCATCCGCCTGGCTTATTCGAGCAATAACACCCTTCTAAACAACATCGTTTCAAGCGATAACGGCTGTGCAATTCTGTTATATGCTTCTGTCGATAACAGGCTCATAAACAATGATGTCTCAAATAGCTTTCAGGGCATCTATATGTACACTTCCAGTAACGATAACTTGGTCAGTGGCAATACCGCTTCAGGCAATCAGCTGTGCGGTATATATTTAGAGGGTAACAATAATACGATCACAGGCAACATCGCTTCAAACAACGGTGATTTTGGAATCCTTTTGGAAAGTTCCGGCAACAACATACTCTACCACAACAACCTCATCGACAACGCTCGAAACACCTACGACCCCGGCACCAACCAGTGGGACTCCGGCTCTGAAGGCAACTACTACTCCGACTACACCGGCACCGACTCCAACAGCGACGGCATCGGCGACACCCCATACCCGATCCCGGGCGGCAGCAGTGTGGACAGGTATCCGCTCATGGCACCCCCTACTCCTCCACCTTCCGATTATGAAGGGAAATTGCTCAGACAAACAGGCGATTTAGAAGTCTATCTGATTGAAAATGACAAGAAGCGTCATTTCACTTCTCCCGAAGCCCTCGAATGGAACGGATACAGCTTCGATAATGTGATTGAAGTTTCACTAGATGTGATGAATTCATTTGAACCAGGTGCTGACATCACCATCACCCGGGCAATAATCAATAAATATAACGATCTTGGCGGTGAGGCCACCTTTGGAGAGCCAGCAGGCACAGGTGAACAATCAGGATATCCAGATAATGCAGGTGTGGTCTGCACTTATGTCAATTTCCAGAACGGCGCCATTGAATATTTCACGAATGGAGACCAGGCAGGCAATGTATATGCAATACTCAACCCATTCTTCGATAAATGGGCGTCCATGGGATATGGAAAAAGTGTACTTGGATATCCCATATGCAACATGTCGTATACTCAGACATCCAGCTTTGGAACACCATTTAAATATCAGAATTTTATAAATGGAACCGAAAGAGGAGCACTTGAATACAATCTTTCATCAGGAGAAGTATTCGAAATCCACGGTGCCATCTATGCCACATGGAGCGCCATGGATTATGCAAATAGCGTCCTGGGCCTGGTAACTAGCGATGAACGATATGCAACCCCATCATTCAAGGGTACCACAGGCAGGGTCAGCGATTTTGAGAACGGCCACCTACACTGGCACAGCAGTGGTGACCATTATATGGTTACTTATATGACATACGGTGAGCTGGATGAGCTCTATGTTTCTATGGGCGGGACAGCGAGCTGGCTTGGGTTCCCAGTGATGGATCAGGAAGATAGGGGTGGGTATGGATATTGTGAGTTTGAAGAAGGGTATATTGAGTGGGATGTTGTCAGCGGAGAGTACATAGCTAAAAAGTTTGGAATTACGGATGGTCTGGTTGCAGAATGGCATTTTGATGAAGGGTCTGGCAATATTTTAACAGATACATCAGGAAATGGAAATAATGGAACCATCTACGGTGCAACCTGGACTACAGATGGAAAGTTTGGCTCTGCTCTCCAATTCGATGGTGTGAATGATTATGTTGAAGTGCTAGATTCCCCAGAGTTGAGCGGCGGAACTGGAAAAAATATGACTGTTGAATTTTGGTTCAATTCAAACAAACAGAATGGGCATATTATCACAAAATGGAAAGATGTATCTTACGAAGATTGGGGCATGTCTATTGGAGCAGTCGGACCCGGCTTGTTCTTCTGGTATGAAAGTGGTGGTAATGACAGACGCTTTTATGGTGGAACCATCGAAGAAGGGGTCTGGCATCATGGTGCTTTTACTTTTAAAAGATCAACAGGATCAAATAATGCCAAGGTAACTCTCTATTTGGACGGGGAAGAACTTGATCTGATCAATTTTGATGGGGTAGCTCCAGACAAACTTTATGATATGCCTGATACAAGTGCTCCTGTTAGCATAGGTTACTCAGGAAAATATTACAATAGTGGCTTCTTTGATGGTAGGATTGATGAAATTAAGATATACAACAAAGTACTATCTGCAGATGAAATTAAAGCAGAATATGACAAATCATCAAATGATACATCACCCCCCTCTTCAATCCGTGATCTGTTATCAGATAGTGGTAGTTCATGGATTAACTGGACTTGGACAAATCCTTCTGATTCAGACTTTAATCACACAATGGTTTATCTAGACGGGAAATTTGTGAACAATACTAGTGATCTATATTTCAATTCTACGGATCTATTGCAAAGTACCTTACACACTATCGGCACTCGTACAGTAGATTTGAGCGGCAATGTAAACGAAACATGGGTGAATGATACAGCTATGACGACAGGCGAACTGTCCGGCGGTCTTAGTATCAAGATCTCAAAACCCTCCAGCTATTCGTTTTATCCAGTAGGAGAAACAGTTGAATTCAATGTAGCAGTTACAGACCAGATTGGAAATCCTGTCACCTCAGGTATATCAGCTTATGCGGATCTTTCTGGACCGAATAGCACTTCAAGACGTGTTATCCTGTCCGAAGATGCGGGCAACTTTGTTGGCGAATATACTGTTAAAGGAGACGATGCACGAGGTATCTGGACAGTCAACATAAATGCATTTAATGCAACCAGCAGCGGTCAGGCATCTCTTAAGCTGTTCTTTACCGGTGCCTATTTCATTCAGCCCTACACTGATTTGCGCTCATATCTTCTGGGCGAGACTGCAAACTTCACAGCTAAGGTCGTGAAACCTGTAGGCTCATCTCAACCTCTTACTGACAAGAACCTGAGTCTGAACATTTCAGTGTATCAATTCAACACCACAACACTGGTGTCAGGGCCGGTTGAGATGGTATTTGACGATACTACTGGGAAATTCCATGGTGATGTAAACACAGGTCTACTCGGATCCGGTTTATTTTCCGTTTTATTCAGCGGCAGAGATACCGATGGCAATATTGAGACCGAAAGTTTAACAATTGGTGTATCAGAAGACTTAAATATAATCGTTGGTACGGATAAGATGTACTATGACCGGAACGAGCTTGTTAATATTCATGGATCAATGGAATTTATTGACGGAACTCCTCTTTCGAATACCGATGTAAATCTCCAGATATTTCTTAAAGGTTTTATGAGGTCATACACTGCCACCACAAATGAAACGGGTGGATTCAATTACACGTTCCAGCCCTTCGCTACTGAGGCCGGAAATTATACAATAACATCTACAGCTGTAAATCTGGGACTTCAAAGGACGGCTGAAAATCACTTCACAATTCACGGGCTATATCTGGCTCTACCATCCGGAACATTGAACATGGTCGAGAATTCTACTAAGGACATCGAATTTATACTTTACAATCTTGGTGAAACTACACTGACTGGCATCACTGCAACAGTAAACGATCCTGATGTATCTGATAACGTCGATGCAACTATCGTAACCACAGTCCCGAATGAACTCCAGCCATCTGAAAGCGCATACATAATCCTGAATGTTAGTGCAGGTACACCAGTTCCGGAGAATGCAGCATTTTTCATCACTGTTTCAACCGACCAGATGTCAGACGAAACCAGTGAACTGGATGTCAATCTGTTCTCTCCAAACCCTGTTGTTGTCCTTGAACCTGATAACATTGCAGTCGGCCTGAATCAAAATCAAACAGCCCTCAAAACAGTTACCATCTCAAACACCGGATATGGAGTACTGCGTAATCTCACACTTACACAGCCAGGTTATAACTGGATGAGAATTACATCAAATACCACTATCGGGGATCTTAAACCCGGTGAGAACACGTCGTTTGATATTCACATTCACTCTTACAATGCAAGTCTTGGGACGTATAATGATACGGTCAGTATAACCAGTGATAACCATGAGAACGTGGTGGTTGATCTGAGCGTCTCCATCACTGATCAAACATATGGAAGTCTGTTGTTTTATGTTGAAAATGAACTCGGTCAAAACATCAGTGGAGCCAGCATCTCGCTGATAGACGATACATTATACCAGGAATATACAACAATTACCAATTCCACCGGATATGCATTGATGAATGAACTTCCAACTGGAAGGTACATATATGAGGTCAGCTCTTCCGGTGACAATACGTTATCTCAACTGAACTCGGTAGTAGTTGAACCAATGGAGCAATCCAGGAAAGTTAACGTTACCATGCAGCTCTCGTTCATCGATTTTGAATGGGATGTGATCCCCTCCACCATAGATGACTGGTACCAGATAGTTCTCAATATGACCTTTGAAACCGATGTTCCGGTTCCAATCATAGTAGCTTTCCCTCCATATCTTGAATATAATATGAATCCGGGAGACGTCCAGAGTGGAACATTAACTGTAGCTAATCTGGGTCTTGTTTCTCTCTTCGATGTGTCGATCACCCCTTACATCAATAATAATGTACAGTTCACTCCAATCGTTTCAAATATAGAAGAACTGAAAGCAAAGAGCAGCGTACAGATTCCCTATACTATAGAACTGGCACCCAGCGCCAGTTCATGTGATGGTTTCACTGGAAAAATCAATATAAAAGGGAAATATATACATTTCATCAATGGTAAAGGTGTAGCCAGTTATACAGGGACAACCGTTCCGCTGTTCGTCAAGACACCAACCTGCGAACCTCCTGAAATTGGTACTGGCACCATAATTGGTACTGTCACAGATGCCAGCGACGGAAGTCAGATAGATAACGCAAGGGTTGTTGCAGGTCGTTATTATATTGATACGGATAGCTCAGCAGTTATACACTAAAAGGCGTCAAATCCAGAACATACACGATCACTGCATACAAGGATGGATACTATCCAATTTCAAAGACGGTAGTTGTGACTAAAGATACCACAGAAACCGTCAACTTCCAGTTAACACCGATCACAACTGGTCCGATAATAGGAATCGTCACAAATGCAATTGACGGCACTCCTATTGAAGGAGCACGTGTGGCAGCAGGTGGTCGTTCAGATGCTACTGATGACTCCGGCAGTTACACATTATCTGACATACTTACTGGCTCACACACTATTACAGCATCTAAAAGAGGATTCTACAAGAGTTCAACAACGGTGCTGGTAACAGAGGATAATACAGCAGTTGTTAACTTCCAGCTGACACCAATACCTGAAACAGTGTATGGATCCATCAGTGGAATGGTTTCTGACATAGATACCGATGAACCGCTTCCCTTTGCCCTGATAGTTACAAACGGTGGGTTTGACTTTACCGACGAATCAGGTCGTTATACTATTACTGGTGTGCCGGTAGGAAGTAATAGTGTGATAGCCTCGAAGGCATGGTATCATTCAGCTTCAAAAACCGTACAGGTCTATGAAGATTGTACAACAATAGTAAACTTTCAGCTAAAGAAGATTATTATACCGCCAGTCCCAATTCCAGATTGTGAATGCATTAGTGGAACACCTCCGGTTATCTGGGTATATAAAGGACATAGTTTCAAAAACATCATTCCCCCACCCACAACACCAAGTAAGATGTTAGTTGAAAATTGTAACGACGAAGGTACCATTGAGTTTAGCGATGCATATGCTGCCACCATTAGTCTTAATTCATTGTGGATACCTTCGCTTTCGGTAAATATTGGTACGATCTTATCTTCTGTCTACAATATTCCGGTGGGTGATATATGGCATAACGAGTTCATTCCAAAGCAAATCGATCCGAATGAAGAAACAATGCTTGATGTGGAGAATATGAGTAGATTTTTCTCAGATATGGAAAGTTTTGGCATCACACTCCCCATACCAGATATTTTTGGCGGCGCACTTGGATTTGTGTATGGACCGTATCCATACGATACATCTCGTAATTGCTTGAAGATCATCCCCCTTGGCGGTATGGAAATCAAAGAAGGGAGTGTCAATATAGTCTTCCCACCTTGGCCTCCCTGGCCCCCCTGGCCAGATGGTGATTCCGATGATGGTCTAGATCCAGTACCCCCTTGGAGACCACCTGTATTCACCGAAACAATACATGAGATCGTACAACTTTCAATCTCTCAGAACGCCACCATGGAGCGAGATGCTTTCTGGGCAGGCCTTGGTATTCGCAACCGGATGCCGGATACGAATATAGACAATGTAGGGGTCAGTTTGCACATATCAAATGAAAATGGGTCTGCAAACGATAAGTTCTTTATCAGAGCTCCACGCCTTGAAGACATCAGTGATATTGACGGATCTGGCACCATATCTCCGCTTCAGCTTGCGAAAGCCCAGTGGCTTATTATCCCTAAACCGGGTGCAGGTGGTGTGACCGGCCAGACGTATAACATCTCGGCAGATATCGCTTACAGCGTCGATGGTACTAATTTCTGGGTCACAACTGAAAATGTGGAGGTACTGGTCAACCCACAACCTCAACTGATCCTTGATTATTACCTTCCATCGGATGTGATTGGTAATAGCCCGTTCAAACTGGCAGTGATGGTAACCAACGATGGCTATGGCACAGCAAGAAACTTCTCAATAGAGACCGCCCAGCCAGTCATCTACAATCCATCAGGTCTCATGATCGACTTTGAGATCATTCGAAGCGCTCTTCAGGGGGAGGAAAGAAGCGACTCTTTGAAGATAAACTTTGGCGACCTGAGTCCGGGCGAGAGCAAACTTGCATGGTGGGAGATGGTTGTCAGCATGGACGGCACCTTTACCGAGTTCATAGGGGATTATACTCACAGTAGCGAGCTTGGCGGAATGGAGACTTCACTGATAAAGCAGCTTAACACGAATATAATCCACAGGGAGATAGAGACCGGAGATGTAAATTATAGCTTCCTCGTGACGCCGAAGGACGATGAAACACATTATCTGCTTCTTGACTCAAATAGTGGGGGCTCCACACCGGTATCGATTGCAAACTATACGATTGTCAGCGGTCCGACACTGGGTAATCCAAACCTGAATGTAAATATAGAGGATCTAACCGGGCAATGGGTGATTGTTTCAATTGAAGATCCGTATGACAATAAAGTGCCGATTTTGAAGGTTATTAGGGACAGTGATGGTTCAGAGATTCCTTTCTTTAACTACTGGATGCGAGATGGGAGAATACTTATAGTGGATCATTATGTTGAAGGATTTGATGGGAAATATTCAATACAATTCGATTATCCACTGATCCTGGATACAACATTTAGACCTAATCCAAATGGATACCAGTTTGCAAATTTCGGAAGTGATAATTATTCATGGGAGATCTTCCGCATAACATATGGCGCTGATGAGGTTGAAGTTGATGGACAACCCCTACCAAGAGCATTAAACTTCTCTGAAAAGTATTATAGACATGCTGGTAAGGGCGGCTCATGCTTCGGTATGTCCGCTAGCAGTTTGCTTTTATACCATAACAATCTTAAGAGCTGGGACTTGGCTGGACAAACTTCATCCATAAATCCCGGAATAAACCGTTCTCTTGATTCAGCCGATTCCTGTATAGGCGGTATTCCAATTCCACCCGATTTTAATGATAATGGTGTATGCGACCCTTCACCAAGAACTTGGGGGGTATTTTCGCAGTTTATGTCTACACCATCAGACTGGGTTGAATATTATCAACCACTACAATACAGTGCTACAAGTTTAGCCGATAGAGCAAAATTCAAAGGTCCAATTACTGTTTACAATGAACTTAAACTACGTATGGTATCTGGAAATTGGATCGAAGATCCGATGGTAATTGGTATTGAATGGAAAAAAACTGATGGTAATATAACAGGTCATGCAATTGTACCTTATAGAATAGAAGAGGCGCCAGACCACATGAGTGGTGAGGTTTTCATATACGATAGCGTATACCCAGACTCAGAACGTTCTATTCAATTTGATTTAGTAACTGGGACAGCTAGAGATAGTGATTGGACACTCAATAATTTATCTAATGTTGCGGCTGTTAGTCTTTCCGCTATTCAAAGTGAACCTCAAATACCAGAGGGTTTTGAGTCTGTCACGTCACATGGGCATTTACTTTATACAGACGCCATTGAAAGACATCTTGGATATTATGGTGGAGAATTTAAAGATGAGATTCCTAATACATCTCGTATTATACCTTATGGACAAATTAAAGGGGATCAAAATCCAGAAACATATTATATATCAAATCTCCAATTAAAACGTGAATTATATGGAATTGATGATGGTATTGCAATAGTATCTATCCTTCGACCAAATACTCTCATAGTAGCAGATGTACAGGTTTCACCGGGTTCGGTTGATGAATTACTGGTTCCATTGGATGGATCAAGCGTTGAATTTATTTCTGGTGGAGGAACCTCTTTACTCAGTCTTATGCTCGACAGAGAAAAAACTGATTTTGCACGTCTTGCATCTATAAATGTATCTGGAATAGAATCTGGAAGTGCGATTCAATTATTATTCTCAGACGATCTTGGCAAAGTGGGTGTAATAAATAATGGCTTACAGAACGGATATACTATATATCTCGAACAGATTGGATTAAATCATAGTTCATATCGTAGTCCAAAACCTGTTATTATCGAAGAAACTTCATCTGCATGGTTTATTCCATCAAATTGGAATGATATACCGAATAACCCGATAGTGGTCGAGCATGACATCGGAAATGATGGGACGATAGACTACACAGAAATACTTCCGTCACAAGATACAACACCACCTGCAGGTATAGCCAATCTGCAACACACAGCAGCTACCACATACCTCAACTGGACATGGACCGACCCCGCAGACCTCGACTTCAACCACACTGAAATCTACTTTAACGCTTTCTTCCAGACAAATGTCATCAAGGGAGTTCACCACTTCAACGCAACCGAACTCGATCCAGATACATCCTACGAGATCGGTACTCGCACAGTCGATACAAATGGAAACACAAACCTGACATGGGTCAACAATACCGCAACCACACTGCCACTACTAGACATTATCCCACCAGTCATAACAATAACCTCGCTTGTCAACAACATTACTTACAATATAGATTTGGTTAACCTGAACTACTCAGTAAACGAACCAACCACATGGCAGGGTTATTCGCTCGATGGGGCAGCTAATATCACACTCCAAGAAAACATAACTTTAACCAATCTCACTGACGGTCTACACACCCTGACAGTCTATGCAAACGACACCTCTGGAAACATGAATTTGAGCACGGTCTGGTTCACAATTGACACCAAACCACCAGTTATCAATACTGTAACCTTAAACACCACCACCCCAACTCCAGGCGAAGACATTATAGTAACTGTAAACACAACCGACAACATTGCAGTAACCAGCGTAACAACCAACGGCATTGAACTTACACA
>Ga0255379_10123_pt1 | contig 13600 bp, 10 predicted proteins | sample ANMaggSeSYBR01I3_FD_182105 | JGI IMG/M metagenome (GOLD analysis project Ga0255379, IMG submission 182105) | Sediment cell enrichment communities from methane seep in Santa Monica Basin, California, United Staets - ANME aggregate JGI... | ecosystem: Environmental > Aquatic > Marine > Cold seeps >... | reverse complement strand
CATCAGACAAATTGAAGATTAATCAATTATTCATTAATACCTTAATAGCATGCAAACACAAGTAAAAATGAAGGCTGAAAAGGAAAAAGTTGTCCGATGGATAGTCCGGAAGTGCCTCCCGAAAAACGACCGTCGGTGATCAATGCACACTTTTCTCCCAGTTTCCTGGATTTTAAATATGTGGTTGGATAAAGCATCTCCTGCATACCTGGGCCTCCCCTGGGTCCTTCATACCGAATGACAACCACATCTCCCGCTTTCACTTCATCCAGCAGGATGGCATCACATGCATCATCCTGAGAATCATATACTTTTGCCGGACCTTCAAAAACCAGCACATGCTCTGAAACACCGGCAGTCTTTACAATACAACCGTTTCTGGCGATGTTACCGGTGAGGACTGCAAGTCCCCCATCCATACTGTAGGCATTTTCAATGTTCCGGATACAACCTGTTGCCCGATCCAGGTCAAACTCCTCAAATCTCCTGTTCTGAGAACCCATCTGAAGGTTAATTCCTCCACCTGGTGCAGCAGAATACAGATCCTCTACCCGGTCACAACGTTCAGCATTGATCAGGTCATAGCATTCAATGGCCTGTCCCAGTGTTTTCCGGTCAACACGGTATACATTCCTTTTTATCAAACCACCCCTGTCAAGCTCAGCCAATATGCCCATGATCCCTCCTGCCCTGTTCACATCCTCAACATGGTATTTAGAGCTGGGAGCAACCTTACATAAAACAGGAGTGCTCCTGGAGAGATGGTCTATCTCTTTCATGGTAAATTCAACTTCCGCCTCATGTGCCATTGCAAGCAGGTGAAGGACAGTATTGGTAGAACCTCCCATGGCGATGTCCAGGGTCATGGCATTTTCAAATGCTTCATATGAAGCAATGCTGCGCGGAAGAACCGACTGGTCACCATCGTGATAATAGCTGAGGATGTTTTCAATAAGCTGGTGTGCGGCTTTCTCAAATAACTTTTTACGTTCTGCGTGTGTAGCCACAATTGTCCCGTTACCCGGCAGAGCAAGTCCGATTGCCTCATTCAGACAGTTCATGGAGTTGGCTGTAAACATACCCGAGCAGGATCCGCAGGTCGGACATGCTAATTTCTCAATGTGGGCAACCTTTTCATCACTCACTCCGGGATCGGCAGCCATCACCATGGAATCGATCAGGTCATAAGCTTCATCTCCGTCCCTGCCTGCTTCCATTGGTCCTCCCGATACAAAGATCACTGGTATATTCAGGCGCAAGGCTGCCATGAGCATACCCGGAGTGATCTTATCGCAGTTTGAGATGCAGAAAAGCGCATCCACCTTATGGGCATTGGCCATATACTCAATGCTGTCAGCAATCAGATCACGGGAAGGTAAGGAATAGAGCATTCCATCATGACCCATGGCAATTCCATCATCGATGGCAATGGTATTGAATTCGGCGGCAAAATAGCCTGCAGCTTCAAAGATCTGTTTGACCTCCTGCCCTATGTGATGAAGATGTGTATGCCCGGGTACAAACTGTGTAAACGAATTGGCAATCCCAATGATCGGTTTCCCGAATTGTGATTCCTTCATTCCATTGGCACGCCAGAGGCTCCTGGCTCCTGCCATTCTTCTGCCCATGGTGCTGGTATGACTTCTGTATGTGATCTTCATCTCTCTGAAATATTTCCTCTATATATTGAAAAAGCCATCCTCTTTTCTGAGAATGGCTTTGTTTAATTCTTATTCTGATTTATACCACTCTCAGGTCGCTCCTGGAACAAGTACCAGCACCACCACCACTAGAATGATATTTAAAATACTCTTTGTCATGTGTTCTATAACATGGGCCAAATATAGAGATAAAATCAACACCCTATAACTTTTCTCTCAAAATTTTCAGAATTAATTACTGACGACACTAAAGGAGATACGAGGCCGCCAGGCTTACTCTTCCTCCTCTTCTTCATCAAGACCAATGATCTCCTGTGTGGAACTATGTGGAAGCTCCTGGATATTCTTTAGCTTTCGCTGGATCTGACGGGTCCGTGTCCCGACCAGGTTGTCAATGTTGCTAGAAGCCAGGTTAAGCTGGTTCTGTGCTTTTTTCAAAACCTCTTCGAACCTGCCGAATTCATTCTTCACTGCTCCGAGTATTTTCCACACCTCGTTGGACCTTTGCTGGACGGCCAGGGTTCTGAAACCCATCTGCAGACTGCTCAGGAAAGCCACCAGGTTAGAGGGACCAACCACGGTTACATTGAAATCCCGCTGTAGTGTTTCAAACAATCCCGTTCTGCTAAGGATCTGCGCGTACAATCCTTCAGTAGGTAAAAACATCAGCGCAAAATTGGTGGTGACCGGTGGATCTATGTATTTATTACTGATGGTTTGAGCAGATTTCCGAACGATGGTATCAAATTGTTTTTCAGCCTTCTGGATCTCCTCCCTGGAATAGATTTCCACTTTTTCATATATTTCCATTAACCGCTGGTAATCTTCCATGGGGAATTTGGAATCCACCGGTAACAACACCTCCTCCTCCCTGACATCACTTCCCGGAAGTTTGACAGCAAATTCCACACTTTCGGTGCTGCCCTGCCTGATCAATGCATTCTTGACATATTGATCCGGCGCAAGGAATTGCTCCAGGATATTACCAAGCTGTACCTCACCCATGATGCCCCTGGTCTTTACATTGCTGAGCACTTTTTTCAGGTCGCCCACCCCGGTGGCTAATTCCTGCATCTCCCCCAATCCTTTATGAACCTGCTCCAGGCGGTCACTTACCAGTTTAAAGGAATCGCTGATCCGCTTGTTCAGGGTCTCCTGGAGCTTCTCATCCACTGTCCTGCGCATCTCTTCCAGCTTCTTATTGTTATCCAGCTGGATATCCTTTAACTTGATCTCGATGGTCTCCCTCATTTTCTCGAGTCTTCCCTGGAACGTCTCCAGTGTTTTGGCCAGTTCCATCCTGTTCTGTGCAGAGTTTTTCTGTCCCTCATCCCTGCTTCGCTGAAAATCATCCTTCAGGGATTTTCCCAGCTGCTCAAACATGACTTCCAATCGTTTGAATGAAGCTTCAACAGATTGGGTGAAATGGTCCTGTTCCTTATCTTTTCGCCGGAACAAAACAAGTATCATGGTGGTTAAAGATAGAAGGATCAGTACTCCAAGCAGGATATCTGTCATCATGGCGTGTTTTAAAGGATAAAGATAGCAAATCAGAAAAAAGATAACTTTGTTTTATGGCGGAAGAGAAAAAACGATTCATATACAGTCTGGTGTTTCCGGCTTTTTTCCTTTTGCTGCTGTGGGCCATCAAGTTTTTCGAGATGACCATGGATATCTCACTGGTAGAGGGAGGTGTCTACCCCAGAAAACTAAGCGGTTTGAAAGGAATCCTGTTCTCACCACTTATACACGGAGACTGGAAACACCTGGTGGATAATTCCATGCCGGTGTTGCTGCTGAGCCTGGCCATTTTCTATTTCTATCGAGACATTGCCTATAAGATCTGGTTCCTGATATACTTCATTGCAGGCATACTTCTTTGGGGGGATCGGAAGAGAAGCTTACCACATTGGAGCATCTGGCCTTATCTATGGCATGGCAGCATTTCTCTTTCTCAGTGGTGCTATTCGCAGGGTGAGGAGCCTGATGGCCATCTCTCTGCTGGTGGTGTTCTGGTATGGCAGCCTGGTCTGGGGCCTGCTGCCTTTTGATTTTGAAGTTTCCTTTGAGGCACACCTGACCGGAGTCATTGCGGGCGTTTTGCTGGCTTTGGTTTACAGGGACCAGGGGCCAGAGCCGGAACGGACACTCCTTGATGATGAGGAGGAAGAAGACGAGAAGGAATTGTCCGATAGACCGGAACCCGAAACGGAAGATCAGGAGTCCGGATCTTCTTTACACTGATTTCAAAACCGAGCGCATTTATTAAGCATTTATGCTATTTTTACGCGATTCAAGCTGAAAAAATGTTGCTGAAGCTCTATGAAAAGAACCCGGACCCCAGGCACATCAACAAGATCGTTGAGTTGCTGGAGCATGGTGGAGTAATCATCTATCCCACCGATACGGTATATGGAATGGGATGCGATATTACTAAAGCCCGGGCCGTAGAAAGAGTGGCCCGGCTCAAGAGTATCAAACCGGAGAAAGCCAGATTCTCCTTCATCTGTTCAGACCTGAGCCACCTTTCTGACTTCGCCAGGCATGTGAACAATCCCACATTCAAATTGATGAAATCCTGCCTGCCCGGTCCCTACACTTTCATATTAACTGCAAGCAACCAGGTACCGAAATCCATTAAGCATCACCGGAAAACAGTTGGCATCAGGATTCCCGGCAACAATATCATCCTTGAGATAGTGAGACAACTGGGACACCCCATCCTTACCACCTCCCTGAAGAAGGATGACCATATCCTCGAATATCCAACCGATCCCGAACTTATCTATGAAGAGTACCGGGACCTGGTTGATGTGGTCATCGACGGAGGATATGGTGGTATCGTTCCATCAACCATCATCGATTGCACCGGTGATGAGCCTGAGGTGTTAAGAGCAGGCCTGGGAGAGGTGGATGATTGATTACCTGGTTTTACCTACGCCAGAACAGAGGAGAGAAAAGTACCAGCACAGTAAACAGTTCAAGTCTGCCAACCAGCATCAGGAATGAGAGGAACCATTTTCCGGCCACATGGATATCTGCATAATTCAGGCTTGGACCCACTGCACCGATACCCGGACCAATGTTTCCCAGTGTGGCGACTACTGCACCCACCGATGTGTCAAAGTCGTTACCTATGGCTGACAGCAGGGCCACGGATATAATCGCAATAACGCCATAAAAAGCAATAAATGCCAGAACATTGGTGACCACGCGCTCTTCTACTGCATTTTTATTGAGCCTGACCGGTATAACCGCATTAGGATGGATCATTCGCTTCAGTTCCTGTGTGCTGTTCTTGAGAAGTATAACGATCCTCATAATTTTGGGACCACCCCCGGTAGATCCTGCCGATCCCCCGAAAAACATGAGTATAAAGATGAGAACTCCCAGTACCGGTGTCCACAACAGGTAATCGGCTGTAACAAACCCGGTGGTGGTCAGGATGGAAACCACCTGGAAAATGGAATTCCTGAACGCTGCTTCCATTCCTCCTCCTGTTGAGAAAAAGAGCCCAAATGAGATGAGCAGTGCAAAACCCCCAATAAAACCAGCATACCACCTGAATTCCTCATTGGACCATATCTTTCGGAATTGTCCATGTAAAGCAAAATAGGAAAGAGTAAAATTAGTGCCGGCAAGGAACATAAAACAGGTGATCACATATTGAATATAGGGTGAATCCCAGTACGCGATACTCGCCTGTTTCGTGGAATACCCTCCTGTGGCCATGGTGGTGAAGGAGTGACAGATAGCATCAAAAAATTCCATGTCACCTGCCCATAAAAGCAAGGTTTCACTAAGCGTGAAGATCAGATAAATTTGCCACAACCGCTTGGCCGTATCCTTTACATGAGGGTGAAGCTTGTCGGGTGTGGGACTGGGTACTTCTGCAGAAAAGAGCTGCATTCCCCCGATCCCAAGAAACGGCAGGATGATCAATGACAAAAGAATGATTCCCATTCCCCCTAACCACTGTATAAGGCTTCTCCAGAATAGAATACCATGTGATAACTCCTCAATGTTATTGAGAATAGAGGCACCAGTGGTGGTAAAGCCCGAAATCGTCTCAAAGAAGGCATCGGTAAATCCTGGTATGGAACGTGTTAATAAAAAGGGAAGGGTCCCGAAGAGTGAGAACAGGAGCCAGCCCCCGGTGACAATCACATATCCATCACGCCGGTTCAGTTCCAGTTCAGCTTTCCTTGTGGAAAAATATGCCACAGCTCCCACAGCTAATGTGACAGCTCCTGAAAGCAGGAATTGCAGGGCATCAGATTCCCTGAAAATGAGTATAACCGGAACGGAGAACCACATAAAAACCCCTTCTGTGATCAGAAGTAAACCTAAAATGCGGATAATGGTCCGGGGATTAAGCATGGGTCTTATCAGTTGAAAAACTTACCGATGGTCTGAATGACCCCGGGCAGTGCGAACACAACCACCCTGTCGTAGGGTTTAATCAGGGTGTCGCCATGAGCAATGAATGCATTCTTACCCCTGATCACTCCGCCAACAATGGCTTCCCTTGGAAAATTAATCTCCGCAAGTGTGCCTTTGGTAGCCATGGCATCAGGCTTAACCAGGTATTCCATTACTTCAGCCTCCGTACCTGTGAGACATTTGATGCTGGAGACCTCCTCCGACATGGTGAACCGGAATATCCGGCTTGCGGTGATCAACTTTTTATTGATGATGGTATCCACGCCAATGTTTTCAGCAAGATGTATGTAATCCATATTCTCCACCTCGGCGATGGTCCGCTTAACACCCATATGCTTAGCCAGCAGGCAAGAAAGTATGTTGGTTTCGGAATTCCCGGTGACTGCGATAAATGCATCCATCTTTTCGAGGCCCTCCTGCCTGAGTAATTCCATATCGGTACCATCACCATTGATCACAAGTGTATTGTTTAGCCGGTTGGAGAGTTTATAACTTTTCTGGCGGTCCTTCTCGATCAATTTTACATAATGCTGGTTTCCCAGTGAGTCTGCAGTTTTCATACCTATTCTGCTTCCGCCCAGGATCATAATATCCCTGATTTCGAACTGCCTTTTTCCGGAATATTTGTATAGCTCTTTCAGTCCTTTCTTGCTGCTTATCACATAGACCAGGTCGCCGGGTTCAAACCTGTCGTCGCCGCTGGGGACAATGGTATGAGCCTTCCTCGTAATAGCCACCGCCCGGTATTCAAGACCATTGTCGCCCGGAGTAAGCTCCCGCAGGGTCTTATTGATAATGGGAGCATCCTCGTCAAGCCGGATCACATACATGTGCAGCTTCCCACCTGAAAACTCAACCACCTCTGTGCTTCCGGTCTCAGAAAGAAGGCCTACGATTTCACGGGCTGCAATTTTCTCAGGGTAAATCATGTAATCCACGCCCAGGTTATCGAAGATCTCCTTGTTGGCAGGCAACATGTATTCCTGGTTATCGATCCTGGCAATGGTCTTCTTGGCCCCCAGTCTCTTGCTCAGAATGGCCGAATTGATATTTACATCCTCAGAGAAGGTGACACCGATAAAAAGATCAGCCTTGCTTATTTTGGCCTCTTTCAGGTGGGAGATTGAGTTGGCATTCCCCTCGATGGTTAGCACATCCAGTGTACCACTCACAGCTTTCAGGCGATCAATGTCATTATCGATCACAACAAGCTCATGCTCCTCACTGCTCAACATCTTTGCAAGATGAGTCCCAACTTCACCTGCACCGGCAATAACAATTCGCATATCGAAATGACAATTTCCATGGCAAAATAACAGATAATTGTCCAATTGTGCGAATTGTTGCCTCTTTTTTTACCATCTTTTCAGGTAGGCCCCATGATCCCTGGTGATATGGACCCGGTCATGAAATGTTTTCAGCAGATTTGAGTACCACCTTCTGTTTGATCCGTCCACGATTAAACTGCATCCGGAATGCAATGGGATTTCCAGCAGCCCCGCCCAACGAGGCTCACCCAGAAGAAGAATAAAATCCCCCGGATTGCTTGTGGTGATCTTCAGATGGTCGGGCCTGAAAGAACCGGTAACAACCAATCCTTTGAACCTGTTGTTTCCAAGTATCCATATCCCACGGTCCACCTGCTGGCAGCCGGAACCAGAACCCTTTTGTTGAAGCGAATCACACATATCCCATGTGTGGATCCCGTAACGGCGCTTGCCCCAGACCGATTCAACATATTGATCCATATAGACGGCTGTTTTCGGGTCCCGGCACCACTTGTAATGATCCACCCGGATTCCCACCCTGAATGTAACCAGGCTCCCTCCGTTGAAATGGGCCACTACGAATTCCGAGCTGTGAAAGCTGCTGTACCTGCTCCAGGAGGACCAGCACAGTACAGCAAATGCCATGAGCAGCATGAGGTGCCTGGAAATGGTGGTCCGGTCATAGAGGAGAACAATTCCCAGGAAAATCAATGTCACGATCAGATACATGCTCGTTCTATCCAGGTAAAGGTGGTCTATCACCGAACCGGGAAGGGAAGCAACCATCTCCATGGATTGGTTCATCAGACCCCCCAGTTTAACCAGTAACCAGTTAAACTGGTCGGTGTACAAACCTGCTGTCATAAACGGTATTGAAATCACAAAAAGTGTAAGCATGCAGCTGAGCATTGGAATAGCTACCAGACTTGTGAGCAATGAATAGACCGGTAGCTGGTGAAAGTAATACACCACCAATGGGGCTGTACTGATCTGCGCAGCAAGGCTGACCATCGCAGCCTCCCATACCCATTTCAAGATCCGGTTTTTCACTTTTAACATGCTCCTGAGAATTGGATAAAGGGTTACAATCCCCAAAATGGCAGCATAGGAGAGCTGAAAACCCACATCCATGATTCTGCCAGGGTTGAGCAGGATCAACAGAAAAGCCGAAACCAGAATTCCATTCACAGGATGGCTCCGCTGATCCAGCATACGGGCTACAGAAAATAAGGTAAACATAGTGACTGATCTGCATACCGATGATGAAAACCCGGTGATGAATGCATAGAACCAGAGTAGTGCAATGATGGTCAGGGCCCGGTAAATTTCCCTGCGCGTTAAACGAACCAGCCAGGAAAGTGAATGATGCAGGACCCACCAGATCAGTCCCACATGAAGACCAGAAACGGCCAGTAGATGCATCCCGCCTGCGCCGGAATATACCTGGCGCATATCATCTGTCAGTCCGGACTTGTCTCCCAGGCAAACAGCCTTCAACAGGGAGATCTCCTTCGCCCCTCCCTCCCAATGTTGCGATAATACTTTCCTAATGGAGATGGAGCTCAACGTTTGTTTGGTTCGCTTATCCAACCTGCGATTGAAGCTCCTGGCAGAGTTCAATGCAAACTGGTCATGAACAAAGAACCTGTACCAGCAATTTTTTCTGTGCATCGTCGCTTCATAGTCGTGCTGACCGGGATTCCCGCTGTTCCTGATGGCAACCAGTTGTCCGTAAAACTGCCAGCACTCGCCGGGGAGTGGCAATATGGAATCTGCAGGCGTCTCCAGGTATACATTCAGAATTGTGTTTGCTGCATAAGCACTGTCATCGGAAACCACCATGCGAAGCCTCATTGTAAAAACCCAGCTCCGTTTTCCTGGCTGTGGTTCCTCCAGCACCTCCCCACGGATCATCACATCCTTTCTCAATGGAAGATCCGGATCTGCAGGTTTGGCCACCATTCCGGTTCCGCATCCTGCAGCAAGGAATAAAAGAAAAACAACAGCACTGAAAGAGCCCATGAAATAGCCCGGTTGCTTTTTCACCAGGGTGAACAGGACAACCAGGATGATCAAGAGCAACAGGCAAAACAGGATTTCCATCCAAACCTGTTCGGAATGAGCATATTGAAATCCCATCACCGATCCTGCGGCAAATGGAACCAGGAGCCTGACAATGGGTGCCCGTCTCAGATCAAACATAAATGATTTGCCGGCCTTTTACCTGGTATATGCAGTGAAATGAAAAATATCTGCTAATCTTTTCAGTTTTTCTTTGAACTTTTGAGGGTTCTGATAGTTTATATACCAGAAAGTATAACCTGATCTATTCATATTTTTATCGTCATGAGAAGCCAAAAGACAAAGAGTAAAGGTAAGCGCAGATATGAGACTCACAGATATAGCCGTAGCTATATTGAGAATCGAAAATTGAGCATTGCCTTTAATCACAGTATTTTGGTTTCGTAATAGATAAATTTGTGAATAAAGCAGGATAAATGTCCTTTAAAAATTTTTTCGTTTAAAACCCTAATTTGAAATTATATGTCAAAACTTACAACACAACTCATGGGGGTAACCCTGAAGAACCCACTGATCCTGGGTGCCAGCAACCTTGTGAACAGTATTGATAAACTGAAGCAGGCCGAAGAGGCAGGTGTTGCAGCAGTGGTATACCGCTCTCTTTTTGAAGAACAGATCCAACTGGAAGACTACGAGATGAGCAGTCAGCTCGAAGCCTTTGATGATCGAAATGCCGAAATGATCAACCTATTCCCAAAGATTGAACATGGCGGTCCCAAGGAACATATCTACAACCTGAAACAGGTAAAAGAAGCCCTTTCCATTCCCGTTTTTGCCAGCCTTAACGCTGTATACAAGGAATCCTGGGTAGAATACGCTAAGCTTATTGAAGAGACTGGTGTAGATGGACTTGAGCTAAATTTCTTTTCAGTGCCCCGCGATTTTGGTAAATCCGGACATGATATCATCACACAGCAGATCGAATTCCTGAAAGCGGTTAAATCGGCAGTAAAGATCCCGGTTAGTGTGAAATTGAGTCCGTTTTATACCAATGTTCTGAAAACCATCAAGGAGCTCGATGATGCCGGGGCTGATGCCTTTGTGCTGTTTAACAGGTTGTTTGAACCGGATATCGATGTGGAAGCCGAGAAGCATGCTTCTCCCTGGAACCTCAGTACCCATAGCGACCACAGACTTTCCATCCGGTACATTGGACTGACCCATGATAACATTAATGCCGGCGTGGTAGCCAACAACGGAATTTATGAAGGCATTGATATGGTGAAGATGATCCTGGCAGGAGCATCAGCAGTGCAGGCCGTGAGCACATTCTATCACAACGGAATCGGTCATATATCGGTGATGCTGAAAGAACTGGAGCAGTGGATGGACAGAAAAGAATATGCTTCCATTGATGCATTCAGGGGCAAACTGAGCAGCAAATCCATCAACGATCCATTCGTCTATAAACGCGCCCAGTACATCGACATGATCCTGAAATCGGAAGAGTACTTCAATCCGGTCGTTTGACATCCTGAGGCTGTCTTAAAAGAGCAGCTTCTCTGTTTTTCTGAGGGATATTTTACCGCAACGTGCTTGTTGCTTTGCAAAAATGCCAGGTTGCTTATAAAACATCCCTCAGAAAAAACACCCCATTTAGACAGCAGTCTTCTATTTTTTCTTTGGGAAAATGATTTTATAATCGCAGTCCGCCTTCCCCTTGCTGATGGCATTCAGGCGGGCAGTCAGCAGTTTCCGCTTTATGGGATTGATGCGGTCCACGAATAGTTTCCCTTCCAGGTGGTCATATTCATGCTGAATGACCCTTGCCCTGATCCCGTCGTATTCCTCTTCGATCAGGTTCCAGTCTTCATCGTAATATTCGATACGTACTTTGGAGGGCCTGGAAACTTCCTCCCGGATTTTTGGCAGGCTCAGGCACCCCTCCTCGAATGACCATGGATCGTCCCATTCATCCAGGATGTAGGGATTGATAAAAACCTTTTTGAAATCCTTTAGCTCAGGCTCCTCCTTATCCTCGCTTATTGGGCTGGTATCCACCACGAACAGGCGCAACGATTTTCCAACCTGCGGAGCAGCCAGCCCTATCCCGTCGCTGAACCTCATGGTTTCAAATAAATCTGCGATCAACCGATCCAGCCCATCGTAATCCTCAGGAATTTCGAGCGCCACCCTCCGCAGCACCGACATTCCATATACATATACCGGTAATACCATTGCAATAAACTCCTTATTCTGATTTTAATAACGCCTATCTGGAGAGATTGTTCCTCAGTTCCAAATAGGATTGCAGGATAATGGCAGCACTTACTTTATCAATGTTGCCTTTCACCCTGCGACCTGCTTTCTTCATCCCCCCGGTAACCATAGCATCCATGGCCAATTTGGAGGTAAAACGTTCATCCATCCACTCCACCTGAATCTCTGTAAATCGCTTCTTAAAAGCTTCCACAAAGTAACGAATATGTTTCATAGATTCCGAATCCGTATGATCCATATTCCTGGGGTGTCCCACCACAAGTGCATCAACTGCCTCCTTTTTAAAATATGATTCCAGAAAAAGCATCAACTCATGGGTGGGGACCGTAACCAGGGGGGAAGCAATGATCTGTCCCGGATCGGTGACTGCAAGTCCGGTCCTCTTACTCCCGTAATCTATAGCTAATATCCTTCCCAATCCTCCTGTTTGGCTGCAAAGGTAAAAATTTACGTGCAAATGTTCTCAGCTCCGGTTTAAATATCCTTGAGATATGTACCCATTAGTAGACAGGCTAAATAGAGTTTGTCTATAATGTCGATGTCTGAACCATGGCACCATAAAAAAGTCCGGCCATCTTTTCAGAAGACCGGACTTTTAACTATTAAACTATTCTACTATGAAAGAATAGGACTATTTGATTAAGGTCATTTTATGTACCTGGAAGGCGTTGCCTGCCTGGATCTTACAGAAATAGATCCCTCCTGACAGTTTAGAGCCGTCAAACATCCTTTCATATTGACCGGCGATCTGATTTTCATTCACCAGGGTGGCCACTTCGGCACCGGTTACATCGTAGATCTTCATGGTTACATCGCTTCTGATCAGTAGGTTATACGAGATCGTGGTGACAGAGCTGAATGGATTGGGATAGTTCACCAGGCTCAGATCCACTGACTCAACTGCTCTCTCAATCACAGGCATCGGCCAACCAGCTTCCCACGCAGCTACTACTTCCGGGCCGAACCAGTTAAGGTCTCCCAGCGGGTAGCCATCAGTACCAGCAGTCATGAGATCCGGATTCGTTGGTGTAAAATCAAACGGCAAAGGCCAGATAAAATCTTTCTGTTCTGCGCCATCCGGACGCCAGGCAACTTCGTGGTCCGGTATCTCCGGATCCATGCGGTCTAGCCTCTGGGCCCAGGCCCCCTCAAAAGCTCCAATCGGGATTTCCCCCATCTCGAATTGAGGATCATAGCCGGTAAAATTATCCGCCGTATCCGGAGTCCAGTTAGGCGCAACAGTCCATCCATGTTCATCAGCCCGATAGCGCATAGCCCAAGCCATAAATGGCTGCGTGCTCACATCGTTCGCTTCATGCCAGTCCAGTACCCGCTGTTCGTTATACTTCAGGTTGTTCGTGATAACAACATACCTCTCCTCGTTGGGAGTATCGACCGTATCTTTTACAGAAGGGAAAACAGCACAATCACCATTAAGGGTATCTCCCAACTGTCTGTAGCTGACATAGTCACCACCCCAATATAACAATGTATCAGCACCATCCATCCATACGCGCTCACCCACATAACCTCTTAAGTGCGAATTGAAAAAGATGCTGTTCTGTACCTTGTAACCATCGGTTTTACTCTTGTGAAAAGTCTCGCCCCAGTTGTTGACATAGGTGTTATGGTCACCGTGCTGCCAGCCGGTAGGACCTGAACTTCCAGTTAGAAACATACGGCCACCAACAAAATAGGTGCAGTTATAGGTGTGGTTGGTAGTGCTGTCTCCCCTATACGCAGGGCCGCCCCAACCAGCATAATTGTCCCAGCCAGTGGTGCTGATATTATAATGGATGTTGTCCTGGAGGTGCCAGTTAATCCCTGAGAATGATTTGATCTCCCAACATCTGCTGCAACCCTGCAGAATACACCCGGATGCTTCGACATTAATATTTGACTTAGTAGCTTCAAGGACACCTTTAA
>Ga0255379_10122_pt1 | contig 13630 bp, 17 predicted proteins | sample ANMaggSeSYBR01I3_FD_182105 | JGI IMG/M metagenome (GOLD analysis project Ga0255379, IMG submission 182105) | Sediment cell enrichment communities from methane seep in Santa Monica Basin, California, United Staets - ANME aggregate JGI... | ecosystem: Environmental > Aquatic > Marine > Cold seeps >... | reverse complement strand
TTGTCCACAGGGTTAAAATAAAGCATATCGGCCAGATACCGCTCCATGACCACTGAATCAGATCCATATGCTGTAAATCCGACGGATCAGAATGATGCAAGAGTGACCAGGGTAGGTAGGTTTCTGCGGAAAACGAGTCTCGACGAGTTGCCGCAATTGTTCAATGTTCTTAAGGGACATATGTCATTTGTGGGCCCCAGGCAGGAAATGCCGTTTATTGTTGACTCGTACAACGAGATACATAGAGAAAGGTTGAAAGTGTTACCAGGCATCACCGGGCTGTGGCAGTTGAGCGGTGATCGCAAAAACGCCATCCATGAAAACATGGATTATGACCTGTTCTATATCAGGAATATGTCTTTTTCTCTTGATATTGCGATATTGATTGAGACTTTGATTTTTGCTTTTAGGGGCATATGATCCGCACCCCAGAGGAATAGCCTTCGGATTCCACGGGGCAGGGATTACGCAGATTATCGCAGATTATAAAAAAACAAAAAAGATTAAATGGCTCACGCAAAAGCGCTTTATAAAGCAATTTTGAGTTTTGAATTAAAAGGAAAAGGTGTATCACGCAAAGGCGCGACGGCGCGAAGATAGAGGACAGAGGACAGAGGACTGAGGACTGAGGACTGAGGACTGAGGACTGAGGACTGAGGACTGAGGACTGAGGACTGAGGACAGAGGACAGAGGACAGAGGACTGAGGACGGAGGACTGAAAAGAGCAGAAGATGAGAAGATGTGAGGATCAGAAGCGCAGATTACGCGGTAGACGACTATCAGTTTTCAGTTGCTTGCCGGGGTTTGGAGAGGTAAGATAATGCATGATCAGAATTTCAAGAACCTGATTCTGGACTATCCTGTGCAGGCGCTGGAATTTTTTGCAGGGGAAGAAGCTGGATCGGATTTATCTGAAGCACGTATAGTTCCCGTGCGCCAGGAACAATTAATGGAGCGGTTAGGGGAGCGTTTTCGAGAGCTGGATACGCCGCTTTTGGTGGAATGGTCCGATGGCCGGCGGGAAGCCATTCTGTTTGTGGTCGAAGAAGAGACCAAAACCAGCGAGTTTTCAATATACCGTTTAGCCCGCTATTGTCTGGATCTGGCGGAATTGATGGGAACGGATCGTGTGGTTCCGGTTGTGATTTTTTTAAGGACAGGAGACCAGCGGAGCTATCTGCGATTGGGCAGCGATTCGTGTGCCTATATGGAATTTCGATATCTGATGTGCAAGCTCAAAAGCCTGCCATCTGTCAGATACTATGACAGCGACAACATTGTTGCGCGGTTGAATTTACCCAACATGGCCTATCCGCCGGAGGATCGTCTTGAGATGTATCTGGCGGCGCAGACTGGACTGGCCCGGCTTGAGACGAGTCCGGAAAAGCAGCGAAAGTATGCGGACTTCATCGACTTTTATGCCGATTTGAGCGAAGAGGAAGTCATACGCTATCGTGATAGTTATCTAAGCGAGAAAGGAGAAATTATGGGACTGGTAAGTGTACTCAAAGAAGAGGGACGACAGGAGGGACGACAGGAGGGAAGGCAGGAGGGAAGACAGGAAGGAAGGCAGGAAGGAAGGCAGGAGGGAAGGCAGGAGGGAAGACAGGAGGGAAGCTATAGCACATATTTTAATTTGATTCAGAATATGAAAAAGAAAAACCTTTCTGATAAAGATATTGCTATATTGATAAATCTCGATATTGATATTGTAAAAAAGATTATGAATAAAGAACAGGTTGATATCCCATTACACCTTTTAGATCAGGATAAATAGAATAATAATTCAGAAAAGGTGCTTTCCGGTCAAACTCTGCAAGATTTTATTCAACAAGCTGAGCCTCTGTCGAGGCAATTTTGGGAATTAGCCGCAGACCCACACAGACTTACACAGACAGGGAATGGTTCACGCAAAGGCGCAAAGAAGGGCAGGAAAAAATAGAATAGGAAAACCAGAGGGGTCGCGTCTACACTCTTGACAAAAAAGCAATTGAAAAGCAATTTTGGATTTTTAATTGGAAGGAAAGAATCAAACTTTAATCAATGGAAAATTGAGCAGTATAGGGTTGCCATGCTGCTTTTTTTTGTTTTATTGTTCATGCTGCAAGGGTGTAAGTGGGGTTAGAAGGTTAGAGGACAGAAGACGGAAGACAGAGGAACAGAGGAACAGAGGAACAGAGGAATAGAGGACAGAGGACAGAGGACAGAGGAACGGAGGAATAGAGGACAGAGGACAGAGGACAGAGATCGGAGGACAGACGGAGGAAAAGGTTGATTTAGGGTCCCAGATGAGAAGGGCTGCAGTATCTTGCACAGCGAATATCGCGGAGGGGTTAGAATATATCTTTAATTCGTCTCAATGTATAAGGAGGATTTATGGAGAAGGTATTAGTAACTACGGATGAATTTAATGGTCGTTATGTTGCTATGAAAAGTTTTGATGACAATAGCATTGTGGGTGTCGGGGATGATCCTGAAAAGGCTTTGAAGGATGCCGAAACAAAGGGTTTTAAATATCCTGTGCTCCTATACATACCAAAAGAAGACGTTGTACATATTTATCCTGTAGTTGAAGCGATAATCTGTTGTAACAATAACGTCTACTGATGCCGGTACGTAACTATCCTTTTTCAATTATAAGGCCTGGGGATATAGCCAGACCCTATCTTCCTCTAACAATACTAAATCCGGATACTGACAAGCAAATGAAGGTATACGCCCTGGTTAAAAATCAAAGTACATGCGACCGGATTATTTTTTCGGGGATTGCTGCGCTCCTTATCTTTGCTCCACTTGCTTTCGGGTCTGTGCATGTATGGGCATACAGTATTATAGAACTTGGGGTTTTCTTTCTCCTGGCTCTATGGTTTGCGGACAGGCTTTTGTTTTCAAGAAATGATGCGCTTGAGTGGGTGAAGACTCCTGTGAACCTGTTTCCGGTTCTGCTCCTTTTCTTCATCGGCTTGCAGATGGTACCCCTTCCATCTTCTTTAATCTCTTTTCTTTCCCCGCAAACATTTGCCGACAAGATGCAACTCTTTGAGGTGATGGCAAAGACCAAAGATTTTGGTTTGGATGGAAGTCGATGGACATGCCTTGCCTATTATCTTCATCCTGCGATCACTGAATGGCTCAAGTTGGCCACTTATATGGGGATGTTCTTTCTTGTACTCAATAGTATCAGGTCGAAAAGACAGATAAATATTCTGATCTATATCCTGATCCTGATAGGCCTTTTTGAAGCACTGTATGCGATTTTTCAGGTCTTTAGCGATGCCCCGATGGTGTGGTGGTGGAAGAGCCGGTTTGGAAGCGGCGGAAGGGCGAGCGGCACCTTTATCGGCTCGAACCATTTTGCCGGTTATATGGAGATGCTCATTCCGCTGATCTTCGGTTTCATGCTGGCGCAGAAAAGACAGAAGACAGAGGTCAGAAATCAGAAACCAGAGGACAGAGGACAAGGGGATGGTTGGATGAATAGGATGATCCCTGCGGGATTGGATGGAAAAAACAGAGGACGGAGGTCAGAGGTCGGAGGGCAGAAGATTAAAGACCAGGATGGTTGGATGAATGGACGACTTCCTTCGGAAGGGATGAAAATAAATGTTGGGATAAAAGCTAATAAAACAAATGCCGGAATGCTGGAAGGTGAAAGCAAGGAAGAAGCTCAAAGCTCAAAGCTGAAAGCTCAAAGGAATGGCAGGATTTTGTTTCGGGAGGATGGGGTTAGAAAGTTTCAGGAGTTATTTCGGCGGTCTTTGGATATTAATCCTCGGCGTTGGAAAGAGGCGGAGGAGCGGGTGCGGGAGTATTTTCCTGATGTAACAGAGTTAACATACAGGGGGTAGAGGTGGAATCAATTACAGTAAAGGATAGAGACGGCATTGGGAGTTGGATACTCATTTTGGGCTGTCCTTTAAAAGAAAAGCATTCTCTTTCAGATCCATCAAAAAACGTTTCCGGCCCGACATTTGCCGGTTGCGCTCATTGTGAATATCAAATTGGAATAAATTATGAGATTTTGGGTGTAGATGGCACTTCTGATGGTATGGAAGTTTTTCCTGAGCGGCTTCAGTGTGGCAAATTAGATGACGGAGGACAGAAGACGGGATGATTGCCTTCGGCATGGATGATTCGCGTTGCGAATTGGATGAATCCCTTCGGGATGGATGGCTTCGCTGGATGAATTCCTTTGGAATTGGGATTATAAATAAAGGGATGGTTGGATGGATGGATTCCTGCGGAATCAGGAATGGTTGGATGAAAGAACTGGATGAATAGGATGAAAAATCTGGATGACGAGCTGGTAGAGCGGAATAAGAACCTGAATCGGGGGTTTAGGAAACTCAATGTTTGGAGGGAGGCAATAGATCTTTATGTCTTTGAGAAAAAAATTTTAGATCAGATACGGGGAATTTCATTCAAGATAAAAGATCAGGTTTTGGCCTCTGGTTTTTCGATATCTTCGAATTTAGCCGAGGGCTATTGTCGCAGATCGATTAAGGAGTATATTCAGTTTATAAATATTGCGTTGGGGTCGGCTGGGGAGAATTATTCACAGATGTTCGCTTTGTTGAAATCGGAGGAGATTTCAAAGGATAGGTTTGATGAATTTGACAAGAAGCATTATGGTGTTGAAAATAAGCTGATAAATTTGGCGAAGTCATTAGCAAGGAAGATGAAAACAGATCAGGATTGGAATTCTGATTATAAAACTTCATAAATATTCGATGACAGAGTTCTTATAGAAGGCGGGTCTTAAGCTTCTATCCGTTTCTTGATGAGCCTGTAAACTTCTTTTCGATGGATTATGCCGAAGATAAAAATACTGTTACTGGAAACTTTGAAAACAATACGGTAATCTCCGACTCTCAACTTCCAGTATCCTTTGAGGGTTTTTCGCAATGGTTTTCCATAGGTTTCAGGTTGCGTGGCAAGCCGATCTTCAATAGCTCTTTTGATCATGCCCCTGTTTTTAGCATCAATTTTAGGCAGGTCAGATCTTTTAACGTCTGGATGGTATTTAAATCTTAAGTCCATACATCATCATGGCTTAGCGCCTTAGAGTCATTCCATGATTTTTCCCTTTTTTCAGCAAATGCAGAAAGGGCGATATCCTCTTGAATTTCCAGGGCCTCTTTGATCAAATCCCTGACCTTGGCAGACAATGAAACATTATCCTTTTCTGCCAGGAGACGGACATCCTCGTAAAGCAAATTGTTCAAGACTACATTTATACGTGGATTTTGAGACGGCATGATCTTTTCCTCCAGATTAAATTAAATTTAAGTGTAACAGCGATGGTACACCATGTCAAATTAAAAAAACAGTCTTATGAAAATCGAAAAAACATGCCGATTCCTGTCAAGGTTGATTTTGATGAGTATTACCTAAAAAACAGATCTTTCCTTTTTGGGTAGTCCCTACAAAACAGTGCGGGTCAATAATTTCAGTAAGTTACATATCATGTCTTATGGCAGCATATAGAGAAAAATCAGGTGTTTACAAAGTAAAACAGGGCGGTATTCTCAAACCTGCACTGCTTTGTAGGGACTACCGGAAAACGGGAAGGAAAACGTGAAGGAAAACGTGAAGGAAGTTACAATACATTGTATTCTGTAATTCAGACTATGAGAATGAACGGGATTGCAGATGAGAATATAGCAAAAATGATAAATCTGGATATTTATATTGTAAAAAAGGTTCTCAATAGAGAACAAATTGAAATTCCGTTAAATCTTTTAAGTTGACTAACCCCCATGCCCTATCGAACTATGAATGGGGGACATTGGCGCCTTGTGACTTTATGAATGGCTGAGGGGAAGGGATGGCAACACAGATGGGGGCTACCAGCTTAAAGCGGGACAATTTGTAGGGTGGGCACTGCCCACCAATTGATGAGTGATCTCTGCAAACCGCATAGATTGGTGGGCAGTGCCCACCCTACTGTAACTTCTTGAGATTACAAGGTGTCCCGCCTTAAGTTGGTAGCCCAGATGGGATAAGACGCTTTTTTCCTGAATATCGTAGATCAGAGTTGCGTTACAAGTTTAGTGACTATCTCATAAATATCCCTGCGGTGTCCAATCGCATATATAATTGCTTCTTTATTCCGGTTATCAATTTGATATATTGCTCGGTAGCGTTTCATTTTTAATGACCTGAAGTCGATCAGTTCGTCCCGCAACTGCTTTCCAAGATACGGGTTTTTGTAAAGTTCTTTGAGCATTGATTTAAGTTGTTTTTTTACTGTTGGATTCAGGCTGTTGAACATTCGGCCGGCGGTAGGTGTTAATTTGACTCGGTACATTAAAGAATGTCCTCTAAGTCAACCAATGGTTTTTTTTCTTGCATGTCTTTTATTGAAGCCCGCATCTGTTTCATCATATTTTCGTCTGCCATGATTGCCATAGTCTCGCACATTGCCTCGTATTGTTCCATGGACATTATAACGGCCTTCGGTATACCATTTTTAGTAATAGCTATTGTGTCATACCTGTCGTCAATGTTCTGTATCATGTCAAGCAGCTTGGCCTTGGCTTTAGTGACGGCTATGTAACTGTCAATCTGCATAAATGCCTCCTTAATTGTTGTTATAATATTTAGAATTATTATAATGATCATTATTTATAAAATCAACGTATACTTGGTGGCGTTCTTGTGGCTTTATGAATGGCTGAGGGGAAGGGATGGTTCCATGCGTGAAGAATGAAGCCCTGGCGGAATTGGGATGGATTGTGCAATTAACTGAGCGCCAGGCTGTTGTTTAATGCATTATCAACCTTTTTCATAGAATCTTTTGAGTGTAACCAAAATAGAACATTGATAATTGAAAAAAATAAAACATAACAATTTGGCGCTATCGTCATTCCGGCTTTAAGGTGATGAAATTTGAAAATAGCTGAAACTCACGCCAAAGCGACTCTAAAGAAAAAACAGATCTGAAGTTTAAAATAGCAATGAATTAAATATGTTACGCTCATCATTAAATAACTGGCATAGGTTTACCTCATTAAAGGTTTTCGGTATCAACGTATTTGAAATCCTCTGAAATTTTCAGATTCTCCTGTGCCAACTCTTGGTAGGCGCACCTCAGACCTCCGATCTCAGACCTCCGATCTCCGATCTCCATATTCACTTTTTTATTTCACGCCAGGTTCTTTTAAATATGGTTAAAAATCAAAGCACATGCAACCGGATTATCTTTGGGGGGGCTTATTTTCCTTTTTGAAGCACTGTATGCGATTTTTCAGGTCTTCAGCGATACCCCGATGGTGTGGTGGTGGAAAAGCAGGTTTGGAGGTGGTGGAAGGGCAAGCGGCACCTTTATCGGCTCGAACCATTTTGCCGGTTATATGGAGATGCTTGATGAAGAAGGTGAAAAGGTTAAGGTAAAAGGTTCAAGGCCGAAGGCTGTAGGGGAAGAAGGTATGACTTCCCTTGCAGGAAGGGATGGTTGGATGGATGATTAGGACGGATCCCTTCGGGATGGATGATTCGCTTCGCGAAGGATGGGGTTAGAAAGTTTCAGGAGTTATTTCGGCGGTCGCTGGATATTAATCCTCGGCGTTGGAAAGAGGCGGAGGAGAGGGTGCGGGAATATTTTTCCGATGTAACGGTATTAATATACAGGAGGTAGCGGTGGAATCAACATTAGTAAAGGATAAAGACGGCATTGGGAGTTGGATACTCATTTTGGGCTGTCCTTTAAAAGAAAAGCATTCTCTTTCAGATCCATCAAAAAACGTTTCCGGCCCGACATTTGCCGGTTGCGCTCATTGTGAATATCAAGTTGGAATAAATTATCAGGTTTTGGGTGCGGATGGGAATTACGATGGCGCGGAAGTTTCTCCTGAGCAGCTTAAATGCGGGAAAGGGAATCAATAAAGGAGTTTTGAATCCGCAGATTACGCAGATTAACGCAGATTATGAAAAGGAGTTTTGAATTTTGATAATATTGTAAAAGTCAGAAGAGAAATTCTATTTTAGAAAAAAAGCAGCATGGATTGCCATGCTGCTTTTTTTGCTTTGATTGACAATTAATACAGAAAAGCTTTGCCTGTATTTTTCAGGGTATGGTCATCGCGCATATAATTGGGTTGGCTGCTATTGCGTTTAATAGCATCGAAACCTTCAGGATCATAAGGTTCAATTTCATAGTCAGGAGCCTGGTCGGGTATGGTTTCTTTACAGAGAACTATATGTTTTTCAAGCTTTGCTATGGAAAATGAAACAAGTTCCTTTAAAAAACCAAAAGCATGCCTCATTTGATGAAAGCCGTATTTTCTCATCAATGCATAGCCATTAATCGCGTCTTTCTCGGACTTTTCATTTGGTTTTTCCTGATTTGTGGTGCAAGCAGTCTGTATGGAAGGGATGTTAAGTTTTTTATTTATTTTTTCTAAAAGAAGATTGGCGATATTGTGAGATACCATACCAAGATCAACAGAATAGTTTTTCTGAATATTAGCAATGGAAGGCAGGCCTGCATCAACGACCATTATGCCTGGATTAACAAGTTGAGCAAGGGTTATCCCAAATAAGGCTTCAGCGTGAGTCAAAGTCAAGAGTCCGGACATACTGTAAGGCGCTGAGAGTCCTGCCATGGGCATTGTTGAAACATATACAGGGATGCCCTTGCGAATACAGGATAGAAAAGGATCTATCATTCCTTCTATAAGATTCAGAGGGCTGTTTATAATGGAAAACTGTACTGTCAGTTTTCCTCTGGTTTCATGAACTTGCTGAACTCTTGCTATTCCTTCGTCAGTTACGGCTGCAACGTATATTGGCTTTGAACAATTTTCGATTATTGTATCTATTACTTTTACTTCCTGGTTTCTTATCAATACCCCTCTTGCCATAAAATTTATTACTTCTGTTTCATTTACTGTTTTTGCTATTTTTGTAAGGTGTTCGAAAGTTGGGACTACTAATTCACCAGAATTGTCATCATAGACAAAAGGAGCTGTACCTCCCACTCCGAATGAGTTTTCTGGAATCCAGTACTTATCTCTTTTGGGAGCGGTGCTGATTGCCTGTTCAATTAGTGGAGTCAGAATATGAAGATGGCCGGTAGTTTCATCAAAAGCAGCCAGACCGGTATCTTCAAAAATCTGCCTGACTTCCGCAGATGCACACTTCACTCCTACTTCTTCCAGGATCTTTAATGCGTCTTGATGTACTTTTTCCAAAAGATTACAGTTTTCGAGATCCATTTTTTCTCCAAAAATTTTTAAAACTAGCTCCATGGGAAAGGGCTGTTGGAAACAGGGTGTAGTTCCCCTTTGGCATAACGTTCAAATCTGAAAGGTTTGAGCAGACGCTGTTTTTCTCCTGTAATTTCTTTGGCAACCAGTTTGCCGACACCGATCATTTTGTAACCATGATTGGAATCAAGGATCATATAGCAATTGTCTTTCATTTTATCGAAAATAGGAAAATTGTCAGGTGTAAAGGCGCCAACGCCTCCGGATGGCTCATTCTTGTAATATTGATACTTATTCTCATACCTTTTCTGACAGTGGGCAAGTGCCGATGTCCACATATGGACAAATTCCGGTCCTACAACAAAATCAGGAGAATCAATACCATATGGATCTACTTTAACTTCTCCTTCTACAATGTAAGGCGCAGCTCCTCCCTGAACACCACCGAAATGAAAATCAGGCTTATAATAAACACCCCATATTTCGTCAGTTATTAGCGAACCGTCCTCGCTGGAATATAGGGGAGCATCGGTATCAATATGGATTACCGGAGGCATTTTCCCTTCGTTATTCATAGCATAGTCAGGCGGAACTCCAAGAGTACCCTCGACAAGGCACAAGTAAGTCCACATCTTCGCGTTTTTATGGATATTCCCATCATTATCTTTTATATCTATTTGATCAGGCAGGTCCAGCATATCCCAGAAGCTTTTAGCCCAAGGTCCGGCACCAATAATTACATAGTCACATTCAATATCGCCTTTTTGTGTTTTAACGGCAGTTACAGAATTTTTATTTGTTTTAAACCCGGTAACCTCGACCCCTGTAAGTATTCTCACGCCTTCAGCTTCCGCCTTATCCGCTAAACAGTAAAGGGCCTTTGTGTTGTGGGCATACCCGCCTTTTTTTTCATGTAAAATAGAGGTTATGTTTTTAGCCTGCCAGTCATGAAAAATATTTTTTTTCATATATTTCAGACATTCTTTTTCTCCCTCTATAAACAAGGACTCATATCCTATCTCCTGCTGTTGTTTGTAAATTCCAGCTACATCAGCATGCATGCTTTCACATGATATCTGCATATACCCGACAGGGCGATAGCCATATCCTTCAACGTCTTCTTCCCATAGAGCAACGCTGTGAGCTATTAACTCACGCATGGCCGGCTGAAAATAGTTGTTTCTTATAATACCACAGGCAATTCCTGAAGCGCCGGCTCCGATTGCTGCCTTATCGATAACAAGAATATCTTTGCCGGAACCGACTTTTTTTTGTTTTAATTCTTTTGATAGATGATATGCGGTGCTCAATCCATGTATGCCGGCACCAATAATTACATACTTATATTTTGTTGGAAAAGACATTTAATATACCTCAATTTAAATTTTAGCCCAGAGCAGAGCTATCAATATCAGGCGGCTGCAACTTTCCTTTCTTTTTCTTCTTCATGTTCATGCTTTAGATCTCCATCAACGGTTCCTTTGACTTTCTCTCTTTCTTCTGCAAAATCAAAACCAGTCCAGATTCCTATTGAGCCGAGTATCGAATCCTGAGGGTGAAATTTCCTGAAAATCTTATAGTAATAAGCAGCCTCCCTGCTGTTTATAATGGCGTTTGGGTTTTCTGCCTTGATTTTTTCAAATTCATCTTCGCTCATTTCTTCATGTGCTATTTTTTCGCCCAGGCTTTCACAACCCGCACCTTGTGTATATTGAACTTTATAGCGCCACAGGATATCATTAGGAAGATAGCTAGTGTCTTCAAATGCTTTACGTAAGATCCATTTTTCGATCTTTGCTCCATTATGTTCTCTTATCTTTAATTCAGGGGGGATTTTCATAGAAAGATCAACCATAGCGACATCTAAAAATGGAACTCTAAGCTCAAGGCTAAAAAACATACCCATACGGTCAGCCCTCTGCAGATTAATATTGTGAAGATTGCCGATGCATCTTCTGGCTTCCATATTAAGCTTGTCAAACGGAAAGTGTTTCATATAGTGATAGCCGGTGAAAAGCTCGTCAGCTCCTTCACCGGTTAACACTACTGTTACATATTCCGCAGCAAGTTTGCACGTGAAATAGCATGGAACAGCGCAGCGAACTAAAGACGGGTCATAACTTTCCAGTTTCTTGATAACTACAGGTAAAGCATTGTAATATTCTTCTTCAGTGAAAAGCAGTTCATGGTGTTTAGAACCTATGTGTTTTGAAGCGATACGCGCTGCTTTAATGTCATCACTAACGTCGCCTTTCTCATCCTCCATACCTACCACAAAGGTATGGAGATTAGGAATTTCTTCTGCTGCTATTGCTGCTACGAGGCTGCTATCGAGTCCGCCACTGCAAAAAGACCCCACCGGAACTTCCGGATCAGCCAGCAGTCTTTTCTTCACAGCATTAATAAATGTTTTTCGTATCAGTTCACTGGTTTCATCGATATCTGTAAGGATATCATCCCTTATTTCAGGAATTCTGTAATATTTTACAAATCCTTCTTTTGGAGTGTAGTAGTGTCCTGCCGGAAATTCGTGTACTTCATCTACTCCTGCAATCGTCATTGCTCCCAGCTCAGAAGTGAAGTATAAATTATTTTTATAGTAACCGTAATATAAAGGTTTTATGCCTATTGGGTCCCGTGCCAGCATGAAGTCATTGCCGTCAAAAATTGCGAAAACAAACATTCCATCCAGCTCCTTGACACAATCAGGGCCTTTATCCTGATATAAATGCAAAATTACCTCAGAATCGGATTTTGTTTTAAAGTGATATTTTGATGCAAGTCTGCTTCGAATTTTACGAAAGTTGTATATTTCACCGTTGCATATAATTCCTTTGTCTCTTGAATCAGCCAGAATAGGCTGATGCCCTTGAGCCACATCTACAATTGAAAGACGTGTATGCCCCAAAACAGATTTGCCGTTTATATGAATGCCTCTGTCATTTGGGCCTCTGTGTTCCAGAGCATCAAGCATCCGGTTTATTGTTTTTTCGTCTTTAGCACCAAAACATCCTGCTATGCCACACATAATAATCTCCTTAATTTACAAAAATTTTCCCAAGGTTTGCTGTAGTAAGCGGGTCGTCCATATACATTCTTAGGCCGTTGCGTTTTATAGATTCCATTCCTCTTTCGTCATATACCGGCATCTTGACTTCAGGGGCATCATCAGGACTGATTTTTTCTGCGATTTCAATACTTTTTTCAAGTTTTTCTAAAGAGAAATCAATTAGATAGCGGAGAAAAGAAAATGGATGCCGGATCATATGAAATCCATATTTTATGCATAAAGCCTGACCATTTTTTGCATCATCATATGCCCTATGCGTGGGATGTTCTTCATGAGTTGTTCCTGCGCTTTGGAATGTTGGTATATCAAGAATTAGATTAAGATGGCTCATAAGGATATTCAGTAAATTATGGCTTATTAGACCGTAATTGGGATTATATTCTATCCTGGGATCGGCAATGGTCGGAAAACCTGCATGTACGCATGTTACACCAGGATTGAGTAATTGAGCAGCACACATGCCGAACAAAACTTCTGCATGTGTCATAGCAAGAACCCCGTTATAACAATAAGGCGCACTTATGCCTGCCATTGGCATTGCTGATATAAATACCGGCAAACCGGCCTTTACAACTTTTACAAAATATTCTGAGAAGTTTTCATTGACCTCAAGGGGGGGGCGGGTAAGGCAGAAAACAATCATAATATTCTTTCTTTTTTCATGAATTTCTAGCGCCCTTGCAAGAGATCTGTCTGAGGTTACAGCAAAATAAAGCGGCTTATTGCAGTTTTCATCCATTATATTCATCTGCTCTACTTCGTCCTTTAATTTTACACCTCTTCCCATGCCACTTACCACATGGTTTTTTTCGGCAGTTTGTGCAATTCGGACGACATGTTTTTCTGTAGGAATAACGCCCCCTTTTCCTGCTTTGTCATCATAAACATATGGTGCGGTTCCGCCTATAAAAAAACTGTTCAAAGGCACAAAAAATTCATTTAGACCCGGAACATTATTAAGACATCGCTTAACCAATTCAGAAGTGACAAATATCCTGTCTTCATATAAAACAGCCAAGCCTTCAGATTCATACTTCTTATAAGCTTTTTGAATTTCCGGCTGTTTACAGCCCACTCCGAGATTTTCGAGTATCCATAATGCATCTTCATGTGCCTGAAAAAGCATTTCTACTGTATTTTCACCTAACAAAGTCTTAGAAGTTTCTATTTGTTCCTTGTTTAATGGTTTAAGCAATTGTTTCTCCTTGTTCATTACTAAAGCATTCCAGATAACTACTCAGGTTGTTGGGTTCACGGTTCACGGTTGGTTGCCTTGATCTCTTCATAAGCCCGTAGGCCTTCGCAAATTTCGGCTGCTTTGTCAGACGATACAGTTAAATACGAGTTTCA
>Ga0255379_10121_pt1 | contig 13663 bp, 13 predicted proteins | sample ANMaggSeSYBR01I3_FD_182105 | JGI IMG/M metagenome (GOLD analysis project Ga0255379, IMG submission 182105) | Sediment cell enrichment communities from methane seep in Santa Monica Basin, California, United Staets - ANME aggregate JGI... | ecosystem: Environmental > Aquatic > Marine > Cold seeps >... | reverse complement strand
AATGGCGGAACGTGAAATTGCAGACAAGCTCAACTCTATTTTATCCAGCATGGCATTTTTGCAAATATTAAAGGCATGGGGTGCTAAATGCGCCTGTAAATTCCACGGGTTCCGGCTGATTAAAGTTCAGCTTAAGTCCGGCCAAAAATGGGAAGTTTTATCACCTGTTTTTCTCAAGGCGAGGCCAAAAAAAAAGGCAGATCTCCAAAACGACAGAAGGGAACAGTAAGACACCTTGGGCTTGAATTGCTTGGCATTATTAAAAAAGTCAGTCCGGCGCTGATTGAAATCTGTGTATCAATGGCTGTTCTTTGTCCATCATTTGAAGTTGCTGCCAATGCTTTACGCGGTTTTGGGGTTGAAATGAATCAAAACCTTCTGCAGAATCTGACCCAGCGTTTTGCCAATTTGGCCATGAGCGTCAGGGTTGATTGTTTTGCTGATGAGGTTTGGCAAAAACCTGGAATCAAAATTCTGATTTGTGTCGATGGAGGCCGCTTCCGGGAACGTCGTGCAAAGCGCGGCAAACGTAAGAAAGGTCAAAAAAGACAAGGTTTTCATTCCGATTGGGTTGAACCAAGACTGCTTACAATTAGTCAATTTGATGAGAATGGTAAAAAGATCAAATCTATCAGCCCTGTTATAGACGGATCATGTGGCAGCATGGATGAATTTTTTGAACTGCTCAAGCAGCATCTTTTGCAAATCAATCTTGACGAGACAGCGCAAATCATATTCAGCGCCGACGGCGGAAAGGGTATCTGGCCAAGAATTGACAAACTCATCAGTGAATTGGGTCTGACCAATGCCAAACGCATTCTGGACTATACACACGCAAAGCAGAATATCAGTGTCGTTACTGAAATTATATCTAATACACTGAAGTTATCAGAAAAGAAAACAGGGAAATTGTCCTGCCAGGTCAAGGAACTGCTCTGGAACGGTAATATTAACGGAATTGCTGACTTGGTCAGGGAAAAGCTATTAGGCAAAAGGAAAACTCTAAAGGCAGCCATGAAAAAGCTCAACGATTATTTTGGAGACCACTCCAAGTTTCAATACAAAATATTCAGGAATAATGGTCTGCCCACTGGTAGCGGGACAGTTGAGAGCGCAATTCGACGTGTCATCAACCTCCGCATCAAAGGCTCTGGCATGTTCTGGAAGAGGGAGAATGCAGAAAAAATAATTTTTCTACGTTCGTTAGTTCTGACAGGTAAACTGAAAAATGCTTGCCGCAAAGCTCTTTATGTCGTAAGAAAAATGTTTAACAACAACATATTAGAGGACTTGCCAATGGTTGCTTGATCGTGCAACTTTTTTGTGTTGCACCCAGGGAATGGTAACCATGATAGATCTGGGGGCAAAGAAATGCATACCATGTAAAATGATGGCTCCAATTCTTGAAAAGATTGAAAAGAATTACAAAGGAAAAGCAGCCATTATCTTTATTGATGTCTGGAAAAACAAAGATCAGGCGAAAAGATTCGGCATACGTGCAATCCCGACGCAGATATTTTTCAATAAAAAAGGAAAAGAGGTTTACCGGCATGTGGGATTTATGGGAGAGAAAGCGATAATAGAGCAGTTGAAAAAGATGGGCGTTACGATTTGAATTTTTGTAACACATTAGCTCTGTGAAAAAAATTCTGACAGGATAACAGGATAAACAAGATTTTGTTTCAAGTGAACAAACAAGGCTAATAGGTTTAATTGTTAATTTTGGTGAACGGAAAGTTGAAATCAAACGTAAAGTAGGGGATTTTGATGAGGATTTACAGGATGAGTTTTGATGTTTTAATCCTGAATATCCTGTTAATCCTGTCAAAAAAGTCTCTTTGAAAGACTTAAATTGTTATGATGCTGGAAACATTTTTTATTACGGTAAATGAGTGGATTTCAGGCGGTACGACCATAGCCTGTCTGGGTTCTTTTTTATGGGGGATAATCAGCGTGGCGTTCAGCCCGTGCCATCTTGCATCTATTCCCCTGATCATCGCCTATGTCGGTGGTCAGCAACAGGTACTTAAACCCGGTCAGGCCGGATATTATTCTGTTGCATTTTCTCTCGGCCTTTTTATTACCATCGCTCTTATCGGAATTATATGCGCTGTTTTAGGCAGAATGCTTGGAGATGTTGGTAACTACTGGCAAATTTTGATAGGAGGAATTCTTGTCTGGGTTGCTCTGGGGATGCTTGGTGTTGAAAAATGCTCAATGTCCGGCAGTTTATTATATCGCCTTAATTTAAAAGGTATCTTTGGAGCGTTTGTTCTTGGGCTGGCATATGGAGTTCTTTCAGGCTCCTGCACCTTTGGATTTATAGCGCCCATTCTTGCAATTATTACTATACAACAAAAAATGGCCGCCGGAATTCTCCTTATACTTCTCTTTGCCATCGGCCATTGCCTGCCGATTGTAATTGCCGGAAGCTCGACAGCAGTTGTAAGAAGAATTCTGGAGAACAGCACCTGGCAGGGGGCAGGCAACTGGTTTCGCAGGGGCGCTGGTGCTGTCATCGGGCTTCTGGGGATATATTTTATTTTAAATCCTTTTTTAGCGGCTTAAAGACTCAAGTTTCGCACCATTAATTCCAGCCGAGGAGACATTATCATGACAATAGAATCTTGCAGTGCCGGCCAGCCGAAAGGGCTGAACATCTTTGAAAAATATCTCACCATCTGGGTGCTTGTTTGCATTGTCGCAGGTATCCTCTTGGGACGGTTCGCTCCAGGAGCCGCAACGTTTCTTGACGGTCTTGCCATTTACGTGGGCGAGGCGCCTGTTGTCTCCATTCCCATCGCGATCTGCCTCTTTTTTATGATGTATCCTATCATGGTCAAGATTGATTTTGCCGAAGTCATCAAAGCTGGCAAGACACCCAAACCTGTTCTCCTGACCCTGTTTTTAAACTGGGGGGTCAAACCCTTCACCATGATAGCCATAGCCAACTTCTTCCTGGGTTTTCTTTTTTTGAATCTTATAGGTTCCGATGCGGTGGATATCGTAAAAATGCCACCGGCTGCCGACTGGGCAGTGGGATCAGTTCATGGAGCAGGTACGGTTGTGCTTCACGAGGGGATGAAAATGCTCCAAATCCCTCTCTGGCGCAGTTACCTCGCGGGGTGCATTCTATTGGGCGTTGCTCCATGCACCGCCATGGTCTTGATGTGGGGATATCTTAGCAAAGGCAATGATGGCCTAACTCTAGTTATGGTAGCCATCAATAGCCTAACGATGCTTGTGCTCTATGGCCTGTTGGGTGGTTTTTTGCTTGGTGTTGGCAAGCTTCCGGTGCCATGGGAAGCCCTGGCGCTTTCCATATCTATTTACGTGGCTTTGCCGCTTGTGGCTGGATATCTGACCCGCAGGTGGCTTATCAATGTCAAGGGAGAGGTCTGGTTTCGAGAAAAGTTTCTGCATTTTTTGACCCCAGTCTCTATCACTGCCCTGCTGGCAACCCTGGTGCTCCTTTTTTCGTTTAAGGGGGATATTATTGTGAACAACCCCCTCACGATTCTCTGGATTGCCATTCCTTTGTTCATTCAGACTATTTTCATATTTGTGCTGGGATATGGCCTGGCACGGCTGCTTAAGCTTCGTTACGAGGATGCAGCTCCTGCCTCCTTGATTGGGGCATCAAACCATTTTGAGGTCGCCATAGCTACTTCCACCATGCTGTTCGGACTCTCTTCAGGGGCATCACTTGCAACGGTAGTCGGCGTACTGATCGAGGTGCCACTAATGCTCATGTTGGTCAGAGTTTGTCTTAAGACAAGGGATTGGTTTGCTTCATAAGGGGATTGATTGCGACTGAGGAAAGTTTGTGATGAAAAATGTGATAATGACCGTATTGATCGGATTTATCGTTTTTGAGTTTATTGAGCATGTGATTTTTCCGCTATTCTGGTATATCAAGAACCGAAAGAAAAGATCAGTCTGTGGCGTAACAGGCATGCTGGGAAAAGTGGGTGAAGTCAAACATTGGCAGAAAACTGAAGGACAGGTTTTTGTAAAAGGGGAGCTGTGGAGGGCTGTCAGTGATATTCCTCTATCGACTGGTGATAAAGCGATTATTCAAAATGTGGAAGGGCTAACATTGAGGGTGAAGCATTTCAATAGCTGAATCTGGAGAGAGAACACAGGAGATATATACAAGCGGTTGGGCCAGGGAAGGAAAGAATTGATGGAAGAACAAAAAAAAGATGAAATTCGCCAGGAAGTACGCAAAAGATATACAGATATTGCAAAATCCGACTCTGCGCGTTGCAGTTGTTTTCCGTCTTGCTGTACACCGCAGGATCTTTCAATAAAAGATTTATCAGCCAAACTCGGCTATACTTCTCAAGAAATAAATTCAGTACCTGATGGAGCCAACATGGGGGTCGGATGCGGGAATCCTCAAGCAATTGCAATGCTCAAAGAGGGGGAAACGGTTCTGGATATAGGCAGTGGTGGCGGATTTGACTGCTTTCTTGCAGCAAAGCAAGTAAGGGATAAAGGGCATGTAATCGGTGTTGATATGACACCGAATATGATCAGCAAAGCGCGTAAAAATGCGCAAAATGGAAACTACAGTAATGTGGAATTTCGACTTGGGGAGATTGAGCACCTCCCTGTTGCTGATAATTCTGTAGAAGTTATTATCTCAAATTGCGTAATCAACTTGTCGCCGGATAAGTCACAAGTGTTTCGAGAAGCGTATCGAGTCCTCAAACCAGGTGGTCGTTTGGCAATTTCCGATGTCGTTGCAATACAGGAATTGCCCGAAGTTATGAAAAATGACGTAGAAAAATATACCGGCTGCATAGCAGGAGCTGCCACAATTGACGAATTAAAGACAATTCTTGAACAAGTTGGGTTCGTTAATATTAAGATTCTAATCAACGAAGAAAGCAAAAATTTCATCAAAGAGTGGTTCCCTGGAAGCGGAGCGGAAAAGTTCGTAGCATCAGCATTTATTCAGACCCAAAAATAGGTTTTTTTTCGATGACTATTATTACGATTTTATCTTGATATTTAATTCCTAAATCTATAAACTAAAAATAACAGACGAATTCACGGAATGTGAAAGAACAGGATTTTCATGGCTAAAGAGCTAACCCGACGAGAATTTTTAAAAGAAACTGCCTCTAAAACCACACTCCTTAGTGTAACAGGTATGGGATTTTGTTTAGGCCGGGCTATCGATCTCAATGAAGCTGTCCAATGTACAAATTGCAGATCAGTTAACATATATTCCAGATCATATCTTTCTTCTTTTATTTATCCAGATCCGCTATATTGCCATGATTGCGGGATTAACCTGGATACCCTGAAACACGATATTATTTGTGAGGATTCCAACCAATGTTCTAAAAACAATAGTAAAAACAGGGGTAATAACCCTATTTGCTGTCAGATTCCATTTCCAAACCATAGATATCTGAAAAAGACAAAAAAACCGGATCTTTCTTTAAAAGATCTTACGTTTTGATACCGGGGCCACAGATTTTAGAGTAGTAGTATAGCGTTACGCTATGCAGGCACGTTGACTTGCTTCGCACTATCAAGACTATCCCTTGATGGTTATGTATCAGGTAAAATAAGGCCCCGGTATCAATTTTTTATGGAACAAAAAATGGATCACAGATACCTGTGCAATAATAAAAAAAAGTTTATCAAGAACCTCAGGCTCACTAATCAAAGAGCTGAGGTTGAACCGGAGATTGTTGATCTGATTGAGGCCTATGCCGGACTGAGGTTAGATCAGGGTAAAGAGATTCGTTATTACGGTAACAGGATAACCAGCAAAAACAAAGAACTACAGGAGTTCCTCGATAAAAACAGACATCTTGATCACAGGATTCTGAACTTTTTAGCCTCCTATTTTTTGGAAATGCAAAAGAGGAGTTTTAGATGTGTATTTACTTCATCCCACCTTGCCCACTTTCTTAAAATATCCACTAAAAGATTGAACTGGCTAACTAACGACAGGATAAAACATTATACCTGTTTTAATATAAAAAAACGAGATGGGAGCAAAAGAGAGATCTTTGCACCAAGGTCTTATCTAAAAGGGGTCCAGAGAAAAATATTGGACGATCTTTTACAAAGGGTGGGATTAAATTCCCACGCTGAAGGGTTTCGAAAAAGAAGATCCATTCTCACCAATGCCGGAAGGCATATAGGGAAAAAAGTCGTTATAAAGATGGATGTAAAAGATTTCTTCCCCAGTATAACATTTAAAAGAATAGTGGGGATGTTTATTGCATTGGGTTATCCTCGCCAGGTATCCTTGCTGCTGACAAGATTAGTTACTCATAATGGAAGATTACCAATAGGCGCCCCGACAAGCCCTGCCATAGCCAATATAGTAAGTACAAGATTGGACAAGAGGTTCTCCAGGCTGGGAGATAAAATGGGCTTTGATTACTCACGCTATGCAGATGATATAACCGTTTCGAGTAATAATAGAAGTATAAATAAAATGATACCTTTTTTTAAGGAGATAATAAGAGAAGAGGGATTTGAAATAAATGAGACAAAAATGAGGGTATTGAGAAACGCGGGGAGACAAAAGATAACCGGTATTGTGGTAAACGAAAAGCCTAATATTGATAAAAAAGAAATAAAGAAACTAAGGGCGGTAATCTATAACTGTCACCATAAAGATATTAAGCATGAGGTGAAAAAATGGGCCAAAAAGGAGAAAAGCCTGAATAACCCCTCCGATTACACCCTAAACGAGTTCAAGACCTCATTATTGGGGAAGATAAATTTTGTAAAAATGGTGAATCCCAAGACAGGCAACAGGCTTCTTGAACAACTTGGCCAATTAAGCATATAGACGATGAGATATTTCAAAATAGGGTGTATAGCACCAATCCTGGTATTAATCTCAATAAACATCAGCTTGGCTGACATCGGAATAATAGTTGCCTTTAATTCAAATCTGGAACAGATAAAAAAGAGCCTGAAGATAAAAGAGATTTCAAAAAAGGCCGGAAGGGAATTCTATTCAGGCAAGATAAATAATATAGATGTTGTTTTGGTAAGATCTCCCATGGGCAAGGTGAATAATGCCATAACCGCCCAGGCCCTATTATCTCATTACCCTATAACATCTGTCGTTTCCATAGCCCCGGCAGGCTCAATAGACAAAGGTCTGAACATCGGGGATATCATCATTGCAACTGAAGTCTTTCAGCATGATTTTGGCACCATCAAGCCCTATGGTTTTATCTGGAGCAGAGTTCCGGATGGCACTAACCGGGATGAACCGGGCTATAATCCGGCGGATAAACGGCTCAGGAAATTAGCCATCCTTTATGCCAATAATAAGAAAAAGACCAAAAATAGAATCATAGAAGGGATAATAGTCACCGGGGATCAGTTTATATCTGCTCAGAATAAAAAGGAGTGGCTCTTTAAGAAATTCAAGGCCATGGCCGTTGATATGGGGGCTGGTGCAATTGCTCAGGTTTGTTACGCAAACAGGGTATCATTTTGTATCTTAAGAATAATTACAGATAAAGCCAAAATAGGCGCCCGCATCAATTTTGAGAAATCTATTCCGGGATATCAATCAGATATAGATATTTTGAAGTTCGTAAAAGGTATCCTTCAAAGATCACAAAACAAAAGGTATAGACTTTCAGATAAATAATTTCACTGTGTTATCAGTCGTTGACGTATAACTAATACGCCTTCCTCCTTCTGGCCTTGTGAAATTAATTATCTGAAAGTCTATAGAGAATATTATTATATACAATATTAATAAAATATCGTTTTTTGTACTGGTCTTTCTCTTACTCTTTGCCGGCAATACACTTGCCTTGGACAAATACTACCTTCTCGGCAAGGGAAACATTGCCGGAGATGAAGGCAGGATTAAAGAGGCCATAAAATACTACCAGGAATATATTGAATCCCATCCAACCACGCGGGATGCACACTCAGCTCAATACCATAAAAGAATACAATATTACATAAGAAACCTGCTCATAGCCTATTCAAATCTACTTGACTTATACAGGGAAAACAGGGAAGGCGAGGCAGTCGATAAATGGATCAATAAATTAAAGGGTGCCTATTTAAGCAGTAGTTTTGGATCAAAGAATATGTATAGTCTTGCCTTAATTTATCTTGACAATAGCCATTTAGAAGATGGCACAGACATTTTCAGGCGGATAATCAAGGAACAAAAAGAATATTATGCCCCTTTTAACAACAAGGTTACCCTAAGAGCCTTTTCAAAACTTTTTAAGATATACAAGTCTCAGGGAGAAGATGAAAAACTGGCTTCTCTGCTTGAATCCCTGAAATCGAATTATCCAACCCCTGATTTTGATCTGAAGGATAGATATAATCTTGCCACGTTATATCTGAGACACGGGTTAGAAGCAGATGGAGAGAAACTACTAAAAGAAATAATTGATGATGAAGGATACGATCCTGATTCTTCCATCATTAATACCCTGGTAAAAACATCTTTAAAATTATTAAATATCTACCACAAGAAAAAAGATAAAGACTCCATTAAAGCATTATTTGAACAGATATCTCAGAAATACCCCACAGAAAATCTCTCCCCCAACAACATGTATAAAATTGCCGTGACCTATCTAAAATGTGGAAAAAAGCAAGAAGGCTCAAGTCTCCTTGTAGAAATAGCCGATCAGTACTCATATACAACTTTTGGCCGAAAGGCACTGTTTCTGTTAGGCAGACTATCCCAGAGCAACGAAGATTGGGATTCTGCGATAAGGTATTATGCTGAATATATTAACAAATATCCGGCCCCACCTTTTTTTGCCCTTAAAGCATATTCAAGATTGATAGATTCTTACTGGTCAAGAGATGCAGATCTGGAGTTGGTTCAGAATGAGATAAAAAAGCTCTCAGACATAGTCAATGATATATCAGATTTTGAGACCTCGCTGAATCTGGCCAGGGACCTGAAATGGAAGGGTATGGATAAACTCTCATCAGCTACCTTTAGCCTTGGGCTGTCCTCTGCCAGGGAATTTATTTCAGAAAATAAAGATTCATACATGGCATTAAGGGCGCAATGGATCATAGAAAAATATGCCTATGCCTTAGAACGATATGATTTAGTTCAGGAAAGCGCCAATAGTGTCTTGGAGATTGCCGACAAGTTAAAAAAGGTTCCTTTAAAACCGGCAAAAAAAGAAAAGATAGAATATATAAAATCCCAGACATATCTCTGGCTTGCAAAGGTTTACAGTAATAAGGAAGATTATCCGAGGGCTAAAAAATTTCTGAAAATGTTTATTAAAGACCATCACAACCATAAAGAGATCAATTATGCCAGGTATGAGTTAGGCAAGGTTTATGAGGATGAAAACCAGGCAGATGAAGCGATAAACATGTATAAAATGGTTGAAGATAGTATGTGGAAAAAGAAGGCACGTAAGAGACTGTTAAAGATTCAAAACAGATGAATAGATTAAGAACAAAAACACTATTGTTTTCATTGATAATACTGGTTTTTTATCCAGTCTTTACATATGCATGGGAATGTGAGGCAACACTTGATGGGCCAAATGTAATAAAAGAAGGCCAGACAATTACCTTAAGCGCTTCAGGTGCTCCTGCCGGGGGTTCCTATTCCTGGTCCAATACGCCCAACCTCGTGCCAAATGGTTCAACAGCCCAGCTAACAGGTTATAAGCCTTTATTTTCAGAATATATTTATGTTACAATAACATATACAAGCCCTAAAGGTAAAAAATGTCATGCAAGGAAGGCTATATGGGTCTGTATATGTTACGTAAAGATAAACGGCCCCGAGGAGTTTAAGATAGATGATCCGCCCATTATCTTGACTGCTGAAGGAGATCCATCCGGAGGAACTTATGAATGGTCCAATACACCGGGGCTGGTAGCAAATGGTTCAACAGCCGAATTTACAGGGCAGGAACCTGGGGATATAACCATTGAAGTTACTTATACAACCCCTGATGGGAAGATTTGCACTAAGACACATACTGTTACAGTATTAAAAGAGTGTTCAGTTTCCATATCAGGGCCATCAGTGGTCGGCGTAGGAAATCACATTACTCTCACTGCATCCGGCAGCCCGGAAGGTGGGACATATATCTGGGAGAAACCGCCAGGCCTTCTTCCAGGCACCTCATCAGCTATTTTCACAGGCCAGGAACCCGGGGATGTAGCTATTGAAGTTGTTTACACGCCCCCGGACGGTGGTGAGCCATGTCCCGCTATACATAATGTAACCGTCTTTGGTCTAAGATCGATTACCGGACCATCTTGTGTTAATTCGGGAACGACTTTGGCCAGGGAGGATTTCAACATTGTTACCGACCCACGCGGCTTTGAGGATCTTGTGATAGTCAGTCCGCTGTCATTTAGCACATTATCTCAATCTGCCGAGGTAACGGTAACAGCCTATAGTGGGACAGGAGCAGGGTCGGATGAGGCAACAACAACGATTACAGTTGTTAACAGCAATATAAACACCATTAAAGGACTTTCTTTTGAGATTCCTAATTACATAAAAAAACCATTAGAGATTATAGGCCTTGGAGATAAGGTTGATCTTTCTGTAGAAACCAGTTTTAAAGACTTTAAAGAATGTTGTGTGTTTGGAGCAGCCAAATCGACAGACGGAAAGACAACTGTCGGTTTAAGTGTAGTCGCTGGACCTTTTATAATTTTCGGCTTTCCATTACCAGGTGTTGTAAAAAAGTTCGTAACGTTGGATGTGCTAACTATAACACTTTCAGGCTCGGGAAATGTCGAAATAAAAGGGAAATATGCAGCCTGCGAGGATAAGACGAACTGGAGCGGCGGTGGTAGCCTTAAAGGCGGAATTGAAACTGCAAGTGAGGTTAAAGCAAAAATCTCAAAATATTTTGTCATTCAAGGTAAATTAGCCGGTTCCATGGGCGTGACCGAAACGCTCGAGGTACTTGTAAGCGAAATTAAGGTTACATCTAACTGGGACGGTCTTAATGCCGCCGGGTTAATAATCATAAAAACGCCGGTAGGAGATATAGAGCCATATGAGGTGAGCATAGATGTTATTAAAGGCAAAAAGCTTCCGGTTTTTTATATTTCTCTTCCCTCTTTAAAATAAGATGAAAGTTGAATTAGGAGAATATGTATATGATAGCAGCAAAAGCAATGAGATTTAAATGTATATGGATATTTCTTTGTATACTGATCGTTTTATTGGTAAGTGGAAATGCCTATTCATCAGATTCAAACTACCCGATAAAATTGGAAAGAATTGATAGATCTCAAGCTCGATACAATACCCCGGAAAATACCTTTGCTGCGAAGATTTCGGCGTTATTAGCAAAGGATCTTGAATGGTATTATGAGACATTAACTAAAGAAACCGTATCAATAAACAAAAAACTGTTTAAAGAAGCTGGTTTAGATCCGGAAAAAAATTTTGATATGGTCGATGAAAGCGATAAGAATTTTATCATTGACAAAATACCGTACAAAAATGGTGTCATTCTGGTTGGCAAAATAGTTTCCAAAGATGGATCTATCCTAATTGGCCCGGCGGTTTTCATAAAAGAAGGTGGGTTATGGAAACAGACAATCGAATATAACACTGACGAAGAGCTTTTGAAATACCGTGATCTTATTATGCCCGAAGAAAGCATATCCTCTACCATAAAAATCAATCCCAACAGATGGAACCTCAACTGGTACAACTGGATAAAAGAACATATGGAGGATAAAGAATGGATCGAGCATTTTGCCGAAAAAGTCACCATCCTATGCATGATAACCAACCTTAAGGACAATCAAGGGAAACCTTATAGCGTAAAAGAAATAGTCCCTGAAACAATCTTGCTAAATTATTTGCTACATCCCCAGCCCTGGAGGTTTAATGGTGAGGAAAAGGTAGCTTTAATTGTAAAATCAAAAGAGAATAGCTACCTCAAAGAAAGGAAAGGCTTTAAAGAGTGGCATCATGCTAACAAGTTTTTAAAGAAATATAAAGGCCCTGTGATGCTGGTTAAATTCAACAAGTTTAAGGCCATGGAAACCCTTCCTGAGATGAGCCCCGGAAAGGAATATGAGCTAACCCTTTCAGGTGAGCTAAAAAACGGAAAGCGATTCAAAGGAACAACCAAGATCATAATAACCGGGTGGAATGCGAAACACAGGTGGAAATGGAATCACCCAGATTGGCTGAACTCAGAAAAAGATATAGATAACTGGTGGAATAAAGAAAATGACTTTGAGGATTGGTGGAAAAAAACAATAAAAAAGCACGAGCGATAAAACAACAGAAAAGAAAAAGGTAACTACTCAGGTAGATAGGCTGAAGGCTGAAGACTGTTAGGAAAAAGCGCATTTTGAAGCCATGTTTGGTGCAAGAATCAGATGTTTCCGCTAAAGTACGGCAATCGTGCTCTTCTGACCCCTTCAGCCTAAACAGCTTCAGCCTGACTACGTGAGTAGTCACAGAAAAAGGTGATAGCCGCTCATAAAAAAAGATGACTGTCAAGTTAAAAAATATTGGCTTATCGCGGATTAGGGGCAGCAAATAGTAGTTCGCCACGGATTTTCACTTAAATCACACTTGACTTTCACTTATTACAAGATCAGTATTTGGGCAAACTGCATTCAAAAGCTCGTTGAGTTTTCCAACTGTTGGAACTGAGCGCCCCTGTTCATAACGGGCATAAGCGTTACGAGATGATGCACCAAGACGTTCCGCTGCTTGTGCCAACGAAAGATTACTAAGCTCACGTTTGCGCTGCAAAAGAAGACTGATCAAGGGCTTTAAATCCTCTGACCCGACCTCAAAATTACCACCAGAGCCTAAAACTACTTCAGCCTTAAATCCTTTTTTATTAACCATGGTTTCCACCATATCTGCAACCATTTCAAGAGCTTTTTTCCGAGTATGTCCTTGAGTCATGGCCTCAAGAATTGGAATTTCAGCCAGCCAAAACTTGCCATCTTTGTAGATTTTTCCTGGAAATCTCATTATCTTCTCCCTTTTTTGACTTTTCTAAGGATTGAACGAGCAAGCTTATCGTTTATTTCCGTATGCCTTGGAATTGGTTCCTGTCTATTTCCATCAGTCCATATATCATGCTTGCCGCCATGGCGAAGGAACCACCAGCATCACCTGTCCGCCGTGGAATTTGCAAACAGCTTGGCAGAGGCAAAGATGGTGAACTCCAAAATTCGGGATAGGGCTGCGGGTCAGCGTGCATGCCTTTGTTCAGCGTTTTTTGCCGATAATGCTTATCATCATAACAAATCAGGATATAACTTCTTGGCACATTCAGGGCAAATGCTATGGCTGAAGTCGGCTTCAGAGTGATCGCGAAGATAAGATTCAATTTGTTTCCAATAGCCTTTATCGTCACGGATTTTCTTGCAAGAGGCACATATGGGAAGCAGACCACTCAATTTTTTGACCTCCGAAAGAGCACCTTCCAGCTTGTCTTTTTCCCGACGCAACGCCTCCTCTACCCGTTTATGTTCGGTGATCTCAATATGCAGCGTTTCGTTAACTTTCGCAAGCTCTGCCGTCCGTTTTTTAACCCGTCTTTCTAACTCGTTGTGCGCTTGCTTAAGAGCCTTCTCTGCTTGCTTTTGCTCAGTAATATCAAGATAAACAGCTATTATTCTCTTCTTTTCAAGCCTTTGGCCTATT
>Ga0255379_10120_pt1 | contig 13671 bp, 8 predicted proteins | sample ANMaggSeSYBR01I3_FD_182105 | JGI IMG/M metagenome (GOLD analysis project Ga0255379, IMG submission 182105) | Sediment cell enrichment communities from methane seep in Santa Monica Basin, California, United Staets - ANME aggregate JGI... | ecosystem: Environmental > Aquatic > Marine > Cold seeps >... | reverse complement strand
TGGGAATCATATTTCGCAAGAAAAAAATCATCGCCTAACGTGTTGATATATACTGAATCGGGAGTCAGAGAGCCGGTTCCGGAAAATTGAATATTACCTTCTGAAGCAGTTCCTGTGATATAAATATTCCCATCCATATCCAGGTGTATGGCATGGATGTAGTCATGGCCCTCTCCACCTATTTTGAATGCCCAGAGGAGATTTCCAGCAGGACTGTATTTGGCAACCAGGCCATCGTTTCCGCCATAGGTGTCCGAGAAATCGGTGGAAGGTGTACCCCCCCCGGGAATAAAACTGTCCAAATAGCCACGCCAGTAGCCAGCCAGATAAACACTCCCTGTGGCCGGATCTGCAACCACATCGGTTCCAACCTCCTTCATGTTTGTGTGTAAAGCATTCACCCAGTCCCAAGGAGGTACCTGTCCTGACAATTGGGCACTCACAATTAAGAAAATGAGATAGATGATCTGTTTCTTCCTCATAGACTGTGCATTATAAGAATAAATATAGATAGAATAGTCGCGTCAGGTCATATTGTTATCAACATGGACATATGAAATAATTCAGATTGCCATGAAATTTATCCTGGAGCAAAGCTTAAGAACAAAACTGAGAAATTGAAGAACCTGATTAGGGTATCTCATGGCACACGAAAAACAGGCTGCCCGTTTCCAGGCAGCCTGTAGGGGGTTGTATAAACAACCGCTCCTGTATCCCCCACCTCATTGAGGCAGGGGTGCTCCGAATCTTTATAATGCTACCACTTTACCCGAACCGGATGAGACACTGTTCACCCGTGGAGTCCCGTGGTAATATACTTTTCCGCTTCCCGATATCTTCACATCAAGTTCCTCCTTCGCTGTAATCCTTACACTTCCCGATCCACTGATGGCTGCTGAGAATTCTGAAACCTCAAATGTCTCTGCATTCAATTTACCTGAACCACTGATCTTTGCATCCAGCTCATCTGCACTGCCGTTCATCAGTTCAATATCGCCTGAACCGGAGATTTTCACATCCACCTCGTCGGCTTCAAGTTTTTCAAACATAATACCGCCACTTCCCGACATGGCCAGATCCATCTCATCTGCTGTGATCGGATCGCCCGATTTAAACTGGCAAGAGCCTGAAATCTTCACAGCTTCCAGTTCTTTGGAAGTAATATAGATGGTCAGCTTTGAGCGCTTGGTTCGCCAGTCATCATATTTGACCTGCAGGAAACCATCTTTAACTTTAGTAATCAAATCATCTACATCTCTGTCATCACCTTCAATCCTGATTTCATGGGTATTGCCGGGTGTGTAGAAAACATCGGCATGCACACTGATCCCAATTCCGCTGAAAGTATTCAGCTTTCGAACATCCTCTTTGGGAATGTCAGGCATCATAAAGCTATTTAAAAACAGCAGGGTCACCACTGCAATCATGGGAATCATTACTTTTTTCATCTCTATCTCTTTTGGTTAATGAATCATTTAAACCAAAGACGGGATTAAAGCAGAAATGTTACAGTGCAGTAAGCCCCTCCGGTAAAATAAATTGAATGGATTGTTCTTCCGGGTTGATATGATCGATAAAGTCCCGGACAGCCGGTACCATCAACTCCTTACTTTCAGATTCTATAACAAACACCGGATTCATGGGATGGGGCAGATAGTCAGATATTTTCCCCAGCAGACCACTCTCCCTGTCAGATGCTGTGTACCCGATAAGATTTGCCAGATCCTCTCCGGCTTCGGCTTCTATAGAATCGGGTTGGTGACAGGTGTCAAAATAGAGATAACACCCCGACACCTCCCTGGCAGTTTCCAGGGTATCAATAAACTCAAACTTAATAATGGCCTGGTTGTTAGACACCAGTTCCACCTCCTCTACGAAAAAAGGAACCCGCTGCCCATCAATATCGATGAACAGCGGGTTATCAGGTTCAATGTGATTCCTGGCTTCGGGTTCAAGGATGAAATTTACCTCCCCCCGGAGTCCGTATGGCTTGGAGATTTTCCCCGCCTTTACTCCTCCCGGAACCAACATTGTCAGAATTATTAGTCCTCTTTTTTCTCTTCTTCAGCCTTCTCCTCAGCGGGTGCTTCAGCTTTTGGCTCCTCTTTGGGTTCCTCAGCTTTTGGCTCCTCTTTGGGTTCCTCAGCTTTTGGCTCCTCTTTGGGTGCTTCAGCTTTTGGCTCCTCTTTGGGTTCCTCAACGGCGGGTGCCTCCTCAGCGGGTGCTTCAGCTTTTGGCTCCTCAGCGGGTGCACTAGCAGCTTCTTCGGCTGCTATAAGCTCTGATCTCCGTTTAGCAATCTCTGCTGCCCTGGCCTCCTTGATCTTGGTTTCCTCCTCCAAACGACTCTTATCGAGATTGTCCTTAGTGGATTTAATCCGATCCTTCTTGGCCTGGACTTTCTGTTCCTTTTCGGTCATCCATGCCTGGAACCTCTTCTCAGCTTCAGCTTCGTCGAAAGCTCCTTTTTTCACACCATCAAGCAGGTGCTTCTTGTACAATACTCCCTTGTAGGATAAGATAGCTCTACATGTATCGGTAGGTTGAGCGCCGTTCTGCAGCCATTCTAAGGCTTTGTTGAAGTCCAAAACAATGGTGGCAGGATTGGAATTGGGATTATACTGACCCAATGATTCAATAAATTTACCATCACGTGGCGCCCTGCTATCAGCAACTACAATAGAGTAGATCGCCTGAAATTTGCGACCCTGTCTTTGTAATCTGATCTTTGCTGGCATACTCTTTTAATTTTAATTGATTAAAACCTACATTTTTAGCGACCGCAAAGGTAGCATTAATCACATAATATGCAAAGATTATAAAGGATTTCAATCGCTTAATGTATCGAAACCATCATGGAAGGCGATGGTCATTCAGTGGTAGTGGAAATACAGTCTTACCTGATGATAATTTTCTTTGTGAGCAAGCTTTTACCCCACTCTATCCTGATAAAATATATCCCTGAACTGGGACTCTCCAAATCTACATTGGCGTTCACAGACGTTTCGCCCGTAACAAGGTCCTCCGAAATATTATTCACCATTTTACCGGTAATATCATACACCTTTGCGTGTACCTTCTCTTTTCCATTGTATTCAAAGGTCAACTGAAACCGCCCATCGGATGGATTCGGAAAAACCTTTACTTCGCTCACGGCTTTTTCAACACCAGGAGGATCTTCGTCCGGAAGCATGGCCGAACGCGAAATGAGGTGCCGGGATACAAAAATGGTACCCAGCAAAATTCCCATAAACAGTATCGTAGACTTTTTCATCGCTTAAAGATAACAATAATCCTGCCAATTAATTATTAACATGGGGCTTTCATTGTACTATTTGCCTAACTTTACTTCCAATGTATTTGATTTTCGATACCGAGACCACCGGGCTTCCAAAAAAAGATAATGCACCTGTTTCTGAGGTAGATAACTGGCCCAGAGTGGTGCAGATTGCCTGGCAGCTGCACGAAGATAATGGCGACCTTTCCGAGCACCACAACCTGCTTATCCAGCCCAACGGATTTGAGGTCCCATATTCAGCTGAAAAAATCCATGGTATCTCCACAGAGAAAGCAAGAAAGCATGGTTTACCACTTGTAGAAGCACTGCAAAAATTCAATGAATCGGTAGTAAAATCAACTTTTCTCGTGGGACACAATATCCGTTTCGATATCAATGCACTGGGCGCAGAATTCATCAGAAGCGGGGTGGCTACAGAATTCCTGGAAAAGAAACAGGTCTGCACCATGCGGTCAAGTACCGATCACCTGAAGCTCCCCGGAGGCAGGGGAGGAAAATTTAAACCGCCCAAATTGATAGAGCTCTATGCATTCCTGTTTGAAGAACAGTTCATGGAGGCTCACAATGCCGCAGCCGATGTGGAAGCCACCGCCAGGTGCTTCTTTGAGTTGCTCCGTAAAAAAATCATCTCCCCGGAATCCCTGGAACTCAAACCGGAACAGTACAGTCGGTTTATTTCAAAAAATCAGGGAAAGATCGGCTCCTATGGACTGGCACACCGGTCCAACTGGGAAGAGGAGACGGAAATAGAGGTTGACTCAGCAGATCTATCCGTTGAACCGGCCCCGGAAGAACCGGTCGATACAAGATTCTGTCACCTGCATGTTCATACCCAGTACTCTATCCTGGACGGGGCAGCCAGCATTCCGGAGCTTTTGAAAAAAGCGATCGACGACGACATGCGTGCTGTTGCCATTACCGACCATGGTAATATGTTTGGGGTCAAGGAGTTTCATAACGAAGCCACCAGACGGGGAATCAAACCGATACTGGGATGTGAAGCTTATATTGCCAGTAGGGAGAGACATTCAAAGAAGGATAAAAACCAGGACGGATTTGCCCATATTGTTCTCCTGGCCAAAAATCACAAGGGGTACCAGAACCTGATCACCATGATCTCGCTCGGTTGGACAGAAGGTTTCTACTACAAACCACGGATCGACCGCGAACTACTGGAGAAATACCACGAAGGAATTATCTGTCTTTCGGCATGCCTGGGAGGAGAGATCCCGCAGGCCATTATGCACCGGACCGTGGAAGAGGCAGAGAAGATAGCACTGGAATATCAGAGAATCTTCGGAGAAGATTTCTACCTGGAACTGATGCGTCACCGGACCAACGATCCCGGGATTAACAAATTGGTTTTTGATGACCAGGTATTTGTGAATCGTACCCTCCTGGAGCTTGGGAGAAAACTTGATATCAAATGCTTGGCCACCAATGATGTTCACTTTGTGAATATGGAGGATGCCGAAGCGCATGATCACCTTATTTGCCTGAATACTGGAAAGGATCTGGATGATCCAACCAGGATGAGATACACCAGGCAGGAGTGGTTCAAGACCCAGGCAGAGATGAAGGAGGTCTTCTCGGACCTTCCTGATGTCCTGAACAACACCCTGGAAGTAGCCGGTAAAGTAGAACAATACGAGTTGAACACCAACCCGGTGATGCCCTACTTTCCACTTCCCGAAGGGTTCAGCAATGAGGACAAATATCTAAAGCATATCACCTGTGAAGGGGCCGCAAAGCGTTATCCTGAGATAACCGAAGAGGTGAGGGAACGAATCGATTTCGAGCTGGGTACCATTCAGCGAATGGGTTTCCCCGGCTATTTCCTGATTGTTCAGGATTTTATTTCTGCAGCACGTGAAATGGGCGTTTCCGTGGGACCTGGAAGAGGGTCAGCAGCCGGTTCGGCAGTGGCTTACTGCCTGGGCATTACCGATATTGATCCCATCAGGTATGACTTGCTGTTTGAAAGGTTCCTGAATCCTGATCGTATCTCCATGCCCGACATTGATATCGACTTTGATGAAGACGGACGCGATGAGGTGCTCAAATGGGTGGTGAACAAATATGGTCACGACAGGGTAGCCCATATTATCACATTTGGAACCATGGCGGCCAAAATGGCCATCCGGGATGTGGCCAGAATTCAGAAGCTCCCACTGCCGGAAGCCGACCGGCTTGCCAAACTGGTTCCGGAACGACCCGGCACCACCTTTGCGAAAGCTTTCGAGGAGGTTCCTGATCTGAAGGCTGAACGCAATTCACCCAATCCCCTAATATCCAATACACTTCGTATTGCCCAGCGATTGGAGGGATCGGTCAGGCAAACCGGGCTCCATGCATGCGGCGTGATCATTGGAAGGAATAGTCTGACCGAACATCTGCCAGTCTGTAAATTCAAAGATTCTGAACTCCTGGTTACTCAGTTTGATGGCCATTTCGTGGAGGATGTGGGTATGCTTAAGATGGACTTCCTGGGCCTGAAAACCCTGTCGATCATCAAAGATGCGGTAGCCAATATCAAAGAGTCCCGGGAAGTCGAGGTCGATATCGATCACCTGCCCATGGACGACCAAACTACTTTTGAGCTCTACTCCAGGGGAGATACCACGGGACTGTTCCAGTTTGAATCGCCAGGTATGAAAAAATACCTGAAGGATCTCAAACCCAATCGTTTTGAGGACCTGATTGCCATGAATGCACTCTACAGGCCGGGTCCAATGGAATACATTCCCTCCTTTATCAACCGGAAGCACGGAAAGCAGAAAATTGAGTATGATCTTCCCGAAATGGAGGAGTATCTTAAAGATACCTATGGTATCACCGTTTACCAGGAACAGGTGATGCTGCTCTCCAGAAAACTTGCCGGGTTTACAAGAGGTGAAGCAGATTCGCTTCGGAAAGCCATGGGTAAGAAGATCAAGAAGATGATGGACGAACTCAAGGTGAAGTTCGAAGAGGGGTGTAAAAAAAATGGATTTTCGAAACAGAAGATCGATAAAATATGGACCGATTGGGAGGCATTCGCCCAGTATGCATTTAACAAATCACACTCTACCTGCTACGCCTATATTTCCTACCAGACCGGTTATCTGAAAGCAAACTACCCGGCAGAATTTATGGCTGCAGTGCTGAGCCGGAACATAACCGACATCAAAAAGATCGGCCAGTTTATGGACGAATGCCGGAGAATGGGTATCTCGGTACTTGGTCCGGATGTAAACGAAAGCAATGTAAGATTCACAGTCAACGATAAGGGAGATATCCGGTTCGGCCTGGGTGCCATCAAGGGTGTGGGTGAGAATGCAGTCAGAAGTATTATCGAGGAGAGGATCAGTAATGGTCCGTTCAGAGATATTTATGATTTCGTGGAACGGAATGACCTGCACCAGGTGAACCGAAAAAATTTTGAAGGACTGGCCATTGCCGGGGCGCTGAACTGTTTCGATAACATATCCAGGAGTCAGTACATCGATACACTGGAGGAAGAAGATGCCACTTTTATTGAACAATTAATCAAGTTCGGCAATAAGATCCAGTATGAAAGAAACACCCCCCAGCAGAATCTTTTCGGGGAGACCAGCGCCATTCCCATTTCAAAGCCGGAACCTCCCGAAGTTAACCAGTGGGAAGATATTACCACCTGCAAACACGAGAAAGAGCTCCTGGGATTCTACCTGACCTCCCATCCGCTGGACAGGTTCAAACTGGAGATAGACGCATTCTGTCCCAATAAACTTGAGGACCTCCGCGACATGCAGCAGTTCAGGGGCCGGGATGTGGTCTTCTGCGGCATGGTAAAGAGCGTCAGAGACGGAGTGGACCAATGGCGCAATAAACCTTACATGCTGGCCCAGCTCGAAGATTATACCGACACCTACAACCTGAGGCTGAAAAATGACGATTACGTCAAATTTAAACAGTATTTCCTTACCGATATTGCTCTGATGATCCGTGCAACCGTCAATGAATGGAGTCCCAGGGATGAGCCCGGTAAAAAGATCTATTCGCTGAGACTAAAGGTGGTATACATGCTTGCTGATGTTCGTGAGAAACTGGTCAAATCGGTCGATGTCTCCCTGAACATTAACCAGGTTTCCGGTGAACTTATTGAATCCTTTGAGCGTTATACGGTGAATGAAAGTGGGAAAATTCTGAAATTCCGGATTCATGATCCTGAAAGCAATATGAACCTGAACCTCTTTTCACGGAACAGGCAGGTGCTGCTGACCGATGAATTTATAAACTATCTCAAGGACAATCCGGTATTTGAATTCCAGCTTGCATAACTATTTTTTTATAATTTTGACCGATATTTATATTTCATAAATCTTATACTATGGCATTAGAAGCAACCGATGGCAATTTCGACGAACTGGTACTGAACTCTGACAAACCTGTGATAGTGGATTTCTGGGCTGAATGGTGCGGTCCCTGCCGCATGGTAGGACCCATTGTTGAGGAAGTGGGTGTTGATTATGAAGGCAAAGCTATAGTAGCCAAAGTTGATGTGGACAGCAATCCCGGAATTACTGCAAAATATGGCATCAGGAACATCCCTACCATTCTCTTTTTCAAAGATGGAGAAGTTGCTGACAAGCAGGTGGGTGCTGTACCCAAAAGCACCATCGCCGGGAAGCTGGACCTCCTTCTTTAGAATCGTCTTCCAATAATCAGGATATCATCCAGCTGATCCAGATCGCCCCTCCATTTTTCGATGGTATGATCAAGGATGGCACGCTGTTGTGACATGTTTTCCGGCTGAATTTTCAGAATAGTCTCTTTCAGGTTTTTATACTTGAACTTCTTCATCTTTTCACCTCCAAACTGGTCGGCATATCCATCCGAGAAGAGGTAAACTGTATCGCCCTGTTGTATATCGATCCTGTGGTTTTCAAATTCAGCATCAGTTTTGAATGATGAGCGTCCTATGGACTGTTTATCGGCTTTGGTTTCCAGGATCTCCCCATTCCGGACCAGGTAGAGTGGATTAAAGGCACCCGAGTACTCCAGGTATTTACCCTTCCGGTCATAGGAGACCAGCGCCAGGTCCATGCCATCGTATACATCCCGGGAATCGCTACGCTGATGAAGCGTTTTAAGCACCTCTTTATTCAACTGACTAAGGATCTTACCTGGTTCCAGGATCCCGTACTCCCTGACAATTTTTGTGAGTGAATTGTGCCCTATGATAGACATAAATGCCCCCGGCACTCCGTGCCCGGTACAATCCACTGCAGAAAAGAACTCCTTATCGCCCACCTCTGTGAACCAGTAAAAATCGCCACTCACGATATCCTTGGGTTTAAAGAGAATAAAGGTGTCCGGGTAGGGCGATTTCTCCGGCAAAATGGCAAACTGAATCCTTTTTGCATACCTGATACTATCGGTAATATCCTGATTCTGCTGTGCCAACTCCTCCTTCTGGGCAACCACGATGGCTGTGCGATCCTTCACCCTCTCTTCCAGAATTATATTCTCTCTCTTCAGCGCCCTCTCCCTGATTTTGATATAGGATATGATGCTGATTCCAAGGGCCACTAATGCCGATAAAATGAAGTACCATGTAAGATAGAAGGGTGGCCTGATCAAAAACGAGTAAGAGGCAGGTTCCTTATTCCATACCCCGGCACTGTTTTTGGCTTTTACCAAAAAAGTATAACTGCCATGTGGTAAAACCGGGTAGATGGCACTGGTATGTCTGTCGGGAGGGCGCCACTCATGGTCGATCCCTTCAAGCATGATCTGGTACTGAACTTCATCCGGATTCAAAGTGACAGTGCTATATTCAAAAATAATGGAGTTCTGCCTGTAGGAGAGACTCAATCCATCATCCATTGAAACAGGATCATGATTGACCCGCATCCCTGTAATATGGGTGGAAGGCTCTCCCGGTACCCGCACCTCTAGGGAAGGATGATACCTTGTTACCCCCTGAACTGTTCCAAACCACATATCGCCCGATTGATCCATATAGGTTGCATTTGGCTTTGTCTCTATTCCCACAAAACCACTCCTGGAGGTGAAGGAATAAAAACGCCCTTCGTCCCTGAAAAAGATATTGAGCCCTTTGTTGGTTCCCACATATATATTGTTGTAACGGTCCACATTCAACTGGATGATCAGATTGGCCAGGAGTCCGCCGTCATCCTCTGTGTAAATACGCATCACCTCTCTACGATCCATATCATATTGAATCACCCCCCTGCCCTCGGTCCCGATCCAGAAGACATTATCCTGATCCTCTATAAAACAGCGGGGCGTAAAATCAAATCCCAGGTTCAGGTCTACAAACTCACCACCATCAATCAGTGTGATACCTCTCCCGCTCTGTCCGATCCAGATCCTGTCGTCCGAATCGATGAAGAGCGCAGAAATGTGGTTTCCTTTCAAACCATCAATCTGGGTAAACTTCTTTACCACCCTCCTTTGGCCAATGTCGTAATAGATCAATCCGTCCAGCGCTCCTACCCAGAGAAAATTATCCTGGTCGATGTTCATGGCCCTAACCTGGTTCTGACCGAGTATCCTGTTGAGTCGCCTATCTACAGTAAGGCCCCTGGACCGGTGGTAATTTGCAACACCCGAGGTATTGGTACCGATCCAGACTGTTCCATCTTTATCCTCCCTCAGAAACTCGATCCGATCTCCTCTCACATCCTCAAAATCGTGCATCGAACCTCCGGCAGATGCCGGATCAAGAATCGTTATCCCCTCATTGGTTCCAAACCAGAAGGAGCCGTCACTTCTCTGAAGAATGGCCCTGACCTGTGGGTTAATAAGACCATCATCTTCAGCATAGGATCTAAAATCATCTCCTTTATAGACACAAATACCATTCTCATTGGTCCCGATCAGGATATTTCCCTCGCGGTCCTGCATGATCGACCAGACCTTCAATCCGGGAAATCCATTCTGTTCACTATAGAGTTCCAGACTATTATCAGGAGTTATTCTGACGACCCCGCCCTCGAAGGTGCCCGCCCAGATATTGCCATCCCTGTCCTCAAACAGCGTACTGATCCAATTCGACTTGAGCCCGGCCTTTACCAGATCGTACATTACCGTACTGTCCACATTTGGGTTATATCTGTAGAGTCCGCCATGATACTTGCCGACCCAGGTCCTTCCCCTGCTATCAACCAGAATCGTTGTTGTCGGGTAGAACTTGGGCACACCATTCAGTTCAAGATCAATATACCTGGTGCTGTCTGCATCATAATATTTGACAGCCAGGTCGGTCACAAAATAGATCCTGCCATCCCGGTCCATAAAATGACTGAAAACCAAATCAGAAAGATCGTTGCCTGAATAGTGTTCAAACTGAAACTGGTCCGGAGGGGCATCCGGATTTATCAGCTTAATCACACCTGCTCCCTCTGTGGTAAACCAGAGATGCGCAGCGGTATCCTGCAGGATGGAAGTGATGGTTGAATGGTTGAATGCCGCCAGGGATGGAACTGATTTAAAAGAGGTTCCGTTAAATATCGATATTCCTCCACCGGTATGGCCAAACCAGATCTGCCCGTACTGATCCTCGCAAATGGCTCTTACTCCATTCTCTGCCAGGCCATCAGCCACAGAGTAGTTGATAAAGCTCACCCCGTCGAACCTGGCCACCCCGGCCTGTGTTCCCAACCAGTAAACATCATTCCTGTCCTGGATCATATCGTAAACAGTGGACTGGCCCAGTCCATCCGAAACAGTGAACTGGTCAAAATAGAACTGCTGTCCGTAAATAGATAGGGACCCCAGACAGATCCAAAGAATTACCGCCCGCCTGAACATGTTGTTGTTAATAGTCTTTCGGTATAAAAAAGAAGGTTCCGTCCTCATCTTCCAGTCCGGCAATCTTTCCAAACTGGGGCGTCTGCTGGGCTGTGTTCTCCACGGCTTTGGTAACCCTCATCACTATGTTTTCGATGGGAACACAATTACTCGGGTTGTTGATCAGTACATTGGCAAAGGTCCTGGTAAACTGGCTATCGTCTACGGCCAGTTCGTATCCTGCTGAAGAGAAGACCTGCGACGATTTAAACCTGGTAGAGGTCCAGTCGTCACAACTTCGCTCCTGGATCCCGTTACGCATGGCCTGGTAAAAACTGGGGCCCGACTCGCAGGCATCTGTAATCACCAGTGTATGTGTCAGGAAATCGGGATAGGCCTGCATGGCAGCTTTCAACGCATTGATATTATAATAGGTAAACTCATCATCCCTGGAGGCATCCACAGGGATCCAGTAACCACTCTCATTGACATATTTTCCGTGACCGGCATACCAGATCAGTATGGAATTCACCCGGTTACTTCTGATCATATCCCTCAATTCGATGGAGAAAAATTTAGATAGCTCAGACTTGGACATGTTTTTTTTATGAATCACATTGTGGATCTGGTAATTTGCCAGCGCTGATCGCATCATGGTTACATCCTTGGTGGGCCCGCCCAGACTGGCAAATGAATCGTAGTCCGAATTTTCAATAAATATGGCCCATGTTTTCCCCATGGGATTGTCATCAAAGGACTGTGCGTCCCGGTTTAGCTTGTACTCTATCTCGGATCTGTTACCAAATTCATCCTCAACAGTCACTGTGATCCTGCTTTTGTTGGTGACATTCAAAGTGGCCGTGAAATTGGGGTTCAGGTCGCTGGGGATATAACTTGCCATCACGCTGTCGATATAAATAGAGGTAATCCTGCTCTCGTCTTCAATTTTTCCCTCCACATAGATCAGGGGATCGTTGTTATCCAGGTACAGGATATTACTTTCCGAACCATAAGGAGCGATCATCCTGACAACAGGAGCATCAATTTCAGTACGCCTGATAGGAAAAATGGCAGTTTCCGTATTATTATATACATCCGAAACCTGTACCGTTATCTGGTTGGCATTGGTGAGATTCACACTGGCAAGAAACCTGAATCCCTCCTCGGTTTTCTCCACTGGTACAGAAAATCCATTGACCTGGAGTGATTGAATATCACTCTTATCTGAAATTGCTCCGGTAACATTCAAAAGCATGATCTCTTTTGAAACGTCGATGGTATTGGCATCATTGGAAAGGGGGTCAACCAGCACTACCATTGGTTTGTTCTCTTCCCGGTTTAACTCGAACATCCGCCGGGTAGCCTCCTCGTGCAGCCGCTGTGCAGTACCATCATATTTGGACATGGCCAGCAGTTTGTCATAATCAACAAGGGCATTCTCATAATCCCGGATCGCTTCATAGGCCCCTCCCCTCTTATAGTAAATCTCAGCATTTTCCGGATCCAGCTCAATGGCTTTGGAATAATCAATAATGGCGTAACTGGGTTGATTCATTTTGTTATTAATATCGCCCCGGTAGATATAGATCAATGGCTCATCGGTATACTGCACCGATGCCATGGAGAGTGTCTCACTGGCCTTCAGGTAATTGCCCAGAGCCGAATATATCTGACTCTGCAGGAGGATTCCTTCAAGGTGCTTTGGATCCATCTGAAGGACTTGATTCACTTCATTTCCGGCAGCTTCGTAATGCTGCTGTTGATACAACAACTTCGCATATGAGAAGTGAGTGGCCACCACCCTTCCGTTCTTCTGCAAAGATTGTCGATACGCCTCTTCGGCTTCATTGTACATTTCCAGCTTCTCGTATACCTGGGCCAGGTCATAATAGGCCCTTTCATCATTTTTCAGTTTCAGGCACTTCTTCGCGTCGTCCAGAGCCTCCTCATACTGCATGAGGGCTATATGAACCCCCTGTCTCACCTGGTAAGCTTTCAGAAATTTGTTTTTCATACTGATGGCAGTGGTCAGCCTTGCCAGCGCACGAGGGTTATCCCCATAGAGGTGCCATTCATTTCCTGAAAAATAATAGAGCTCTGCATCTTTCTCCTCGAAGACCAGTGCGCGATCATAATCCTCCGCTGCATTTTTATGTTCCCCGTTCCTCGAATATGCACTGGCCCGTTGTGTATAAGCCTTTTCATAATCGGGATCCAACTCTATGGCTTTGGTGTACTGAACAATGGCATCCGCGATATTATTTGCCTTTGCAAAATCCTCTCCCGCTTTGTAATACTGTTTGGCCGATTGCGCCTGAACTATTGCAGTTATCATAAACGGCAACAGCATCAAAATATATCCTGTTTTTTTCATGGTGTGGTGCAGCCTTAAAGTACAAACCCAAATCTAAAAAATTGTACGCAACTTTCTGAATAAATGTTTCTTAATGTACTCCATTTTGGATCAATATGAGATTTCAGATTACAAGAATAGCTTTATGATCCATGAAGTTCACTTAACTTGTTCCTGAAGACTTCCAGTTTTGTATCTCCAATTTTTACTGTTTCATCAGGTTTTTCATCTATTTCAGGTG
>Ga0255379_10119_pt1 | contig 13697 bp, 9 predicted proteins | sample ANMaggSeSYBR01I3_FD_182105 | JGI IMG/M metagenome (GOLD analysis project Ga0255379, IMG submission 182105) | Sediment cell enrichment communities from methane seep in Santa Monica Basin, California, United Staets - ANME aggregate JGI... | ecosystem: Environmental > Aquatic > Marine > Cold seeps >... | reverse complement strand
TTCTAAATGAAATATCATGGATCTATTAAAAGGAAAAGTAGCAATTGTTACCGGGGCCGCCAGGGGTATCGGAAGGATGATCGCATTGCGTATGGCCCAGGAAGGTGCAAACGTTGCATTTACCGATCTTTCCAGGGATGAAAATATGGAAACACTGGAAAAGGAGTTGTCTGATTTGGGAGTGAAAAGCAAGGGATATGTGAGCGATGCTAGTGATTATGAACAGACTCACCAGGTTGTAGACCAGGTAATTACCGACTTTGAAAAAGTGGATATACTGGTAAACAATGCAGGAATCACCCGCGATACATTGTTGATGCGTATGGATGAACAGATGTGGGACCTGGTCATCAAGGTCAACCTGAAGTCAGTTTTCAATTTCACAAAAGCAGTTCAGAAATACATGCTGAAGGCCCGTTGCGGTTCAATCATCAATATGAGCTCAGTTGTTGGAGTAAATGGGAATGCCGGGCAGGCCAATTATTCTGCTTCCAAAGCCGGTATTCTGGGATTCACGAAGTCAATAGCTAAAGAACTGGGTTCGCGAAGTGTGCGTTGTAATGCAATTGCCCCGGGTTTCATCCTGACAGATATGACCGATAAGCTGCCTGAGAATGTGAAGGAAGAGTGGATCAAGACCATTCCGCTAAGGCGTGGCGGATTGCCGGAAGATGTGGCCAATGTGACACTTTTCCTTGCTTCGGACCTCTCTTCATACATGACCGGGCAGACACTTCAGGTGTGTGGAGGGATGAGCGTTTAATAAGTCTGTATAGTCTGTAAAGTTAAAAGTCGAAAGCTGAAAGTTGTAAGTCATAAGTTGAAAGTGGTCCTCCTTCTGGTATTGGGACTTGGGCTTCAAGGATGTGCGGGAATTTACAGTGTGGTTGAGTTTGAGGTACTTGAACCTGCTACCGTGAGTTTTCCTGATCAGGTGAGTCAACTGCTGATCCTGAACAGGGCTCCACTGTCATTCAATGTCTTCAGCGAAGAAGACAGAGAGGGGATGAATAAGAGGCAATTGTTGATCCTCGATACATTGATCAGCAATAACATCAACAGGGGTCTGTTGCATGTGCTGAAGCAATCACCGATTGAAAGGTTCCATATGCCCATTTGGTTAGATGAACGAAGGGGGGATACCGCTTTAATGGAGGATCTGGTCCTGACAAAAAGAGAAGTGGCCGCCATGTGTGATTATATGAGTGGTGATGCCGTGATCAGCCTTGAGTTCTATTCCATGGATCTGGATAGCAATTATGACTATTACACCGATGCTCCTGTGGTGCAGAACCATTATTACCAGGTCTCCAACATGGTTAAGTGGTTCATCTATCTGCCAGGAAATCCAAGACCGTTTGATAAATATTCAATGGCCGATACGCTCTATTTTCCTGACATTATTGATGGCCAGGTCATGGAGTCTGCAACGACCCTCCAGATGATCCGTGAAAGTTTTTTTAAGAGCGGTATAAAGTACGGGAGGTACCTTGTTCCCGTTTGGATCCAGGCCTCCAGAAGTCTGTATAAAGGAAAAGAGGATTCCCTCAGGAGGGCCTCAAAACTAACCGACCGGGGTGAATGGGAGCAGGCTTTATCAATTTGGGAAAATTTAGCAGCCGCTGAAGATAGTACACTGGTATCGAAAGCACTCAATAACATGGCGGTTTATTATGAACTGGAAGACAACCTTGATACGGCCAGTATACTTGTCAACCAGGCACTGGAGTATGATAGCCTTGAAATTGTCAGGTTTTACCGGGAAGAGCTGGATACAAGATTGGAGAACCGGAAAGAGGTGATAAATCAGGTGAAATATTGAGGAAGGAAGTTAGATTATGTACAACACAATTTTCATTATTATTATAGCTGTTCTGGTTTTTGGATATGTTCTGGACCGGATCCTTGATACATTGAATCTGAGGTATTCACTCCCTGATTTACCGGAGGAATTATCAGGAATATTTGATCCTGAAGAGTATAAAAAGAGTCAGCTGTACAAAAGGGATAATACACGTTTTTCTTTTTTTACGAGCTCGTTGAGCATGGCCATTCTTTTGCTGGTATTTTTTGTTGGAGGATTTGGCTGGCTTGAAGGAAAGCTTTCAAACCTGACATCCAGTTATATCCTCTTTGTGCTTTTGTTTTTCGGACTGATGGCCCTGTTGAGTGATATTCTTACCACCCCGTTTGCAGTTTATAGTACGTTTGTGATTGAAGAGCGATACGGATTTAACCGGACCAACGTAAGAACCTTTATCCTTGACAAGATAAAAGGCTTGTTGCTGGGAGTGATCATCGGGGGTGGACTTCTGGCCCTGATCACCTGGATATACCTGCTTACAGGATCATGGTTCTGGTTGCTTGCCCTGGGAGTGGTGACCCTCTTTTCTGTCTTTATGACAATGTTCTACTCAAACCTGATTGTTCCATTGTTTAATAAGCAAACACCCCTTGAAGAGGGTTCTCTTCGAAAGAAGATAGAAGAGTTTGCAGAAAGTGTGGAATTTACGCTGGACAATATTTATGTGATGGATGGCTCAAAACGATCCAGTAAGGCGAATGCATACTTCACAGGACTTGGTCCAAAGAAGCGGATTGTGCTGTTTGATACCCTGATCAAGGACCTGAATGAAGAGGAGATTGTGGCAGTTCTGTCCCATGAGGTGGGTCACAATAAGAAAAAACACATGACCACAGGCCTTATTTTGTCCATAGTACAAACAGGTATCACACTCTATCTCTTCTCCCTTTTTGTGGGTATTGACAGCATTGCTGTAGCCCTGGGTGGAAGTGAGGCCTCATTTCACCTGGGATTGATCGCATTTGGAGTGCTTTATTCACCCATCTCCATGCTTCTCGGATTGGGATCCAGCATGCTTTCAAGGCACAACGAATACCAGGCCGACCGATATGCCCGGGACCATTATGACGGAGAGAAGCTGGTATCCTCGCTCAAGAAACTTTCAAAAAATAACCTGAGCAACCTTACGCCCCATCCGGCCTACGTATTCTTCCACTATTCACATCCTCCGCTTCTACAGAGGATCCGGGCTTTGCGGGAGTGAGGTATTGGAAACTCAAATTTTCAAGTAATCATAAAATTTTGAACGAATGAAAACGATTAGGAAACACTTATTGTTCACCAGTATCTTCTATCTGATGCTGCCCCTTTTTATCTATGGCCAGTATAATGTCGTTCCCGGATTACAGAAGGTGCAGATAAATAAGGGCAAATTCAAATTGACTGCCTCTTCGAGAATAGTGGCCAATGCCGCCAGCTACAAGAAATTGGAGCGGGATTTAAGGGTTTTCAAAAAGGAGTTGGGATTACTTACCGGAATGGAGTTGGCTATCCTGGAGGGAGAATTTCAAAAAGGAGATCTGGTTTTTACCCTGGATGCAAATGATGAAACCCTGGGCGAGGAGGGCTATCAAATGGAGATTTCCGGGCAGGTGCTTATAAAAGCCAATACCACAAAAGGATCTTTTTATGCAATGCAGTCACTTCTGCAACTGTTTAATCAGGACAGCAAAATCCAACGTGGTTTTATCCGCGATTTTCCCAGTTATGCTGAAAGGGGGTATATGATCGACCTGGGGCGTAAATACTTTGAAATTGAATACATTGAAACCATGATTCGTAAACTGGCATGGATGAAAATGAATTTTATCCATCTGCACTTTACGGAGTGGAATGGCTTCCGGCTGAAAAGTGATCTGTTCCCCGGATTGGCAGCCGAGCAATCGTACAGTAAAGAAGAGATAAGGAGAATAGAGGATTACGCTGCAAAATACCATGTGATGGTGGTGCCGGAAATTGATCTTCCTGCCCATGCAACAGCCATTACAGATTACAATCCTTATCTCGGATTTACATGTCCGTCTATGCGGTCATCCTGGTGGCAAACACACAGTTTAGAAGAAGCAGGATATTCCACGGATGATAAAGCGTGGACACTGGATATTACCCGGCGGGAGGTAAGGTCCTGGGTAAAGGCATTACTGGACGAATGGATCCCTTTGTTTGACGGCCCGTATTTCCATATTGGTGGAGATGAATATCAGTATGACAGAGAAAAATATGCATGTGAGGAGTTGGTAATGGCGGCTAAAGAGATGGGGTATGAGTATCCCGGCGATGTTTTTGTGGACTACATAAATGAAATCAATGAGCAGGTAAAATCTTACGGAAAAACAACCCAGATATGGAACTGGTGGCGTTTTAGTCAAAATGACAACAGGCAAAATATAACGAGCATTCAACCGGCAAAGGACATTGTGATCAATGCGTGGAACCGACCCCGGCTGGAGGGTATTCTTGCCGACGGGTACCGGGTAGTGATTACATCGGAAGAAGGAGAAGAAGCTCTGTATGTTGTTCCCAGTATGGGCAGTAAACCGGGTGAATACGGCTATTTTGATTCAAAATATATATATGAGCAATGGAAACCACAGAGCGGTCCCAACATCAATGGATTTAAGGTTTGTTTATGGACAAACGGTGTTGGGGACAAACCCGATGATTGGTTTAACCAGTTTGTAGATCTGCCTGTAGCGGTCCTGGCAGAGCGCACCTGGAGCGTCAAACACGACAATTCATTGGAGCAGTTTCAGAATCGTTTGAAAAAAGTGATTTTTCCCTTTTAAACAAACATTAACAGCTGAGAAAATGAAAAAAAAATATTCCAGACGTGAATTTGTAAAGCGGAATTCTTTAATTGGTCTCGGTTCTGCAGTGCCATTTGGTTTGACTTCATCTATTTATGACAGCCTCTCCGGAGGCACAGGAAAGTCTGCACAAATTGACAGAAGTGAGAACGAAATTATTCTTCATGGTCGCAGAAATAATCAGGCATGGTTTGAGCCTGCAGTGGGAGTAATACCGGGGAATAGAAATAAACTTCCACAGGTATTTGTCAGAGCCACCCTTCTCACTGGCAATGATATTGGACCACAGGTTTTTCTAAAAACCGATGACCTTGGCAAAATATGGTCTAATCCTGCACTCTGTCAGAACTGGACCAAAGTACCATTAGATGATAATGTTTTTGAAGAACCATGGTTCGGCTTTTGTTATCACTCCCTGACTGATAGATTCCTGGCTATCGGTTATACACATTTCGTACAGGATGCAGGAAGCAAAGTTAGTCCACATAATAAGTGTGAGGGACATTACAGGTCACCTGAACTTAAGGGGAGCATTGTTTACTCTTTGTGGGATCCTGTCAAAGCAGATTTTGAATCATGGTTAAGGATGGAACTGCCTGATACCCTCAACTTAGGCATCTATTATAACGGGCAATTTCATGAGAAGGATGACGGTACAATTCTTATTCCCGGATATTACCGTGGCCCGCTTAAGGAGAGCGAAAACGACAAATATACAGCGGTAACAGTACTACGGTGCAAATTTAATGGCACCGATTTACAATACATTGAACATGGAACCATTCATTCAATAAATGAGGTGCGGGGACTGGCAGAACCTTCTGTGGTCTATTTCAGAGGAAAGTTTTTTATGACGATCAGACACGATCTCAGGGCATACGTGACTTCAAGCGAAGATGGATTGCACTATGATGAATTAAAAGCATGGTGCTTTGATGATGGAGAAGAGCTTGGTAACTACAATACTCAGCAAAAATGGTTGAAACACAATGATACGCTTTATTTGGTCTACAACAGGAAGAGTGAATTAAATAATGGTGTATTCCGGAGCAGGGCACCACTTTTTATGGCTGAAGTGGATGCAGACCGGCTTATGGTGCGAAGAAAAACCGAAAGAATTGTTTTCCCTGAGAAAGGCGCCAGAATGGGTAATTTCAATATTGCCAATGTCTCAGATACAGAATCATGGGTAGTTACCGGTGAATGGCTCGAAGGTAGATTCTCTCATTCAAAAGAGGGCGACAGGTTCTGGGTTGACAATGAAAACATCAATTATATCCGATATATTGGTGACCTGTTGCTGGCACGTGTAAATTGGAATCAGGTATGAAGAATATATGTTTATGTTTGTTTTTATTGGTTCTGGATTCACCATGTCTAAAGTATTTAATTGATTAATACCTTCTTAACATAGTAGGTATCGTCCGAGTGGACTCTGATGAAATAGATGCCAACCGGTAAATCATCTCTTTGAATTATAATAGTATGATTTCCGACATGTTCAAAGGTTCTTACTATCCGTCCATTCAAATCCACTATCTCAATTCTCAGTATCTGAAAAGCATCAAGAAATTTGATCATGGTGTAATCTGAAAAAGGATTGGGATATACAAAGAGCATAGAATTATCAGATAATGAGGTTGTTAATTCTGACCAATAGTGCACATATTTTGAGTCGTAAACCCAGTTATTGATTTCTGAATCCCAATAACTGAAGATTTCCTCAGTACGATTCCCAAAGGCATCATAAGTGTAATTTCTTTGTCTATACCCCACCCAGTCATTGGTTATTGTATCCCACATATAGCCTATTAACTCAGTATGATTTCCATCGATATCATAGGTACTCACATCACGGTAACTAAATACCCAGTCGCTGATTCCAGTATCCCAATCGTAGCTATTTATTTCAGTGGGATTCCCATAGGAATCATATGTGAAAATATTGCGCCAGGATTCCACCCAGTCATTGGTTGCTGAATCCCATACATATTCAGACTCCTCTGTTTTATTCCCGTTGGCGTCATAGGCATATATTAAACGACGATATCCAACCCAGTCACTGGTTTCTGAATCCCACTGCATCGTGGTCCATTCAGTACGATTCCCATAGACATCATAAGTACTCATATAACGATAACTAAATACCCAGCCATTGTTGACTGTATCCAATTCATACTGCATTGTCTCCGTTTCATCCCCATTTGCATCATAAGAATAAACATAACGCGTACTCCATACCAAGTCATTGGCCTCAGATTGTGCATAGTGAGAATCAATTTTCTCTATGAGATTCCCGCTGGCATCATATGTTCTAATCCCTTGCCAGAACAGTAGCTTTTTATTCGTGATATATTGATCCCAATAATACTTGGTGCTTGCAGTTCTGTGCCCGCTGGCATTAAATTCCCAAACCCAACCCCAGGTCCAGATCCGTTCCCCGGTTTCTGAATCCCATTCATACCAATCCATCCCAATCTGATTCCCATGGGCATCATATGTTGAGACAGAATTACCTCGCCAGACCCAGTCATTGATACTTGAAGACCAGTTATAGAAATAGGTTGAATCCTGAACCAATTCATGATCCTGCTGGCAGAACAGGTTTATTGAAATGGTTACAAGGAGTAGTATTAAGTAGATCTTTTTCATGATCTTACAGATTCAATAAGTGGGCCAGTCCTCATTGGAATCCGTATTCTAATGTTATTGTTTTCATAAAGTTACAAATAATTAGTGTTTATCCTCCTTTAGGATTTTTGTCATTGACTTTGACTTCCTGATTGCTTAACTTTATAACACTCACGAATAACCTGCAATCATGAAAACATCATCATTTCTCTATCTTTTGGTACTATTTTTTTTAATAAGCTGTCAAAAGGAAAAAACTTCACCCAAGGAAGAGTCTGAATTGAAGGATATTACCAAAGCCAGTATTGGGGTATCGGGTGGTTCACTGAAAACAGAGTCTTTTAGCATAACCATACCAGCAGGAGCATTCATCAATGAAGAAGAATTAAATCTGGTTGAGCTGACGGATACCGGTTTTTTTGGAGATAACTCCCGTTCAATCCGGTACATGATCGAAGGATTGCCTGAAACATATGAAAAAACAATCAAGATTTGTATTGCATACCAGGGATCGCTTTCTGAAGAGACCTTTATACTGATTGGATCGGAGGCAATAGATCCGGAAAGTGGTGAAAAAGAGGTATTTTATGATTTTTTTCCTGCTGTTGATTCGTCCGGTTTTTTAATCTGTTATATTCCGGGGATTGACGATGATCTGGGTAACGAAAGCATTACAAAAGCTACAGCTGCTGAAAGTGAGAAAAAATGGATTTCAGTTGAAGTGATCAGTGATTACTTTTCAAATTTCTATAGCTGGGGTGACATAAAATATAAAATCTATATACCAGCTAACAAAAAGGAGTATTATTCTCCAATGATCAAAGACTATCTTGACAATGCCTACACAAGGATAAACCACTCTATTCTTGAATATCAACAACTCAAGTATGTCAATATATTTTCTGTTTTTATGGCAAATCTGGCCGGAGAAGACTACTGCAAATTTGCCTGGAGAAATGGCAGCAGTGATCATAGAAAGAAGCCGAAAGGCATACTAGCCGTGAATATTAATAAGGAAGATGATACTGATATGATGAGCATCATGGTTGGGCGTGAAGTGCTAAGGTCCCTTTTATTTTGTTTTGACCCTGAATATCCTAACCTGAGACAACCCGACAAGATCGATCATCATTGGCTTGATCAGGCAATTCTCAGCTGGAGTGAGACAGAATTTGCCCATGAACTTGACCGGGCAGATCACATACCCAGTGATTTTAAAGGGAATGAGCTAAAACCTTTTGTTGGCATGCATGCGGGTATCATGCATGGCGGAGGAACTATGATCCAAAATATTACAGACCATGGCCGGGGTATGGCAGCATTCATTCAATTCTTGTTTGATAATTATTTTGATTTAGTTGTGCCCGTACTCTACGCAAAAATCTCCGAAGGGTCTCATCCGGTAGAAGCTATTCAGTTTCTTCTTGAAACGATGAATATGGATCTGGAAGGGTATTCTTATAAGGCGGAATGGTGTAATTTTTTAAACGATTATTTACAAGGCTCAATTTATAAGATTTCCGGGAAAACCTTTATGGAAAGCATTCCGGTAGAGCAGGTATTCTCCATCAATAATGATGATGATACCCTGAAGATATTTCAGGATACCTATCCTGACCTATCGGCGAAACTGTACAGGATAGATTTGAATGACCAGGATTTTAAGGAATACGGAACCCTTAAATTTTCATTAACCGGAGGAAGTGCCGCCATTTCTGATGTAGGTATTGGGATTTATGGATTTGCCAATGATAAATTCACACTTCTGGATGATGGTTCTACTTTGACTGTAGAAAACATTCAGATATATAATTCAATCTTTGTACTGATTTTTAATACAACAGCCAATGCTCCATATACCGGGAACTCCACCATTGAGTTTAAGGTAAATGCCAGGAAATCAAAAACGCTGCCCTATAACCGTTGTAGATTAGAGATAAAATGTAAAGGGATTTATGAACATGACAAGATACCCCCTGTAAATCCAGAACCCTTCATTGATACACTGTATTGGTCAAATTTCTGGAATACCCGGGGTAGCACAACAGGCAATGTCTATACGGGAATCATTGATTCTCTTTACCATAGTGAAAATACTTCCGGAACAATTTCAGTCACTTTCGATAATGACCTGAATATTACGAGCTACAATCTTTCTGCCATCTATTTAACCCCGGGTTACGATTCTGTAATCTGGAACGTAGAGGGTGTCTACCTCGATAAAAGTTATGAATCGGGTTATTACCTCCAACACGAAGTTTCTGAATTGGGAGTCTGCAATACACTTTCAAAAGTCTACTTCTATTCAGAATCCCCAACCTCAACTCCAGGTACAAGACGGTATAGCAAGATGATAAAACATCTTTGTGATAAAAACAGCCATCTTAAGTTTAGTTTTGGACACTATTAGGATTAAAACAAAGGAACCTGCATAGATTAATTTTGCAGGTCCCTTCTAAGTTTGAGCGGGAAACGGGGATTGAACCCGCGACCCTCAGCTTGGGAAGCTGATGCTCTACCACTGAGCTACTCCCGCAACAGAAGCAAAAATAAACAAATAAAATATGTTGGACAATCATAGAAAGCGAAAATTCAATTGGCCCTTACATGTGCCTGCACCATGCGCAACATCCCATAGCTGTATTTGCCCTTTAAGGCATTGTGAACTTCGCTTAAACCTTCAGATGTCTCGTGCAATTTTTCAGCTATCTCATCTACAACATCTTCTGAAAGCAAATCTGAAATCCGCACATCCCCGGCTTCAATACCCCTGGCAATATGTCTCTCTACCGTTGATACGGCCAACCCCCGTGATGTGGAAATCTCCTTAAAGGACTTGCCCTCCTTTAACATTGCAAAGGTGGTTTTGTAGGTTTCCCCCTTTTCCTGCTTCTTGCCTTTCTTGCGTTTGCGTCCACTTTTACGGGTAGTAAATTTGGGATTATTATCTGCATCCCTTTCAGCAATATTCCACAGTTCAATCCTGCGTTGTATGATCTTTCTGGTTTGCTCCTCTGATCTTGTGATCTCTTTGCCGGATATGATACAGTCAGCTATGTAGGCCGCCTTTTCCATATCGGTCAGGGCTTTCATCATTAACTGGTCAATTTCACTTAAAACGTTGCGGTAGGTTTTTGTGCGGGTAAAACGCTCTACCTCTGCTAAGTGCACCAGGAGCTGACGTAGGTTATCTTCCATAAAAGCACTATAATAGGTACTACCCCTGCCTATGCGTTCAAGTAATTCTTCCGAAGCATTCCGATTAAGCAATCTCTGCAATTGTTTTTTGAATATTGCCGTATTCTTGTTTTCGCCCTTTATGCGGTCTTGTATTATCCCTATAGCCTGCCGCATCGATCCATCTTCAAACTCCATTTTCCCGGCTTTGTTATTTTGCAGATAATCCAATTGCTTCGCTATGTCGGAAAAGTCGAAGGTCATGGTCAGCAGCCGCTCCAAATACTTTCGCTGCTGTTCCTGCAGCATTGCCGGCAGCGGTTTTTGTTGCTCTTTACGCTGTGTAAATTCAACTACATCCCCGTCACTGCTTATGGATGATGTATTAATTCTTGTACGCAAAACCAAACCCTCCAGACTCCGCAGGCGGCTAAGTGCCACATAAACCTGACCGGGTGCAAAAGCCTGGCCCACATCAATAACGGCTTTTTCGAAAGTTAAACCCTGACTTTTATGCACCGTTACAGCCCAGGCCAGTTTTATTGGGTATTGCAAAAAGGTTCCAACCACCTCCTCTTCCAGTTCCTTGCTCTCCTCATCTATGGTGTATTTTTTATTTTCCCACTGCTCTTTATGAAGTACAAATTCCTGCTCAGAACCGGCCATTACAACTGTAATATCTTCATCCTCTATCTGATCTATGCGTGCCAGTTTGCCATTGAAATAAACCCTTTCCCCACTGGTGTCATTCTTTATAAACATGACCTGAGCACCCACTTTTAATTCAATTTTTTCCGGCAGCGGATATAGCTTTTCAGGAAAATCCCCTGAGATATCTGCTTCAAAAAAAGATGATGCACCGGTTAGTGATTCCAACTCTTTTGTGTTGATAGCATCGGCTTTATAATTGTGAGTGGTGATCGTAATAATTTCGTTGTCAGTATCTATCTCTTTTTCACTGCGGTAGTAGCTGTTGAGTGTGGAAATATCTCTTTCAGTAGTGGTATTGCTTCGTAAATTATTAAGGATCGCTATAAAATTCTCATCCTGCTGCCTGAAAATCTTATCCAGTTCTATATAGACCATCTCCTCTTTTTGTAAAGCAAGAGCTTCAAAAAAATGCATGCTTTTATAGTAGTTTTTCAGCACACGCCATTCGTCCTCTTTAACAATGGGAGGAAGTTGGTAAAGGTCGCCAATCATAATTACCTGTGTTCCGCCAAAGCTTTGGAAGAAATTACCTTTTACGCTGCGCATACGGTAGTCGATGGCATCCAGAATATCTGCACGTAACATACTCACCTCATCGATTATGAGCAGGTCTGTAGCCCGCAATACCTGCTTGCGAACGCTGTTTAAGGAGTGTTTGCGAGCGAGGGTATGTTGTGTATAAAAGTTAGTCTCTGAACTGTAATTACCAGATGGTTCCCTCTCCGGAATAAAACTACCAAAAGGCAATAAAAACTGCGAGTGGATGGTTACACCCTGCGCATTTAAAGCAGCTATGCCTGTAGGTGCTACTATAACAAAATTCTTATGTGTTTTTAATGCGAGGTCTCTTAGAAAAGTGGTTTTGCCGGTTCCTGCTTTGCCGGTTAAAAAAATATGACTGATTGTGCTGTTTATAAATTGTGCAGCTACTTCCAGCAAATCTGTTTTTTGTATGGACATAAAGCGAAAGTAATGCAAAATTCTATGTTGCTGTTACCGGCCTCTAACTTATGCATGAATAGTTCTTCCCGGGATCCATGGCATGCCCCCAGCCAAGGATCTCTTCATTGGTAAGGTTTTTTGGGATTTGCAGAAAACCGGATTCAACCAGTCCGCCGACATGAAAATACAATGAGTCAACATCAGAAATAGTCTCATCAGGGAAATGGGTAAAACCACCATCCGGTTTATGGCATTTTAATATCCAGTTCGTTGCTTTTTTGTAAGCCTGTTTAATGCGGGGTTCCTTTGGGTCACCAAGTTGACGAAGAATGAAGAGTGCATCGAAACTGGCATGAACGTCCAACTCCGGTTCCCATAAATGCCATGATCCGTCCTCCTTCTGATCCTTAATCACGCGGTCGATCATGACATCGGCTTTTGGTGTGGGTTCACCTATCAGACGAAAATAGTGGGCAGCGTGAAATGTGGAAGCTACATGATCCCCTATATACCCATCTTCAGCTTGCCCGTTTATAAGATATTCGCGCATTCTACTGTTGATATGATCCGGCATTTTCTGTTCTAAAGCAGTAAAGAAAAGGGGGAAAAAGCTTGTAGAATAGAGTGGGAGCCCTTTAAACTCATCATTGTTAAAAAAGTAGTCGATTACGGACATCGGATCATGCCTGGGTTTTGCACCCATAAGGCGAAGTGAAATTATTCCCTGTAGCGTATTGTACAGTTTGGCCAGGGGCGCATTTTGATCCATACTGCCTGTTGGTGGATAGAAGGCGCCATCAGGTTTCTGACAGGAGAAGAAAAACTCCCTGGTTTCATCAGGATAGGGGAGAGACCATCCGAATGTACTGCTGATAATGGTGGCATATGCAGGAGCAGCAATACCTGACAGACCTGTATCAGATGTTCCTTTGTAATCCGGGTCTATGCCCGGGCGAAAAGAACCATCCTCATTGGCTACACGATGAATAAAATCCTGCACTCCTTTTAGCAAATCCGAATTATAGTTTTTACATGCGTATAAACCCAGTGAAACGCCACCTGCTAATAAAGCAGATTGAGCGATAAATTTTCTGCGATTAAGGTTGTTCATTTTTAGTCGGTTTCTGTGTTTAACTCTATGACCAATTTATTAAAAACCATCAGCATTCCCAAATTGGGTTATTGTGTTAAATGCAGAAGTACAAACATAATTGTCTATTTTAGCAGTTAGTTTTTAACGAAATATTAATCCCAATAAAATGAGAATCCGAGTATTTATTCACGTTGTTTTGTTTTTACTTATTATCCATTCGTCTTCTTTTGGTCAAAATTCAAATACCGGCTCCTGGCTGGTGGGTTATGCCGAAACGGATATCACTCCATCAAATGACCAGGAGGTTCAAATGTCGGGGTATGGCCGGGAGCGCTATGCACAAGGCTCCGTTATGCCTCTTATAAGTCAGGTTGTCGTATTGCGAGACTTAGAAGGTAATACGGGGGTTTTTATTGCGGCAGATATTGTCGCGTTTGACCGTGTTTTTGTAAACGCTATCCGACATTCTATT
>Ga0255379_10118_pt1 | contig 13707 bp, 7 predicted proteins | sample ANMaggSeSYBR01I3_FD_182105 | JGI IMG/M metagenome (GOLD analysis project Ga0255379, IMG submission 182105) | Sediment cell enrichment communities from methane seep in Santa Monica Basin, California, United Staets - ANME aggregate JGI... | ecosystem: Environmental > Aquatic > Marine > Cold seeps >... | reverse complement strand
CCGGAGGATGCAGTATCTGTCCGTTGTCCCAAAAAAAGATAATCACATCCATCCTTAATGTACTGGCACCGCTCATTCCAAACACTGAGAAATTGTAATACTTATTCGCTTCCGGAGCCAGATTCTGCAACCAGAAAGCATGTTTTTTTTCATTCGTTTTCTCTATTGAGACAGAATGACTTCCGGTGCGCACATTGTCTGTTTCCCAGGAATATTGCATTGTTGCAGTTGCGGCAGGATGGTACCAGGAGGAAGGCACGTTCCCCGTTCCATGCTCGAAAGAGGGATTATTGATCAGGTTTTGAGCATAAAGGGCTACACCCTGAAGAAATAGTAAAGAGATAATAGCAAACCAGGGTCTATTGAATAACAATCTTCTTAATATAAATGAATGTATCACCTACTTCAATTTTATTAAAATATAGTCCATTTATATATAACACACATTAGTCTGGTGTTACCCCTACTTTGTAGATCAGGTATTCCATCAGGCAATAAGTACTGTTCCTATACCCATTTGTCTGGCTTTTTCATAAATATGAATTGCTGTTGCCATATCGTCCAATGCCAATCCTAAATTGATGCTGATAATTCGCTCTTCATCACTTTCGCGCCCTGCTTTTTTACCGGCAACAATTTCACCCAGATCGGCATACGGCTCCGGAGTATCTTTGAAATAACCAACTTTTCGATAATACTTCATTTGTCCCAGGTCGTCAGTAGCTATTTTATCTGCCTGTTGCAATGCAGCTCCTTTCCAATAAGAATCAAAATCAACCGGACTTGCAAAAGAACCTTCCGAAAGCCAGTCTGCATCGATTACCGGAGATGGATTTTGTAAAATAGGACCGCTGGTCACAACCAGGTCCAGACCAACAACAGCTTCCTTTGGAGTACTGACAATTTCAATATCAGCAGACACCAGGCTCGACATTTCATACACGAATTTTTTCGCTACCTGGGGGTAGATATCATAGGCTTTTACCTTTTCAATATCAAATAGACAATTCAACGCTTCCAGATTACTCCTTCCCTGAACGCCACAGGCCAGGATACCAACAGTTGCACTCTCTGTTCGTGCCAGATACTTTGCAGCCAAAGCCGTAGCAGCACCAGTGCGTTGTGCAGTAATCCATGTGGCATCCATTACACAGATCGGAATTCCCGTTTCAGGGTCATTGAGAATAAGCAAGCCGGAAATGTAGGGCAAACCTCTCTCCTGGTTTTTCGGATATCCTGAGATCCATTTTATCCCTGCTGATTGCATCTTTGGAATGTAGGCGGGCATGGCGTGAATAAATGCATTTTCCCGCGTATGAATTCCTGGTTTAGGGGGCATTTCCACGCGGCCCTCACCCTTCTCTCTGAACATCGTTTCCAGTGCATCGATAATCTCCATCATCGATAAATCCACTGCTTCTACATCCGATCTGTTCAGATATAAAATGCTGTCAAAACCCATAAATATGCAGTTACTTGTATTTGCCAGACTCCTTAACAATCTTTGCCATTACCTGAACCCTTTCCTTCGGAACTTTTGGCGATATGGAACAGGCAGTGCTCAGAATAAATCCCTTGTTCTGCATCCCGATACGCATCCGGTTTTCAACATCTTCGCGGACCAATTGATCTGTTCCGTTCAGAAGGGTGTTTACTGAATCAATATTCCCTTTAATAAACATCTTGCTGCCGATGCGGTTAAAAGCATCGTCCAGTTCCACATTACCAATTGGTGGCGGGTCAAGGCATTCCAGTCCGGGCACCCCCGATTCTGCCATAATCTCCAGTCTATCATGGATGTGGCCACAGGTATGCACATAAGCAGGTATTCCCTGAGCCTTAATGGCATCACTCACCCTGGTAAGATGGGGCAACTCAAACTGTCGGTAAAACTCAGGGGACATAAATCCCATCCCGGCAAAGGGAGATGATATTTTTATGGCATCTACAAAAGGATGTGCAGCCATCTCGGCAGACATATTGACTACCCCAACTGTGAATTTTTCTAAGATCCTTGTCACCTTTTCCGGATCGGTGATCATGGCCATCAACCCGTTTTCATAACCCAGCAGATCAAGCAGATAATCGAGTGGTGCAGTTACTTCCCCGTGCAGAGAGTATTCTCCCCCGCTCTTCTCTGAAAGTAAATCAAAAATCCTGTATGGGTCGGTATTATCTACAAAAATATAACACCCTATGGACGCAGGGATATAGTCCAGCTTTTCCGGAATAGTTTCAGGATCAACATCTTCCAGTTTTTTCTCTCTCGGTTCAAAGAAATTGCCCACAAGCAGATCATCATCCAAAAACGTTTCGGTACGGTCCTTGAAGGTGACTTTTTCATTTCCGTCAACCATTTCCATCTTTACAATTTTTTCTCGCCACTTCAAATCATGCCCATGAAGGCTTACCAGAATACCGTCAAAATCAAAACGTTTACGCAGCAAGAGAAGCGCCTCGGCATACTTATCCACATCGTACCACAGTTCCATAGGGGTAATACCGGTCTCTTTCAGCTGCTGGTTCATAAAACCTATACTGAACTGGCACATCACCGGTACACGGTCCGGCTGTTCCATTTTCATTGCTTTTTGTACACGTTCTTTTGAATTCATCTTATTTGTTTTTAGTTAGTTAATGAAATAGAGTACTGGTCACTCACCCGCCGTCAATACACTGTTTTCCCAGGCCCTGGCTTTTACGCCCAGGGTCATCGATCCCAGTGAGACCATTGATGTGTTGATAATAAAATCTCTTCTTTTCATTTTTCAAAATTTAGAAAGATATGCAGGGACATCTGTCCCATCCAATCGTACCACCATCTTCACTCCTTCGCGCATCCAGTTTCTGTAAGGGATGTTTTCACATTCCACATCATAGTACTCATTGATCTTCTCGTTCTCACCAATGGTTCTCAGCACAGTGGAACGATGCGCCCGTTTCAGATCCAGTTCGCCGATCACCAGGCGTTCCTCAAACGAGCCGGCTTCATCCACAATATTTCCAAGGGGGTCCACAATTTTAGAATTTCCGTGTGAGCAGTTGTAACGATCCGGGTCTTCCGGGTCGGCAGGAGCATTTGCCATCACGGAATAGACCATATTTTCCGTTGCCCTGGCAATCTGCATGGAACGATATCCCAGCAATTTATTTTCGTAAGTCAACCCGCTTTCATTGTTGGCAATAAATACTATTTGTGCTCCGGCAGCGACTCCAAGTCTTGCCAGTTCCGGGTATCGCAGATCGTGGCAAATAATCACTGTGGCTTCTACACCGGCTACTTTAAATATGACCGGACCGGTCCCGGCTTCGTAAGGCTTGTCGCCGGCACGCCATGTTTTGCTGTATCTGCCCAGTATTTTGCCCTGCTCATTGGCGATCACCACATGATTGTAATAGCGGCCATCTTCTTCAGAAGAACTTCCCAGCAAAATTGCGATATTGTGCTCTTCACTTAAGCCTAGGATCCTCCTCTCTGCCGCCCGCACCATCTCAAAATCAATTCTTTCAACATCATCTCCCACCGGATAATTGGTCAGGCAACCTTCGTGGAAAAGGATCACTTCACAACCCTGATTTGCCGCGTCAATGATCGCTTCGGATATCTTTTTTTCATTTTCTGTGATATTCCAGGACGACAATACCTGGGCTGCAGCAACCTGAATGGTTCTTCCCTCATCGGAAACATCTGTTACTTTGGTTTGTGCGAATATGTTACCAATACCAAATAATGAAAGAAAGAGTGCTTTTATAAAGATGTTTCTGCACATCACTGTTTTATTTAATTGCTATGGTTTAGAATAGAAGTATACAACTGACGCAAAACGTGCATCCCTGGGCGGTTCCTGAGCAAACTTATAACTCCATTCCCAGTTAAATTTTACAGCCTTCCGAAAGGGCATCGGATCACTCCAGAACAGTTTCACATTGACCTCATCAAATTCCTCACTTCCTCCAGAAGTCATCGGAGTAGAACGCGGTTTGTGTCCCCATGCCATATCAAATAAATCTTCATGACCGGTGCCGTTCCAGCTATTATCCGGAAATATCCGCTCATCATCAATAAAGATGTGCTCATCCAGTTCCGGTTGACAATGAAACAGATCCAGGTATGCAACCACATGTCCTGTTCCTGTAATATCCAGGGCAGAGTATCCGACGTTGTAAAAAAAATCTCCAATTGGATACTCCATGTTGCCTATGCTGTCAACACCTGAACGGAAGATCCCGGTATTTGCATAACTTCTCAGATATAGAAAATCCGGTGACAGATTTTCAACCTTTTCATAAATAATCTCATAAGATAGCGAAACAACTGCCTCTATATTTGATTTAACCGTAACACGGGCATTCTTCATAAATGGTCCGGGAAAGTACATATATTGCCACTTATCTTCGGATGTGCCAAGCGCCATCGTTTGTTCTTTAAATGAGCCAAAACCATGCAGCACCGGTGAACAGATACTGGGTTGCATTTCATTATCCCAATAGACACAAAGATTGAAGCTCCTTTCAGGATTCAGACTATCTCTGATACTTTCATCATTTAACTTCAATTTAATACCACGGATAACTCCCTTTTCAGTAATATCCGCCAGTTCAATTTCACTGACAGCACCCTCCTTTGAAGCAGGTACCTTCATGGTCTCTTTAAGTGAAATGTAGCCATAATCATCCTTCGATAAAGGGAAGTTTTTCCAGCTGTTAGATGTTTCATTGAAATGTGATTCCAATTTTTCCCAGTCTGTATCGTTGAAAGATACTATTCGGGTCTCTTCAGGGAATTCCTTGATGTTTATGTTCGTGTAGATGGTGTCCTTTTGCATAAAACGGAAACGTTTAGTGAAAGGGATAGGTACATAAGAAACCGCCCACTTATTCAGCTTCTCGTTTTCATTTCCCCAGGCAGATTCTTCTTCATCAACCTCAAAAATAGCTGATACAGGCTGAACAAACGGTATTTTTTCCTGATTGAAAAACTTAAGCGCGTCACCTTCATAGATGATTTTGTCATCAACTTCCACTTTTATGTCACCCCATACTATATTATGGTTCGTTGTCCATATTCTTGACACAACGCCTTTTCCCTTCCAGTCTGCCACGACTCGCCATCCATCTACTTCATAAAGACATTGCAATCGATCCGGGTTCAATCCTTCTCTGTGGAATCCGGAATACTGCTTTAGCATGTAGGTCTGTGGTGAAAACAGATGATCCGTGGTTCTCATGCGATACAACTCTGTTTCCACACTGATGACTTCCGCTCCATCCGAACATGCATCAAGCAAAACCAGTGACGAAACGGTTAAAGTTGAAATCAAGAACAATCGTATGAATCTCATAATTTTCATGGTTTTATTTCACCTATTTTATCTCTTAAATACAATGGTATTCTGCTGTGTTATATTTCTTGACGAGTTACCCACCAATACCTGGAACTCACCCGGCTCAAGTACCCAGCCCTCTACTTTTTCACTATAGAAAGAGAAGGCATAGCTGTCCAGCTGAATGGTCACACTTTTGGTCTCTCCAGGCTGTAGGAATAATTTTTCAAACCCCTTTAGCTCCTTAATTGGACGGTAAACAGAAGCCTCAACATCAGCAACATAAACCTGCACCACTTCTGCGCCGGCAACTTTCCCTGTGTTGGTAACCTCAACGGTTACATATACCTGATTCTCACCTCCCCTTTCTACCTCAAGATTTGAGATATCAAAGGTAGTGTAACTCAATCCGAACCCAAACGGGAAAAGCGGTTCAATCTGGTCCTCATCAAATTGCCGGTAACCCACTTTCACTCCTTCCCCGTAATCGCTGATCCCTGTGACAACATCACCTGGATAGTATTTCATAGATAGTACATCTTCCATTTTCAGAGGGAAAGTATCTGGCAATTTTCCTGAAGGATTGACTTCTCCTGAAAGAACATTCGCTATGGCATCCCCTCCCTCCTGTCCGGGATAGAATGCTTCAACAACGGCAGCCACATCATCAATCCAGGGCATTTCGACCGGTGTACCGTTAATCAACACCACGATGGTGTTTTTATTCACCTTCGCAATCTCACTGATCAGCTTATCCTGGTTCCCCGGAAGTTTCAGGTCTTCCTTATCGTTTGTACCCCCTTCAATCCGGTTGGAGAGTCCTGCAAAGATAATTGCGATCTCGCTCTCCCCTGCCAGTCTCACGGCATCTTCAACCGGTGATTTTTTGCCGGGGACCGCCCATTCGAGACGAATGGTATTTCTGTTCATCTTCTTATGAAACTCTACTTTTAAATCATGGGCAGAACCTCCCTCCATCTCAAATTCTACGCTTTTACTGGTGTTCACGAAGCGAGCCTCTGTAATTTCATTTTCAGGGTCTCCCCATGCATCAATAACCAATTCTCCATCCAGATATAACCTAACCCCACCTTCGCTCACAGAAACTCCGATTTGATAGGTACCGGTTTCCGGGGCATTGATTTTTCCGGTCCACCTGACCGAGTAGCTGTTTTTGGTTACCCTGTCACAGGGAGCCGCCCACCCCCATGAATAATCAATCTTATCATCAATGCGGGAACACTGGACCCCGCCCTGCAGATTGGGCCCATCAAAATATTCGGCACGCAGGCCGTTTACCATTTGACCCTGATCATCTTCAACCGTTAAAAAACGACCGGCTACCACAGGAAGGTCGCCGGTAATACCTGCTCCTTCGCTAAATGAGATTTGCGCTTTTTCGCCAAACAGATTAGTCAGTCCCTTCAGCGGGCTCACGGTGTGACAGGCGGAAACAGAGGCACTTCCTCCCCCGCCAAGACGGGCCTCTTCGGCATTGGGTCCGAAAACAGCGATGTTTTTTACTTTATCCTTATCCAGAGGAAGGATTCTACCTTCATTTTTCAACAGTACAATGGATCCTTCTGCAACTTCCCTGGCAATGGTGTGGTGTCGCGGGGTATCATGCTCTGAGGGGAGTTCCTTTTCCGGTAGGTCAAGCACTCCGGTTTTCACTATGGAGCGTATATACCTTTTTGCACTTTCGTTGATCTGCTCTTCGGTAACCATGCCATCCTTAACGGCCTGCAGCATATGGTCGGTATCCATAAACTTGCCGGGACCCGGCATCTCTATATCCACCCCGGCCGTAATGGAGTTGCTGCTCACTACAGCGCGCCAGTCCGACACCACAAATCCCTTGAAATTCCAGGCTCCTTTAATTACCTCATTAATTATATATCCCGACTCGCTTGTGGGTAACGCAATCCCGTCATTTACCCCTGGTAAGGCAATACCATTGTAAGCGGTCATAATTCCCCACGGGTCTGATTGATTGATTGCGATACGGAACTGCTCCAGGTAGATTTCGTGCAATACGCGTTTCGACATTTTAGCTGCCAATTCGTCTTGCTCATGCTGCTGGTTATTGGCAGTAACCGCCTTGATCACCGTTCCTGTCCCCTCCCCCTGGACCCCGTCAATGAATGCAGCTGCCAGGGTTCCCGTCAGATAGGGGTCCTCAGAATAACTTTCGTAATTCCTGCCTCCCACCGGGATCCGGTGAATATTGACCATGGGGGCCAGCAAAACACCCGAACCGGTGGCTCTGGCCTCCCGGCCAAGGGCACCCCCCATTCTCCGGATCAGATCCCTGTCCCAACTTGCAGCCTGACCCACCGCCGTCGGAAACGAGGTGGCACAGCCCGAGTAGTCATCGTTTTCGTCAAGGATCACTGTCACCCCATGGCCACAATCGGTCACCTGTAATTTCGGAATCCCAAGGCTCGGAACCTCCTGCAGGTACCACAGGGTTTCGCCTGACATAAACCCGGCTTTCTCTTCCAGAGTTAAGTGTGAAAGTAAATTTTCAACACGTTCCTCAATTGATTTGCCTGGATCGTTAAATGGAAACCTGCTCTCCTCTTTTGTCGAACAAAAGGTAATTGACAACAGGAGGGTAATAAATGTAAGGCTCTTTATTATTTTTTGAAGAAATTCCATAGTGTATCATCATTTGCTATTACTAAGAAATTTGCTGCGCTTGCCTCATTGAATTTCCAAATAGTCTTTATCAGGTAGTGGCGGGAATGTAGCATGAGGTTCCAACTGGTACCAGAAAGCCACTGAAGCAATATCATCCTGAAGTGGAAGGTATCTTCCATCGCTTCTCCACCCGAGAGCCTGAATGGTGATTTTCAGATCTTTATCAAATCTGACAGGGTCTACGATATGCCAGCGATAAAGCCCGAATCTGATATTGGAATATTGAGAAGGCTCAAAATATTGGAAACCGGCATAGGGTGTTGAATACTCTTTGTATTCTCCCGGTTGACGTTTATCAGGATCCCATCCTCCAAAATTATATGATCCGCAAAAGTAGTCCTCAACTCCTGTTCCACATATTGTAGGAAACTCTTTATCCCCGTCCATGTAAAATTTTATCTCACCTTCACCCCACCATCCATTGTTGTTGGGTTGCCAAAACATATAGGTTCCAACATACTGTCCTTTTCCTTCTATTCCATCAACAATGGTATACACTTCTTTGTACGGTAAAGGGTTGGTTCTTCTGAACTGGGCATGGAAATATGCAGCCTCTTCCGGAACATTCGTTAATGTGTAATCGATTTGATAATATAAAAACATATCCCTATCGTCGATATTCTCCAAAGTTATCTTACACTTTTTCCTGAAAGGCATTTGCCAGTAGGAATTAAAACCGCTTCCCGGATTCACACATACGGCCAGAGAGTTAATATGTTTGACTCTTTTAGCTGTACCGAAAAAATCCCCGACAGGACATTCCACAGATGGTTCTTTTTCATTATCCCAGTAAATTCTCAGGATAGAAAACCTCGTGTTCCCGGTGGCCGTCATCCATATATGTTGAATGGCTCCGGGCCCTTCAATTCCAGCCAGGGTAAATGTTTCTCCTGCTTTAATAACTATTTTGGGGTTTACTTTCCAGCCCTGCCCTAAATCTCGGGCTTTACTACCGGAAATACCTTCTTCCAGGGTGGCCATTCCCCCTTTTCCTTTTTCGCCGGTAAAATTCTCCGGACTGATGGAGCGGGTTTCCGCATCTGATACCTTCCACAAATTCCCGATGTTTGTATTCAGTCCGTTAAAATTACTGTTTTGGGCAAAGATTTGTGCCATAAGGAACAATGACACTGTCATGGATAATAGGCTTCGGTTTATTTTCATTATTAGCTCTTTAACGAGTTATCACTGATAAATATGCAGTTATTTGTAATTGCCAGACTCCTTAACAATCTTTGCCATTACCTGAACCCTTTCCATCGGAACCATTGGGGAGATGGAACAGGCAGTGCTCAGTATAAATCCTTTGTTCTGCATCCCGGTACGCAGCCGGTTTATCTGCTCCATTGAGTAATAAGTTGGTTTGAACCGACAAAGATAGAACAACTTCCCTTCTCCTGTATCATCCCTAAAAAATGAATTCCTGATTCCACATATTTGAAAAGTGTTTTACGATCTCTTCAAGAGATCTGCCTGGCGTATTTTGTAAGAAGGTATTGTTTCACCCTTACTGAAATTCAATTTTGAAGAACTTGCTTTCATAGGGTGCAATTTGAACCGATCCGTTTTTAATCTCTTCTCCCAGCACGTTGACTTGTCTTAATTCTAAGTGCTGCCCTGTAATACCACTTATCAATTCCAACGATGTTGTTTTTCCGGCAATTTCACGAATGTGAAATATTGCAGCATGACCATCCGTATCAGGTTTTGAACTAACTACCAAAACGTTTTCGCTCCAGCCCTGAATCAATGATTTTCCCCAGTTCTGGTCACCTTTGCCGCCTCCCGGTAAAACCCGGGCTAAAAATGGCATACGGTTTCCCCAGCCAAACTGCGTCGCCTCAGTTTGCGATGGGTTTAGTGAGCTACTCAAACTATAAACCCAGGTAATTCCACCATGCTGTTCGGCATTAAAATTGGTTACCCAGTAATTGTTCATGGGCCAGCCGTAGACATGGGTCGATTCGGGCGTTGCACCAGCCTGGTATCGCCCTGTATTTATTGCGCCAAACTGCATAAGCGGAATTTCAGGTGAGCTTAGTAATACCTGAGATTTTTCATTACTCAAACGGGCATAATTCTGAACGGTATTCCAATCGTTTGCTGAGCCGGGAATCTGGTCAATTCCAGCCCTTATTTCTCCTCCCTGGACTTCAAAAGACAACGCTCCATTTTCCAAAAACAACGGAAAAGCAATATAAATCCCCTCCGGGTTGATCACCATTTTTTTCTCAATGGAATATACCAGGTCAATTCGTTTGACAGTATTAAAAAGCCTGATTTCAAAAGAGTAGGCACCATCACTATTTGCAGCTTTCGTATCTCCTTTAAACCGGATTGTGTTCCAGACAGCTCCTTCTACAAAACTTTCAATCCAGACTTCATCAAGCGGTTCTCTTTTGAAATCATCCAATTTAAAAGATTCCATTTGTTTCCGGTTGCTCAGAGTTTCATAAATAAATTCTCCCAATTTCCACTCAGCATTCTGGTCCACAAGTTCAATCTTCAATTGTTTATCGAATAAACCCGAAATAGCCCCTTTTTCTCTATCAATCACGACTTTGTACCATTGATTTTCTAATTCTCCAATTTCCGTATCTTCTGCATTTTTTTGTTCCATGGGTTTATCCTTTTCCACGTGAATGACATATTTTTTAAACCCGAAAGCAGGAATGTCATCTACCCAAAATGTCCAGTATGATCCATCGCGATCATGTTCGATTGCCTGTGTAAAAGCTTCATTTCCATTTTTATCTTTTATACTGAATTCAGTATATCTTGGAATAATCTGATGATCGACATACACGGTAAACAATCCACTCCTTTCCCAGTTAAGTGGATTATAGACCAGAATCGATGCTTCCTTTTCGCGTTGAACATGACTTTGTAAAAGCCCCAGTGCCTCCTCGCCCAGCATCTTTGACCTGCGGCTTGCTTCCCAGGCATACGATTCTTTTAATGCCCGCTGTTCCATTGACTTCTGATGGAAAGGCTTTCGTACGCTCTCCTTGTATCCGACTGTGTGTTCGGTATAGAACAGTAAAGCACTGTTTGCCTCGTTTATCCGGTCGATTATTTTTTCGGGAAGTTTTGAGCCTTGTAGGGCTGCCATGGTGAGTGCCGAAGTATTTGCAATCAGGTCGGTTTGAGCCCGGCGGGTTGCTGCAACTTCGCGTGCTGAGGCCCCAAAACCATCGGTCCACCAATCGGGCCATGCACCACGTATAACCTGAAAATCATTGCCATGTTTTTGTTCCATCTCCTCGAAAAATTCAGTGGCTGTTGCTGTTTTAAGTTTTGGCCACAGGTATTTTTCATTCCACTCTTTAATCATTTCAGAAGCCAGTGTGGAGGGTGGTGAGTTGTCGACTGAATAGCCTGAATGCTGAATAGAGATAAGATCATATTCATATCCTTTATTCTCCAATTTCATTAAGTAGGTAAGCAGTTCATCTTCAAACCGGTTAAAATCTCCCCCGTGGATTTTCAACACATTCCCGGTCATATAATGGTCTGCACGGTATGCGAGCATACGTTTTCCAGAAGGAGATTCCCACCAGAACAGGGTAGGCTTATCGAAGCAGATAAGTGCCCGGTGTCCGTGTGTCCCCATATTCAGGTATTTTATGCCCAGATCGTTATAGTAGTCATTCAGACACCAGCCAATTCCATTCACATCGTTTTGCATGGCTACTTTTACATCAAGGCCATATTTCTTAAACCTGCTTATGGGTTTTAATGAAGCAGCCAGGGTTTGTTCATCGGGCAGTTCGCTAAAATTGAAATACATACTGGTCAATTCAATTCGGCCTTCCTTCACCCTCTGTTTTAATCTTTCGATTTGCGTGGCAGGGCGACTTCTTAAATACTCATCAACCGGCCATGATGCTTCACAAGTCCATCTGAATTTGGCATCTTTGGGGTAATCATCGGTATTATCGCAATAATCAAGGGCATAATCAATAAAACGTAAATGTTCAGCAAGAATTTCGGTTTGAGACCGGGTGTAACCGATATCGGTATGGGTATGCTGAACAAAGTTTACACGCCATTGCTTCACAGGATCTAAAGTCAGTTTCCCCTTCTCTACCAAATCACCAATAACTAATTTATAACTGACTATTCGGCTTTTTCTCACAGCAGGTAATCCAACTTCCAGATAGTTATAGCCAAATTTGACTGTTGTCTCTTTCACCAGTTTCTTATCGACAAAAACCTTTGCCTCTACAGGTTCTCCAAAGTGTAAAATACCAGCAGCCCCTAACTGCTTTTGTTGCCCGTTTTCCTCCATAACTGCAGGAAAAGCCGTAAAATTCAGCAGGCTTTGTACTTGAAACTTGAATGTCATAACCCACGAGCCCTTGTCGAATTTTCCACCAGTGACTTTTATGGTAAGCGGCTCACCCTTTTTAACCAATTCAACTGGTATTTTTAAAAACATAAAACCAAACCTTTCGCCGTCCTTGTCAATAATATCTTCCTGAAAAGAGAGAATGGAACCATCTTTCGCTTTTACTCCCTGTTCATCTAATCCATCAACCCAAAATGAAAATTTGTCTTCACCATTAACCTGCACATCGAAACGGGCTCGCCCGGGTGAAGAACCAAGACCGGCCGCCCAGACAAAAGTTGCGTACTCACCCTTAATTTTCATAGGGGCAGGCGCAGTCTCCCATTCCATCGATGAATTCCCATCGCTTGCACGAATAAGCAAACACTCTTTTGCAAGTGGGATATAGGAGTGAGAGGTGAAATCGGTGCCAGATATTTTTCTGGAGAATCCGTTGATCACATTGTCTGCATTTAAGGCTGAAGATTGTGCATTAATGCTGACGCATAAAACGGTTAGAACTAAAACTAAAATCCGGTTTTTCATATTGATTATTTCTTTTTATTTTTCCAATACTATTGCTTAAGGGTTTCTTTCTCAAGTTCCTCCAGTGATTTTCCTTTGGTTTCAACAAGGAATTTTCTAAAAAAGAAGTATGAGATTAAGGTCATCACTGCATAAAATCCAAAGATATACCCAACACCTTTGCCACTTGAACTTCCCCCATTGAATAATCCAACAACAACGGGGAAAAACAAGGTGGTAAGAAAACAAAACACCCATAGTGAAAAAGAGCCCAGAGCTGTTGCCCGGGCCCTGATATTATTCGGGAACATCTCAGAAAGTATCACCCAGATAACCGCTCCCTGAGAAAAGGCGAAAGAGCCCACAAAAAGAACCAGCATGATTAATAAACCAAAACCTTGAGCTCCTGATATATAAAAAAATGCAAAAAGCCCTAAAAATGCAGTCATTAAAAGTGAACCGATTAACAGCATGTTCTTCCGTCCTAATTTATCAATCACTTTCATGGCTATAAGCGTGAATATAAGATTAGTAGATCCGATAATTACGGTTTGCAGTATGGCGCTTTCACTGGAAAATCCTGCAGCCAGAAAGATCTTGGCTGAATAATACATCACCACGTTGATACCGGTGAATTGATTAAACATTCCTATGATTATACCGATAATCACCAAACGCATGTATGGTTTTTGAAATAAATACTTAATATGTTTAAAGATGTCCTGATCAATAGAATCACCTATTTCCTTAACGATTTTTTCAGGATCAGTATTCGGATTTACTTTGGAAATTACCTCTAAAGCTTCTTCAATTTTTCCTTTTTTA
>Ga0255379_10116_pt1 | contig 13755 bp, 17 predicted proteins | sample ANMaggSeSYBR01I3_FD_182105 | JGI IMG/M metagenome (GOLD analysis project Ga0255379, IMG submission 182105) | Sediment cell enrichment communities from methane seep in Santa Monica Basin, California, United Staets - ANME aggregate JGI... | ecosystem: Environmental > Aquatic > Marine > Cold seeps >... | reverse complement strand
AAACATGACAAAAACATTTTCAAACAATAAAATCAGTGAGCAGTGGATAAATACTGAAGAAGCTGCTCGGTACCTGGGAGTAACAACCAGGACAATTGCCAATTACCGAGAGAGGGGTCACATCCCCTTCGCTCAGGTAGGAAGAATAATCAGATATCGCAGGGAAGACCTGAACCGATTTTTGATGGAACACTATGTTAAACCACAAAATCAAGGAAGGTCTTATAATGGAAAATAAAATCATAGGAACAACTATTGGGGATAATATTCCTGATGAAACCGCTAAAGCTCTTGCTGGATTGAAAGGTCAGATTCAACAAGAAGAATTCCAAAAGGAGATAAGAGAACAAGATACTAACGAGGATGATATTACTACTCCATCGGAAGATCTGACAAACATTGAACTCGGTAAGGATGAGTATACTCTTAACGAACTCTTCAAGATTAAAACTGAGAAAATTCCTTTTTTGTTAGAAGGTCTTATACCAAAGAATAATTTGACAGTCTTAGCTGGCCCCAGTGATGTTGGGAAAAGTACCTTATACACACAATTGGTAACACGAATTGTTACTGGAGAGACAACTTTTCTCTGGAAGAAACTAAATCCAGCCAACCGCAATGTGCTCATTGTTAGTACCGAAGATGATGAGGTAGTATTTAGCATAAGAGTTAAACGTCAATTGAGTGGTGAAGTGCCAACAAATGAACAGGGAAAACGACTTCGATTTTGGCCTGATGGACACGATGTGATTAGAAGGTTGGAGTCATTTCTTAGCATCAGAAAGGTTGATTTAATTGTCATCGATGCTTTATCGGATGTCTTTAAGGCGGACTTGAATTCCGGGAACGCTACAAGAAATTTCCTTGGAAGTCTATCAAGAATGGCTAAAAAGCACCGCATGTCAGTACTTGTCGTGCATCACGCGAGGAAGACTGACACCGATAACAGTCCTCACAAGGATAAATTATTAGGAAGCGTAGGGATTGAAGGGATTGCAAGATCGGTATTATTCATGAGCAGAATTAAAAATGACCCATTGAAAAGAGGCCTTCATATCGTGAAAGGAAACTACGTTGATGACCAGGTAAAGTCCAGATCTGATGTGCTCCTTTTCGACAAGGACACATTAACATTTTCAAAAATCGATGATACTGATCGAAAGTGGATTACTAATATGAAGGAAACGAAACCAGGAGTGAAGAGAGATCGTGAAAAGGTTATGCTAGCATGGAAGCTTCGAAATGATGGAAAAACGATGGATGAGATTGCCAAAATCTGCGATGTCAATAAATCGACAGTGAGCAGATGGCTTAAACCTGCAAGGGTAGTTTTCACAGTGGATGAATCTTTTGTAGTTCCATAATCATTATGAATGTGAAAAAGGGCCAAGCGCCCTTTCCCCCCCCCAACTTTAAGATAATAATGATTGTTTATTGAATAATGATTTTAGCCGTTTCCTCACCATTTTCAGTAGTAGCCTTCAGTATGTATATACCAGGCTCAATTAAGCCCAAATCCAGCCAATATGAGTTAGTTTGGACATTGTCCATCCAGACTGTCTTCCCAGCCAAATCGAGTAAATAAACACTGTTGATCTGGTCATGCAGTAATGTTACCAATAAATTATTTGAAGCCGGATTAGGAAATACAATAATATCACTATAGGTCGTTTCACTATCACCAATACCGGTAACATCTTTTGTCCCGCACTCCCGATCCCCCTTTTTGAAGTAAAACAAATACCGACTATCTGTAACTATTCCCGCATTCTCATAAAAGGTTTGCCCAAGGCCTTTACCGTATTCAACATAGTCGTTTTTCTCAAATCCCCTGAAGTTAATTCCATACACAGTATCCATACACATTAGATCAGTATAATAGACCATTGAATCCACGTATGGGATTGAGTCCGGATAATCGAATATCATACTATCTAAGTGAGTATAAATCCATGAGATTGTATCCTCAATAAATGTGTAGATGAGGTCCTCAAAAGTGTCCCCGTACTGGGTAGAATATTCTGACATATAGACGAGGTATTTCATGGTGTCAATTCCTGGAGTATATTCCTTATCAATCACGGTGTATCGTTTAGCATTTGGAGGATGACCTTGGCCATATTCCCATCGATGATGAAAAATATCCCCAATATCGAAATCATATACTTCACCTCTGGTCAGCTTATGCTGTCCAAGGACACTGGTAAATGAAACCAAGAGAATAGCAATTGTTGGGATAAAATGCTTCATGACTGAATAATAAATCTATAACGTAAGTTATTAAATAACCTTCAATAAGAAACCTAAACTGTCCTCCTTTTATGTGTACACCCGAAGATAATTCAACGGATCAATTCCCTCTCTTTGAATCGATAAAAAGTATATAATACATCATAGTCCAAATGACAATCCGCTGGAATTTTTGAATCATAATAAGTAGCCCAGGACTATAAAGCTGCATTAGCCAAAAAACCTCGTTTTATAGTGCTCAAATTTTTCATAGTTTTCCTATCTAGCTCCATACTTATTGACAGTACAACTCCAACTAGATTGTTGCATGTTGTATCTCTACTGTTTATACCGACGATGCTGACCCCCGTACCGGGGATATTGACCCCCCTCTCGGGGTTAACCTCTTTTTGGCACTGCCAAAACGGCACTGTGTAGTCTGATAACGGTTAGCAAAATAATCAAATTACTTAATTTTCCTTAACGAGTCTCCCATTAATTCAAGCCTGTGAGCGCCATTTACCAATCGATCTAAAATGGCATCTGCATAGATCATTTGGCTGTACCTGTTTTAGCCCCGTAGCACTTCGGACATAATTATAGATCAATATATGTAATAAATTGTTATAATTATGTCAATGGAAAAACGAACATTCACGAAAGAAGAGAAGCTTGAGATCCTGAAAGAGGCAACAGCTCATGGAGTAACTGCCACTTTAGAGAAGTTTGGTATTTATCCTGCCACCTATTACAGCTGGAGGAAGAAATACGATACTATGGGGGAAGCGGGTTTACGTTATGGCATGACACTGCCCCAGCTGAAAGAGATCAGGCGTTTGGGAAAAGAGAACAAGACGTTGAAAGAGCTTCTGGCAGAGAAGGATCTGGAAATACGTTTAAAAGATGACGCGCTAAAAAAGAAATATGCCTGGGCGAGAAAAAACAGTTAGTTCGTAGTTACATCAGTGAGGGTATGAATCGCGACAAGGCCTTGTCAATTCTGAACCTGAGCAAACATCAGTATTATTACGAGCAAACAGGCCATCGTCCAGGCAAACAACCATCTCAGACCACTAAGAAACTTGAAGGTCAGGAGGTCATAACAGTAAGCAACCAGGAAGTAGTAGATAAGGTCAAGGAGACCCAACAGGATCCTGATACTGACTACGGCTACCGTAAAATGTGCACACTGTTAATGATAGCAGGATATTTTATCAACCACAAGAAAGTATATCGTTTAATGAGAGATGCAGGCTTACTGAAGGAGAGGCACAAGAAAAGAGACAAATCATTTGTTAAGTATCGGGTCGTGATTCCTGAAGGCCCCTTAGAAGTACTGGAAATGGATATCAAGTATGTCTGGATCCACAAGGACAGACGATATGCCTATATTCTCACGGTCATTGATACTTTCACCCGGTTTACGTTGCATTGGCAGGTAGGATATACGATGAGAACCCGCCAGGTCAAGCGGGCATGGGAGGAGATTATTACAGATTACCTGCAGTCGGCAGACCTGTTGCGCAAAGGGGTGCATATCGAGATCAGAAATGATAACGGACCACAGTTTGGGTCTAAGATCATACGCGCATTTTTCGAGGAAAACCACCTTAACCAAGTTTTCACACATCCTTATACACCTCAGGAAAATGGTCATGTCGAGAGCTTCCATTCAATCCTCTCCTCTGCATTAGGGAACCAGGGCTTCTGGGATCTGGATTCATTGATTGAACGGCTAACGATCTTCTACGAGAAGTACAACAATGTGCGGCTACACGGATCCATTGCCAACCTTTCCCCCAGGGTCTTCTGGGACATGTGGGAGGAAGGCAATATCACTCGGGAGGTGCTGAAAAACAAAAAGGTGAAATTCCGACTGAATATCCCTTATCAGCAACTATCGGGTAATATGAACCTGAGGGAAGTTCCTTGCTCTCATTCGAAACCCCTCGATGGGGTTGAGAATGAGAATAAAAACGAAATGATCGGCGCCGATTCATTTCTACAACCATCGGTTCAATAATCACCGTCGGTCGTTCCTTGCTGAAACAATATTATGAAAAAAAATGGCTACTATTGAAGTCGAAATGTAAATTGTCTGAATTATTGGGGGCTAGATCAGTACCCAAGACAGGTGACCATCACTTCAACCGGGACATCCTCACCGATCTCCCGGTCAAAATAGGATAACTTCTTACCAGCAAAATCAATATAGGTTTTGTCCCCAGGCTCATGTTCCATGTGCATACTCGCATTGCTGGTTTTCTGCCAACGGTAAAAATGATTGCAGAACTGAGAGTAACCGTAACCGTCGGGATACGTTCTTTTATACTCATGCCAGAGCAACTGACGGGTCACTCCGGTGCGCCTGAGTTCCTTCTCAAAATAAGGGAACTGGCTCTCCAGCTGAAGATATTTCTTATTGGTGTACACCGATGCCACAAACATCCCCTCCAACTCAGGGGTCGCCTTTTCCAACAGCTCCGGTGGAGACAAATTCTTCGCCTCGGTTTTCTTGATATAATCCTTAACTGTATTCTTCGAAATTCCAAGTCGGCGGGCAATCTCCTTCTTGGCGATCCCGGATTCATACATTCTGATAACCTGTTTTACTTTACTCATCTCTATAGGTGTTCCTGACATTTTACCGCTGTTTTATTAAAAACTAAGCGGTAAAACTACCGTTATCAGATCACACCCTCAGAGAGGGGGGCAGCATTGTCAGAATGACAGTGGCGAAAAATAAAAGAGGGGGGTCAGCATGCCCGGAATAGGGGGTCAGGATGATCGGTACGGGGGGTCAGCTTGCAGCGGAATATACATCTACTATAGTAACTGAAGAATATGCAACTATAATAGGTATAATACGCAACGCAACAAAACCAGTTGTTGCATTGCATATTATATAGTATATATAGGGAATGTGCAACATGCAACAAACCTCTAAACATACGGTTTTGGGCCTTTTTTGCGTTGTTTATTGCCTGAAACATGCATTTTTGTGCAAAAGTCGTGTTGCATATTAATTGTTGCAACTGACATCTATAGGAGATTATTTAACAACGCAACAGGCAACTAACTGACCCAATCTAGCAACACAGAATATGAGTTAAAAATGGTCGTAGATTTCAGTAAGAAAACGATGTTAATTGATCCTCCAAAAGGGTTGAATTCGGCATAGTCCCTTCAGTATAAAAAAATTGAGGGTTTTTGATGGTCAAGAGAGTACTTGACAAATCGTAATATGTTGATTATTAAAATTCTCAGGATATTTGATTGATCAAATCTGATAAAATGTCATCCAATTCTCGTTCAAATAGACTTTTTGCATTTTTTGACACCGATTTTCCTATCATGGAGGATAGTATGACTATACGAATGGATAGCAAGTTCATTGATAAAATTGATATCCGGTTCAGTGGTCCTGGAATAATGGATGAAGCATATGACGAAATGATCCAGCGACGGACTGTCCGGTTGAGAAGATATGTATTTACTGAGGATTTTGAGGGTTGATTGGAACATTTTTTATCTGATAGATTTTTTTCGTAATTTGAATTTTAATACCAATCAAAGCACCTCAATCATGAAACGGATAACCATTATTACTGTATCATTAATACTCTGTTATTCAATTTCCGCACAAGATTTCCGGAAAGCCTCCTGGGGAAATAGTCAAGCCATTGTAAAGTCAGGTGAGCAAGGCGTCGAGTGGGAACAAACTTCCAATGGAATTTATGATGTGTTATATTTTGGCACAAACATTTCGGGTTTATCAACCACCGCTATTTATTTATTCATAGATAACAAACTTGTGCGTTGTAGATATACTTTTGATGCAGAACATTCAAATGACAACGATTATATTAGTGATTTCGAAAAGATTGGAGAGTCTCTACAAACTAAATATGGAAAGAAGGAGAAAAATGAAATTTGGAGAAATGATCTCTATAAAGATGATCCTTCTCAATATGGATTTGCAGTTTCATACGGGCATTATGTATTATCTAGGGAGTGGGAAATAGAAGGTAAAACCTCCATTTTTCATGTGTTATCAGGTGAAAACTTCGAAATTCAACATGTGTTAGAATACACATCTATTGCGCTTGAGGATTTTGTAGAGCAGAAGCAGAAGGAAGCTGAGTTGGAAGTGTTTTAATTTTTTCCTATTATATTCTAATGACATGGAACACCCCACCGAATTCATCAAGCTCCTCCGGCAGGTCATGAGCCAGGAGTGTAAGCCCTTAATGAGTGAAGAGGAAATTCATTTTGATCAGCTTGCAATGGGAGTGATGGAGTTGATTGGGTCTAAATTTGTTGTGTGGCTGAATTAATAATACGATAAAATAAATGACAATAAAAAACCTCAATCATGAACAGCGACATCGGAATCATTAGCGGAATCATCGGTCTTATTGCATTAATTTCCTTCTTTGTTATGGCTTGGCGACTAGGTAACATCTCAAACTATGTACTACAAATTGGAAGTAGGATAACCAATCAGCCTTTCTTTGAGGCTCAAACAGCAGAGATATTAGGTAATAAGGAAGAGGCTGTAGAAAAGTATATCGCAGTGCTTTACCTTGTTTCAGTTACAAAGTACACCGTTACTCGATACAATAAGAAACAATCAACTGAATTTTTGGAGGAGAAAATTAAGAAATTAGGTGGGGAGATACCCGATCTTATAAAGGAGAACAACAAGTTCATATCTAAGATCTAAATACCTAACAACATGAATATAAAACCCAAAGATTGGTTGGTCATCGCCATAGGCGCAGTCATTATTATCATTCTTGTCATTATAACTGTAAGAGAGTTATCGCCCAATACCAAATCACCATCTCCAACTGTGCAAACTGCCCCAAAGAAAGTGGAAAGGATCGTCCATATTGATGGTTATGATGCAGCCACAGGATCTATCATAACACCCCTGAACGTATGGAAGAACTATGATGCCCGTACCTTTGCCTTTAAGATTGACCATGGAGCTAGTGTTACCATGTTGAAGAAAACTTCTGATGGTAATGGAGTTTACATTCGAGATGCATCTGGACGGGAGGGATGGATTACCTATTTCTTTATTGAGGAGTTGAAATGAGAGTGATCGAACTGATGGATGATCGGTGGGTGGTGTGGTTGAATTGAATAAATAATGGAATTCCAATAATGAAATTTTTTCTCACCCTCGTTATGATTACCAGTCAGATGTTGCTATTCTCAAGGCAATCCGATCAATCAATTGCAAAAAAAACAATAGTTACACTTTTTGAATCACCCGATTCGTATCCGTCCTACTAACCCATCTTTCCAGGAATTCTGATAAAGATTATGTTTGCTTGTTTCCAATCAAAAAGAATGATCATGAAAAACAAGCGAGAGATGTATCCTATGGTTCTGCAGTGGTTTAAGGCTAAGCCTTCAATGCAGAAGCCGGATTTCTGTAAGCAGCACCATATTGGTATGCATTGCCTGAACTACTGGATCCATAAATACCACAAAGAAGGACAATCCGAGATGTTTACACCGTCAGGTGGCTTTGTTCCGTTGACCATCAAAGAAAGCCTGACCAGGGAGACAGGTATCTCCCCTGAGATAGAATTGGACTTGCCGCATGGCATCCGGTTAAGGATTTACTAAGTCATGATTTACGGATTGTCCGGACAGATTCGGTATTATCTGTATTCTCCGGCGACGGACCTGCGTAAGGGATTTGATGGATTAAGCGGTCTTGTTCGCAATGAGTTATTGCGTGATCCCCTTAGTGGCGATGCTTTCATTTTCATCAACCGGCGACGGAATTTATTAAAACTATTGATGTGGGACCAAACCGGGTTTGTCATTTATTACAAGCGTTTGGAATCAGGAACATTTGAGATACCGGCCAGGAAAAATGGTAATAAATCCATTGTAATAGGCCGAGAGGAATTAGTGATGATTTTGGAAGGTATTTCTTTGGAAAAAGTCAAGAGAAGGAAGCGTTTTTTATACAGTAATTTTGTGGATTAAAAGTTGTGATTATTCTTTGCTGCTGAGCAAATTAAACATAGTTTCACAGCATGGATCAGGGTATTGAAAATATGAGTGCTGAACAGCTCCGGGAATTGGTCCTGGAGAAGCAAAATCAACTCCATACCCACCGGATCCAGGCAAGGGAAAGTGAAGATCAAATCGCATGGTACAAAAGGGTGATCGAAGGTTTTGAAACAAAGACCCGGGTTCTTGAAGAAAAAAATGAATCCCTTTTAAAGAGATTACAGGATATCCTGGAGAAGTTCAGTTCAATGAAGTTTGAACTCTCCCAGTTGAAGCGCCTGGTATTCGGGTCAAAGCGAGAGCGTTTTGTGTCCAACGGTGAGGATGGTCAGATGAGCTTACCTTTTAATGTGGAAACTGCAACGGATGACGAAGAACAATCCACAGTGGAAATTTCATTCAAACGTCGTAAGGCCAATAGAAAGAATCACCATGGTCGGCTTCCGCTTCCTGATCATCTTCCGGTAGAAGAAATCCTGATTGAGCCCGAGGAAGATGTAACAGGTCTCAAGTGTATTGGGCAAGAAGTAACCGACGAGCTTGAATATGAAGCTGCCATATTAAAAATTAAGCGGTACATCCGGCTCAAATATGCCATGGCTAATAATGAAGGTGTCATTACAGGTAATCTACCCACTCGACCCATAGAAAAATGCATAGCCGGAGCCGGATTGCTGTCGCATATTCATGTCAGCAAGTTCGTTTACCACTTACCTTTCTACCGGCAGGCACAGCGGTTTAAAACCGAGCACCAGATGGTTATTCCAAGCTCAACAATAGATAGTTGGCAAACGGGAACGGCCAACCTGGTCTGGCCGCTGTATGAGGAATTAAAGCGGCAAGTGCTGAGACAGGGATATATTCAACTGGATGAAACACCCATAAAAGTCCTTGACCAAAGGAAGAAAGGAAAATGCCACCGGGGGTGGCATTGGGTGTACCACTCACCAATTGAACATATGGTCTTTTTTGATTACCAACAAGGCCGTGGGCGTGAAGGGCCCAGGAAATTACTGACAGACTTCAAGGGTTACCTACAGACCGATGGTTATAAGGTATACGATTGGTTCGGGGTACAGAAAGATATAACATTGGTTAACTGTATGGCGCATGCGAGACGTGCGTACGAAAAAGCCCTGAGTGATGACCGCAAGCGAGCCGAATATGCCATGCAGGAGATCCAGAAATTGTATCACATTGAACGGAAGGCACGTGATCAGAAACTATCCCCTGAGCAGCGTCAAGAATTGCGATTGGATGAATCGTTGCCCATATTGAATGCGCTGGGTACCTGGATGGCAGAGCAGATCAAAACAACACTTCCAAAGAGTCCGTTTGGCAAAGCATTAATATATTCCGTGTCAAGATGGGATCACCTGATGGCTTACCTGAAAGATGGCCACCTCGAGATAGATAACAATCTCGTAGAAAATGCAATTAGGCCAAACGCACTTGGTCGGAAGAATTACTTGTTTGCGGGATCCCATGCCGGAGCACAAAAGGCAGCCATGTTCTATTCATTTTTCGGCACATGTAAATTTAACGATGTAGATCCGTTCACCTGGTTCAAAACAGTCCTGGAAATTATCCCGGATTATCCGGCCAACAAACTGGTTGATCTCCTCCCACAAAACCTGGATCTACAGAAGTACTCCTGAAATCCCATCAGACACTGTAGTTGGTCGGACGGATACCCCGATTCTACAAAACTTGTATTTCTAATAGTGACTACATACGATGTTCCCGCATTTGTTGATATTTGTTTAGAATCTACACCAATGTCTTCTGAGGCTGATCATTTTCATTATATGTTTTTTGTGAATGGAAAAAAGATACAAAGGCGAGGAAAGTTATTATTCAGTGATACTGCAACACATTTTTCAAAACTGAAAAAGCCTCTTTCAGCTTATACAAGTTTAGATAAACCAAATCAAATAGTATCATTAAGTGAAATTTGGATTGAAAAAAGGGAAACTACTTCCTATCGATTAATTTTAGAAGAAGCCCCCCTTTGCTATGAGAATTTCAATCCAAATACTGCACCTAAAATAAATTGGCAGGTATATTGCCAATCAAAGGCCAATTACATGGCTATTTTGATGGAAGATGAAATTGGTAATTATAAAAAAAATTTATATCAAAAGTATTATCCTGGAATGGATACGGCAATAAAGTATTATCCAATGCTCCATATGAGTGGTATAACTGATCCACGAACTTATCATGAAGGTGAACAACTAATGGCGATATATTTTCAAAACACGACTACTGTAAAAACAAATAAATCCAATACACAGATTTCCTTACATGGAAATACAATATCTGTTTCCGATTACACCAAATATGAAATAGAAGCAAGGCTCTATCATATGTTCATGCAAAATTTGGAATTAGGAAATAATTCAATTTTTCCTGACGTGGATGTAAGGATGATGATTAACAAAGTTGAAAAAGATATTAATATTAGAAGTTATGACGAATTTCAGGAAATTACCAAAGCAATTCATAGGTTAAATTCACCCGTTTACACTATTCATTATTCAGAATTATTTGGAGGATCACATGAACTGAGAACAATCACTCCTATGTTAAATCCTGAAGATGATGTTGAGATAATATCTGAATACAGTTATGAATCTGATAGGAATTTTAGATTAAATGGATTTAATATGAAATTCACCTATCGAAATACTAGCAGACTGAATTTCGAATATTACCATGAAATAAAATTTAAATATCCAGAAGGTCAAGTATTAACTGAATTCGATACTAGCTTTTGTAGACATAACCCGAATGAAAGACTCTTAATCTATAGATACACATCGGTTAATGATATTCCAGTTTGGACCGAGTTTACATATCAGGATAAAGATGCTCTGTATTATAAAATCTGGAGGGTGGTAAATCATATTCTATTTGTATTACTATTTGTGACCTTTATTTTTTTGTATGCCGAACGACCAAAAATTAGTCCGACGCAATTTTTGAACAAATTTCGCCTTCGTATCTCTGTATTCGTAGGTATTACCCAATCAGTTTATATCGTATCATATGGTTTACTACAATCAAATTTTGGATTCTTTCAGGGATTGGTAAAATCATTTGGATTACTACTTGTTATTGGATTACTTCTATGGGTTGCAATATATTTTTATGAAAGGGAAAGAAACATCAAGTTTGAATAAAATACATCTTACCTAATATATACTAGATAAGTTGATGGATCAGATTAAAATAGTCGGGACTATTCTTGCAATACCATTTTGCAATAGTGAAGTCCAGTTCAGTTAAAATTCTTAGACCTCAATTCCCATCAAATAGGGCATTAAAACCGCAATAACCCCATAGTGTGTCCTCCAGGAAATCCACCACATTTTCGAGTAATTTAAGATAGGCGGTATTATTTTGACAAGGTAAAGTTTGGTTGGTTGGTTATTACCTCCCACCGGTGAAATCGTTACCACCCTTTGCGAATCTCCCAGATCTGATACAAACCATATATTATATTCTATAAAGACGAAGCCGCTTACAGTATAACCTACCTCATACAATACACCCCCGCCTTTCTGTAGAATATACAAGTACCCCGCCCCCTTTTTCCCTGGAAAAACATCATATCTGTGCCATAATTTCTACAATGGATTATACAGGGTCCATTTTAGAATTCTAATGACATATCCGTGAGCGCGTATGGTAATTTCTACAGCATATCTATACGTGCGTATGGGACCCCATGTCAGCCACCCCGGTGAACAACCGAGGGAAAGCTCCCCGTGCCACTTTAATATCAATTAAAAACACAAAACATGGTAACAATCATTGATTTTAAAAAGAGAATTAATTCTGAAGGTAAGGAGTACGGTGTACTGGTCCTTCAGGGAGCAATTGAAACAGTAAGGTCACAGAAGACCAACAGGCCTTATTTTACTGCTAAGAAGACAGCAGTACCAACCACTTTCGATGAGGAGTTCGGTAAGAACCTCATTGGTCAGACTCTTCCAGGTCAAATAGAGAAGACAGAGTGTGATCCATACATCTTCACTAACCCTGAGACAGGTAAGGAGATGGAGTTGAGTTACACTTATATCTACAATGAAGATCCAGCCAATATTGAGGAAGAGGTATTAGGTTAACCTAGTAGAGGGGGGTCAATTCGGTCATATTGACTCCCTTTCTTTATTCTAATTTTACTATTCAGAAAGAACAATTGAAAGGATTAAGGTCTAATTTTTCAATAAGAATCACTTCATTCCCATCCGAGCAAATATTTGTTTCTCAATCCATCTAATTGGTGGATTACCTTATAACTACTAAAGTTCCAGCAATCTTATCATGTAAGCCTTGCCTCTTTTCATTAAAGAATGCTATTATCCAACCGATTATGATAATACCTAATATGTATTTTGTAAAAAATCTTATAGTGGCAATTGAAAAATTTATCCTTTGTTGTTCTGCATTAACCACTTTTATTTTAAGAATTTGCTTTCCAGGAGTTGCTCCATTCTTACCTCCTTCAAAAAGAGTAGAATAAAACCATGGAAATAGAATCAGTATTGCGATAAACAATGAAAGACCTCCAGGATCTTCCGCAGTAAAATTATTACCGATATAGAAAGCTACTAATGACAATATTGGGACCATAATTACTCCCATGATTACTCCATCAATAAATTGTGCTAATAAGCGAATCCATAAACTTGCGATTTTCAAATTCGTAATTTGTTCAGCTTGATTTGATTTCATGATCTTAAGTTTTAATTCTAGTAAATTGATAAATTGTCAATTTGTTTAGTGAAAATCTGCCATAGCTAGTAAATGGACTACCTGATCCCAAATCACCTTTGCTCAGTCCAGGTACGTCCAGAACCACATGGACTACCTGATTCATATATCTCTTTTGATTCTTCAAATGTTCTGAAACACTATTAACTGTAGTGGCTGTGAAATTCTTATAAACCACAATCTCATAATACCTTATTGCACGACTTTCATATGTTAGATACAAAAGAATGAATTTCCTCATGAGACTGTCAGGGATATCTTGTAAATCTACAAAATAAGGATTAAGGTTACAACAAGATCATCAGTACAATATCAGATACAAAGCAGGATTAATCACCTCACTTAACTATTATCATATGGACGAGAAGAAGAAATACATCAGAGACTTATTTGAGGTGGTTGATACTCATAGCATACTCGTTATAAACAAAGAAAATCAACTAATCCGGTTGAATGTGCCATTCACAGTCCTTGTGGTTCTGGACGTACCTGGACTGAGCAAAGGTGATTTGGGATCAGTAACAGCGATAAGAATGGACATAAAACTGATAGATATATACATTGTGAATAGTAAGCCTTACTACCACTATAACTTCATTCTCTACTTTCATTAACATCCTAAAAACCTCTATATTAGGTAGATATACACAATAAATTCATTCCGAATACAGATAACAACCTGATACACAGCGTATAAGGATGTTT
>Ga0255379_10109_pt2 | contig 13791 bp, 11 predicted proteins | sample ANMaggSeSYBR01I3_FD_182105 | JGI IMG/M metagenome (GOLD analysis project Ga0255379, IMG submission 182105) | Sediment cell enrichment communities from methane seep in Santa Monica Basin, California, United Staets - ANME aggregate JGI... | ecosystem: Environmental > Aquatic > Marine > Cold seeps >... | reverse complement strand
CTGGCGTGCCACTCTTTTTAGCAATCCTTGCTACACGCTTGAATCTTGGACTTGGACCCGGCGCAGACAGCCAATAATCACCCCCGACCAGTTTCTTTCCAAACACATCCTTTGTAACACCCGATTCAAAGTTGAATTGTAAAACTACACCCTCAGGTGTATTGGCCGGAATATCGTAAACCCAGCTTGCAAGGGTATCAACAGAAGTTTCTGATTGCGCTTGGGGTTGTGGCATATAAAGCCAACTAATTAATTCAGCTTCAGGAGCGGCATCAGTCATTCCGCTTTGCATAGCAGATAATGACTTGTGAAGAATCTGCCATGGAGCCATCTTTGAACACCGAGGGCAATTTATTTGACCTCCTCCTGTGGCTGGAAAAGCACTTAGGCAAGTGGTGTAGAGCTCTCCATGCGAAATGTTTATAATACCACCCAACTCAGGTACAGCTTTAAAAATTTTATTAGTAGCCTCATACAGGTATTGCTGTCCGGAAGTCCCACTAGCGCATAGATAATAATAATTGCCTCTCCGGCCTCCAGCCAGATCCGGATATTGCTTTAGTCTTGAATCATTTTCATCAAAGCGCACGTGTGGTTCCATGGTTTTAATGTAAATGCGAATACCGTAATTGAGGCATTTATCTACAATTTGTTGCAATTTGGAAAGGCGCTTTTCACCGTCAATCCCGGCATTGGGTGTTATTTCAGTTGAAACGAGGTCGCCAAATCCAATGCTATTTGCATTACCATCTTTACTGCTAATGGTGAGCCATAAGCCATTTACCCCTTCATGTGCTAACCTGTTAAGGTATTCATTGGGGTAGTAGTCTATATCATCCATAAGCTCATCGCCATAACCAGGTTGATTCCCAGGCCTTTTAATGGGACTAAAAAAACAGCGGTTAATCCGACGTTTAATAAATGGCTGGCTCTGTACAGTCCCCAGGGGAAGGAAAGGACCTTCCAGGCGCAAAATTTCGTCTTCTAAATAAAACAGGCCTCTTCTTATTCCTTCCGTATCACCAGATGAGATACGAGCAGAGTGAGCCATAACTTCCAACCGGAACGCTTCCCCTTTCAAAGAGGAGTCCAACATAGTTTCAATAATGTATTTTCCTCTTTTGTGTTTTAGTCCTCCGGCTTCAAAGAAATTATGAATGTCATTATACGCAGCTTGAAGCCGTTTTTGAGGGTCGGGAAACCCTGTTTTCAAAGATATTCCTTCTCTTAAGTCTGCTTGTCCCGGAACAGGAGTTCTATTACTCCAAGTTAGTGTTTTCCAAAGAGGCGTTTTGAGATCTTTAACAAATTGCCAACTACTTTTATCTGGTTGTCCAGGTATTTCCGTTGAATCGAATATGTTGACATTGTTGGTATTCGTACATGAACAGAAAATAGAAATTAAAAATATAAATATATTTCTCATAAGATATTGAAGTCTCATGTCCGGGTAAACCGGGTACTCACTGCAAGGCTCATCTCTGAATCCGGCAGGATGACTTCGGGACATCCGCCTGCCACTTCAATCTCCATAAAATTGGTGGTGTCGCTGTAAACACTGTAGCGAACACCTTTTTCTCCCGGTGCCACATCCGGGGGAAGATCACTGATGTCGATGGTGGAGTGACCTTTCGCAAGAGGATTTGCCTGGCGCCGCACCACCAGTCCACCGTTCACATCATGGAACTCAACCCAGGGTACCTCATCCATTGCAATCTGAAAGCGGTGAGAAGCGTTGGTGGCAGCCTTGTACATGCCCCCGCTCCACTCCTGCTCACGGCACTTCGCATCATCATAAAGATCCCAAACGAACAATTGGTCCGCGCAAGGGAAAAGGGCATGGCACCCCGGACCCGAGTCCAGCATGCAAAGCGTCCATGGGACCAGCAGGCCATCGGTACGCTGTAGCGGCAAACGACCGATATAGGTGATGCTCTCTACTACATGCACGTTGACCCAACTGTTTCCCTTATCTATGGTGACCTGCCGACTGAAAATTGTTGGAATTCCCAATCCCTTGGCATTGATAAGATCAACCTCCGCAAGGATAGTGGCATCCAGCTTTGTTGCTTTATCCACCAGGTACCTGGCACCGCGTATCCCCGGAGGTACCCTCCAGCTGCCACTGGAATAGTGATACCCCAGGGAGGTTCCTTCAGGCGCAGGCCATAGTCCATCACCCCCGGCAATAATGTATTTGTTCTGAGTACTCTCTCCGGAAACAGCCTCAAGATTCACATGATTCAGTACCTCACCATCTAGCACCGTAAACAGACGGCCTTCCATATCCAGCGCGACAATAACTCCTGCATTGAGATCGCCCACCACATGAACCCGCTTCCCGGCCTTTTCAAAGGCCTCCATCAAATGGGTTGCTTGTATCCTCATTTCCTTATTGTTTTAGTCCAGACGAAAAACTTCTCTCAGCACATCCTCTTTGCCTTTTTCACTCTCATCACTCTCACAAACCAGCACCTTGGTCATGTGCCGCCACCATCGCCGGGCAATATCCACATCTCCCATTTTCTGAAGCTTCTCTTCATCCTCTACTTCCATGTAACAGAAAAGAGCATTCGATTCTTCGTGGAGAAAGATCGAGTAGTTGCTGATTCCATGGGACTTCAGTACTTCCTCCAGCTCGGGCCAGATGGGATTATGTCTTTTTTCATATTCTGCAGCCATACCTGGCTTTGCATGAATAAGGAATGCTTTACGGATCATATTTCACTCTATTTATTGTTATTTAATCTGTTCTGTTATTGTGCTCAGTTGCCAGCTCTTGTGATGTAAGGAACCGTCCCCCGCGCTCTTTGAGCATGGCGCAGAGCAGGTCTAACTGTTCGACTGCCACCGGACCACAGTTCTCCACAATGAATGACAGCGGTGTTACGCTGGCCTCCCCGAAATCAATGGCTCCCTGGGGCATGGGGTGGAACTCCCACGGATGGAGGTAGAAGCAAAGCACAGGACGCTCTCCGCGGGACTGAACATACTCGATGAAGCCCTCTGCCTTCTCCATCACGAACCGGGCCGATTTGGTTCGAAAAAGGGGCCACTGATCCCGGTCCCTCTGATATTGATCCTTGCTCTCCATGTCAAGGTCACAAAAATTGGGTATTTGCAGGATGTTCATACTACCCGGCTGTGTCCAATCCTCTGAAGAGGGGTGGTAAGGCACGAATGGCTTTCCATAAAAATAGAGCGGAAAGGAGGCATCGGCCACGTAGCCCAGTTTCTCCAACACGTTCATTACGGTTGTGCTTCCCCACAAACGTGGGCTGCGAAAACTCACCGGCTGTACTTCGCTCACTTCCTGTACGATCCGGGTGGCCTCACGCAAGCGGCCTTCCACCTCTGAGGGCAGGATTGGCCAGTTGTTCGGTATGGGAAAAAGCGGGTCTCCCAGGGTTTCGTGATAAAGTCCGTGACATCCGGTTTCGTGTCCCGCATCACGGACAAGACGGACAATATCGGGGTTATTCTCTGCCGCATGGCCGGTCCAAAAGAAGGTAGCCGGAATGCTGTGCTTCTCTAAAACATCCAATACATGATGGGTGCCGTGCTGTACACCTTCATAGAAAGGGGTGAAGGAACCAATGTCGGTCTCCATATCAAACCCCAGCACCACATCGAAGTCGTGCTCTTTTTCACTCAATGGCTTTGCGCCTGGTTTTGTCTCATTCATGGTTTTCAATTTTGTCTATTGCAATAAAAGGTTGTCCATTTTTGGACTAAATGGCACCAGCCCGTTTTCAGTAATCTCATAACCGGTTTCGATCCGGACCCCGTTGAACTCGGGGTGACCGAAGAAGCTGATGTCGATAGCGACTGCCATGCCGGGTTTTAGTATGTCATCGCTGTGTGGTCCGAAGAAGGGGGATTCTGCCTCATGCAGGCCGATGGTGTGCACAAAGGGACACACAAGATACTGTGCCAGATCGTTCTTTTCGAAATGGGCCCTCGCCGGGGCATCAATCTCTTTGCCTGTCTTGCCGGGCACCAGTTGCTCTTTGGTGAGGGCAAAGGCCTTTTTAAGATACCCCATGCACTCCTGCTGACGGGCTGTATAACTGCCGCTAACCGGTAAAACATCACCCATTGCACTCGCATATCCGTTGACCTTGGATGAAAGGCCGATCATCACCAGTTCACCGTCCTTCAATTCCTTGGAACTGGCAGTAGGTACCACGGCGTTGGAGCGCGGACCGCTGCCGACTATCGTGCTGAATCCGAACCCGCTGGCACCACGACTGCGGACAGCAAATTCACCAGCTGCCGCTACCTGGATCTCAGTCGTACCGGCTTTGATTTCGGCCTTCATTGCATCATATGCAAAGTCGGCAAGCCCAAAAGCGCTGTGGATCTGCTCGATCTCCCAGGGAGACTTGATATAACGAAGGCGAAGAAAGTCCTCTGTGATGTCAACCAGGGTCACCCCTTTAAAGCCATCAACTATTTGTTGATAAGCCTCGGCAGGCATACGTCCTGTACCTACCAGGCCCACGCGCTGAATGCTGCCTAACTCACCCTTCAATTCACTGAAGAGTGTAGGAAAGTCAATGATCTCAGCATTGGGATACTCTTCGTCGGGGACCATAAATACAGGAAAGTTGCGGGTCTCCGTAATCATACTGTCGAGTTTGGCAAATGGTTCGCTTTCGGGTCCGCCTAGAATAAGGGGGGTACCGGTGCGGGGAATGAGCACCGCTCCAATCTCAAACTGGGGGCACCATCCCGTCAAATACCAACCGTTGCCGATATTGAACTCATCATAATAGACCAGGGCAATGTCCAGGTTCTTTGCCTCAAGAATCGCTCTTACTTTTAAAATTCTGGCTTCACTTTCACTTTTATTTAAATAAGGCATAACATATAATTTTTAGAATAATTAGATTTTAAATTTCCATGAATTTCATAAATTTCGAGGATAGCTTCTCAACCCCGCCATCGGTTAAAGCAACACCGTTTTCCCATCGCAGGCCAAAATCATGATCGTAGAAGAAAGTATCAACCTGGAAGGTCATGTTCTTTTCCAGATCATAATCGGATGTGGATTCCATCCATGGCTGTTCCACCTCCATCATTCCGATGGCGTGGCATGGACCATACAGCAAGTATTTTTCGAATCCGCGTGATTTCACCCATGCCTCATAATCCTTCACAACTGAAGCGGCGGGGATTCCCGGCTTCAACATCTCCATGGTTTTAAAATGTGCTTCCAGTCCGAACTCCACGAGCTTTCTTTTACGCTCAGGCAGGGGCCCAATTGATATTGGTAACCCGACACTTGATGAGTACCCGTCTACACGTGCACCGATATTCAGTTGTATGATCTCATTTTTCACGATTTTGTTATGTGTCGGGCGTGATATGGCATGTTTGGTTGACTCTCCGCAGAAACAGTAAAGAGCGTGACCCTCATACTCACCACCATGCTTGTAGATCTCACGCTGGGCAATACCTATGACCTGTAATTCGGTCATGCCGGGTTTGATCTCATTGAGAATGGCCTCAACGGCCAGTTCGGAAATTGCAAAAGCCTTCCGCATACTGGCAAGCTCATCTGCACTCTTAATGAACCTTAACGGAAGCAGCGTTTGATCGGCTTTGACAAGTTCAACATCCGGAAGCTGTTCTTTCAGTGCCATATAGACGGGAAGTGTGGTAACGGACCACCCGACGATCCCCAGTTTCTTCATCGTGCCTTTGGTAAAGTACCTTGCAGCGATATCCTTAAAACTTGTGAATTCCATTCCCGGGCACTCCGGCTCGGCCGATTCACGGTATTCGAGCATCTTTTCTATGTTCTTGAATACACTACGCCGGGCAGCGTGGTGATCACTTTCCGGTCCGACAATCAATACAGCTTCTCCTTCGGCAGGAACAAATACAGCGGCAGCTTCAAATGTGGGCCAGAATTCACTCAGATAACGCACATTGGCCATATCCGATTCACTGGCATGAACAAGACAGGCATCCAGGCCTTCCGCCCTGATATTTGACTGAAATCTCTCAATTCGATCGTAAAATTCCTGCTTTGAAATTGTTGTTGTGTTCATCATAATTATCTATTTAGTCTTGTTTATCCTGCTTATAACTTATCCCGCAGATTTCGCGGACCCTGTCCAGGGTCCCCATCAGCTCCAGGCTGAAGTCGAGGGGGAGCAACGGACTTTCGGTCAGGCCCTCATCCAGGCAATGCATAACCTCGGACGCTTCATAATGGTATCCACTACCCGGTTCGGGAACCCCGTTAGGGCTCACGTTAGTAAACTCAATCAACTCCGGATCCTTTCCGTGCCTGTGAATGGTTATGGGTCCGGGTGTAAGCCACCAGGACTCCATCCTGATCCATCCCTTTTCAAAAATCAGGTTTGCCTCCACCGGCGTATCAGTCAGGAGGGTGCAATTCAGGGATGATACAATATGGTTGTTATGCTCAATGATCATGTTGCAGCTCTGGTCTGCCCCGTTTTCTGCAAAGCGGACACTGGCTTGAATGTTTTTTGCGGTCCCGGCCATCAGCAAAGAGAGGAACAGGGGGTAAACCCCGATATCCAGCAGGGCTCCCCCTCCCTTGGCGGGATCGTAAATGCGGTTGTCAGGATCGTATGGGGTGCGCTCACCAAAATCAGCATAGATGTCATGTAACAAGCCCAATTCACTACTTTTCGCTATCTCCAGGACCTTCCGGGTTGAAGGAAGGAACCTGGGCCACATGGCCTCCATAAGGAAAACATCTTTTTCCCTTGCCTTTCTCACAAGCACTTCCAGTTCCCTTCTGTTCATGGTAAAGGATTTCTCGCAAAGGACCGCTTTGCCCGCCTCCAGGCTGGCCAGGGAGTTTTCAAAATGATGAATGTGGTGGGTGGCCACATAGACAATGTCTATATCAGGATCCGCAGACAGCTCTTCCCAGCTTCCATAAGAGACTGGTATGTTGTGTTTTTTGGCGAAGGCAGCTGCCCTTTCCTTAGAACGGGAAGCGATGGCATGAAGCCTCGCACCGGGAAGCAGCTTGAGGTCCTCAGCAAACTCATTGGCGATCCATCCGGCTCCTATGATTCCCCAATTGTATTTTTTCACAGTTTATCCATTAATAGTGTACTAACTGAGCTTGATGATAAAGGTTGACAGGATCAGAATCACGCATCCGATGACAAGCAGCACAATGGTTCTTCTGCCTGTCCCTTTCCACTCCCCGAAGAAGAATCCCCAGAAATTACTCATCACAATATTCAAGGCCATCAGGATGCTCCACGAATAGGCTTGCATTCCTGTGGGGACCTGGCTTTTACCCATGCCGTAAAAATGGAACTGTATGAAAAGAATGAATCCCGCCAGGAAGGAAAAACCCAGATTATTCAGTAAAACACCGGTAGAAACACGGGTATAGTCCCTGTAGGTCCCGTTCTTTATATTCATGGTAATGCAGTAAACAGAGTTTGATATAAATGCTCCGCACAGTAAGAAGATCAGGGTCGGATTACTGACGAAAAAGGGATTGGTGCCATATTGTGCCGCCACTATTTCTATAGGTTTACCGCTTGCAAACCCATAGGCAAAACAGGAACTCATCACACTGGACAAAATCGCGATTAAAATGCCTTTTTTAAGTGCAAATTCCTTCACAGCCTCCTTTCTCTCTTCTTCGGTAAGGTTCCTGTTTTTCAGGATCCCCGCATAAGCGACAATAACGATACCTGCCAGCGCGATGGAAACGCCCACTATGGTCAGAATCCCTGAGCGGGTGGTAAGAAGGTTTTCTCCGGCAACAATGGGAGGTATCAATGTGCCCAGGGCAGCAACAAGTCCAAATATAAGACTCTGCCCCAGGGCAATGCCCATGTATCTTATGGCGAGCCCGAATGTCAGTCCCCCGATACCATAGAGTATTCCAAACATAAAAGTAAGCCATTTGGCCCTTGAGGGAGCATCATGAATAATATCCAAAAGCGTCCCCTGCGGCACGGTCAACAGGGCGAAAACAACGGGAAGGATGAGCCACACAGAGACGGCCATACTGAGCCAGTAAGATTCCCAGGCCCATCCTTTGACCTTCCTGAAGGGGACGTAAAAGCTGGCTGCCCCTATGCTGCCTATGGCGATAAGAAGTATTCCAAACATAAGTTTAGTTATTAGAGGTGCCCATAACTACAATTTCAACGAAATTATGACAACTTTAATAAAATATTGATAATTTTAATCGCATCGTACTATTTCAAAGATGGAGCAGCTGAGTTTACAATCGATAAGAGTACCCCATATTCTCAATCTGGGGAAGTTGGGGTTCCAGTGTGTACAGGAGCTGGGGCAATATAACTACCAGCGAATGAGAGAAAGCAAGGAGATGCACCTGCACGAAAAGATGCTGGAGATTTATTTCCTGGACAAAGGCTCTCAATATTACAGCATCAATGGGATGGGTTACCGCATGAAAGGTGGTGATTTCTTGTTGACCTTTCCCGGTGAAGAACACGGGACGAAACAATTTCCACAGGAGAAGGGCCGTTTTTTTTGGCTCATGATCACCGTGCCTGAACCTGCGGATAAAAAGCGGCTACTGAACCTGACCCGGAAAGAGACCGGGGAACTGATGCATCGATTGCTTCAACTCCGTTCAAACAGAATGTTCCGGGGGTATCCCGCGGCAATGCATGATCTAAACAAGATATTTGAGGTTTACAAGGAGAAAGAGAGCATTTATAAGAAAATACAGATCAACAGTCTGTTGCTGGGGTTTATACTCAATGTGTTGGAATGTGGTGAAAAATCAGTTGATAATCAGGTTACTGAAACCATCTCTCAGATTTGCCGCTTCATTCAAAACAACCTTGAAGATGATCTGGAGCTTGAAACCCTTGCCGGGGAATGCAATCTCTCCTTATCTCATTTTAAATACAGGTTCAAAAGAGAGACAGGAATACCGCCGGCAGATTACATCCTCCGGCAGAAGATTACATTAGCAAAAGAGATGCTTCAACAGAATCAATCGGTTCATGATGTTGCGTATGGCCTGGCTTTTAGCTCTGCCTCCTATTTTTCCACTGTATTTAAAAGGTATACAAGAAAAACACCCACACAGTTCATCATTGAGGAATCTGTTTATTGATCTGATCCCACCTGATAGGCAATCATCTCTCCGTCGGGGGAGATGACGCAACTCCCGACTGGATCAATTAACAACGCACTGACCTTCTGTTTATCAATATCAATCAAGTATAAATTATAAAGGTCCACATGTCAAGTATGCTTGCCGCTAGTACCCATGGCAATATTGCGTTTGTTTTTGCTCCCGATGACCGGTGGTATTGAAGATTTGATAAATTATCGGATTAGTCGCGCCTTTGAGACAATAAAGGAAGCGGAATCAATGATTAAAAACAAATCAACATGCAATTTATTCGTGTATAGTAGAATATATTTTATATTTGTGAATAAAATCAAATATGGACGATAAATTTGCAAATATAGAAAAGATTAATTTCTGGAATAACCCAATGCCTGAATTAGGCTTGATACGAAAATCTCATTTATCCAAAATAGAATCGTTTATAGGGAACAAGTTAATAAAAGTGCTGGTTGGGCAGCGTAGAACAGGAAAAAGCTATCTGATGAGACAACTAATCAGAGGCTTGATTGATAACGGTATTAATACAAGAAACATTTTTTATCTGAACAAGGAATTCATTGAGTTTGACGAAATACAAGACTATCAGGACCTGAACAATATAATACTCCTGTACAGGAAGAGAATAAGACCGGAGGGTATAGTTTATATCTTAATTGATGAAGTTCAACAGATTAAAGGTTGGGAGATATTGGTAAATTCTTATTCTCAGTCATATATAGATGAATATGAGATATTTATCACAGGCTCTAATTCTGACATGCTCTCCACAGAATTAGCCTCAAAGCTTACAGGCAGGTATGTACAATTCCAGATATTCCCTTTTAGCTTTGATGAATTCCTGGAAATAAAAGGATTAGATAAAAATAAATCCTCGTACCTTAAATATTTATCTTCAACCGGATTGCCGGAATTATTTCATCTGCCGAACGATGAAACAAAACGACATTATGTTACTGCACTATCTGACACAATTATCCTTCGAGATATTATTGAAAGGTATGACATAAGAGAGGTTACACTGCTTAAAGAGCTATTTGCATTTTTAGTAAATAATGCTTCCAATCTGGTTTCCATTAAGAATATTGAAAACTATTTTAAAAGTAAAAACAGGAGAACCAGCTATGATACTATTGCCAATTATATCGGGTATTTTGTCAACGCTCATCTGATACACGAAGTCCCAAGGTATAATATAAAGGGGAAAGATATTTTATCGGGAGTAAGAAAGTATTATATAAACGATTTAGCATATAAGAATTACCTGTACTCAGGATTTCAGCACGGATATGGATATATGTTAGAAAACTTAATTTATCTACAATTATTGAGATCTGGCTATAACGTATTTGTCGGGCATTTGAGAGACAAGGAAATTGATTTTATTGCCATTAAGAATGATACTCCTGTATATGTGCAAGTCTGTTATTTATTGAAAGATGAAGATATTACAAAACGCGAGTATTCCGGATTACTGTCTATCCGGGATAGTTATATTAAAGTCGTAATATCGTTAGACGATTTGCAGCTGCCTGAGAATAAAGGCATAAAACACGTTCTGGCCTGGGAGTTTGATCAGTATATTATTTAGTAAAATTTTGTATAAGTCGTTTAGGATGTCGATTTCACTAAAACGGAAAGTCACAGGTTGGTTACTTTTCACGATTTTATGACTTACCTGTACATTCAACATTTTCAAAGACACGAGCTAATCTCTTTATTTTTAATGATATAGAAATTTCACAATAGAGGGGGCATATATTTTAAATGTCACAACAATAAGCAAAAGTCACAAGGTTGTTATTTCCTGAAATCCCAAATTGACTACCCCCGCTTCATAATTCGTATAATAAATGGAAGAACGTAAAGCGGAACAATACCGCTCTGATTTCACCCTCTTTTAGAGGGTTGTGTTATTAAAGCCGCCTCCTATATTTGCGTCATTTGACTCTCGCCAGGCCAGGAGCATACTTCAAAAATACCTTTGTAATTTCCACAGTTGTTAAATGCACAGTGATATTTTTTGTATCTTATAATGGATTGAAAATTAAGCTACAGAAAACATGAATAACAGAAGAGATGTTCTGAAAGCATTGGCCCTGCTACCACTTGCAGCCTGTGCCAGAAATGTTGATAGTATTTCAATTTCGGAATCCCGGCAACCCGGTCGCTCTCCGGCAGGCTGGCAACCGGACGGTAAAGAGCTCAACCTGCAGAAGGTAAAAATTAAAAAAGTAAAGGCCATTGTCACTGCACCATATGGTATTGAACTGGTTATTGTGAAGGTGGAAACAGACCAGCCCGGGCTTTATGGTTTAGGATGTGCAACCTTCAGGCAAAGGGCCCATGCGGTTGCATCTGCCATAGATGATTACCTGGATGATTTTTGCCGGGATAAGGATGTGAACAATATAGAAGATATATGGCAGACCGCCTATGTGAGCTCCTATTGGCGGAATGGCCCGGTTCTGAACAATGCACTCAGTGGTTTGGACCAGGCCCTGTGGGATATTAAAGGCAAGATGGCAGGGATGCCGGTTTACCAGCTGCTGGGAGGTAAAACTCGATTTGCAGTGGATACCTATACCCATGCTTCCGGTCCCACACCCGAGGCGGTCATGGATGAGGTCGAGAGATACAGGGAGCAGGGATTCAGGCATATACGCATCCAATTGGGGGGATATGGCTCAACCCATTTGTCAAAAGAACCAGCCTACAAGCAATATGGTTTTGGGCATCCCGACGATAATACTGTGGATCCGCAGGCATATAAAAGAGGCGTTGTAAGGTTGTTCCAACTTGCCAGAAAAAAATTTGAAGATAATATTGAGCTCCTTCATGATATGCACGAACGTGTGGAGCCCATGGATGCGATCGATTTGATAAAAAGGCTGGAAGAGTACAGGCCATTCTTCATCGAAGATCCATTCTCACCGGAGAATATGGGCTGGTTTAAAATGTTACGCCAGCAAAGTGCTGTTCCTATCGCAATGGGTGAATTGTTTAATAATCCGCATGAATGGATAGAACCAATGAGCCAGAGAATGTACGATTTTATACGAATTCATATCTCCCAGATAGGAGGGATTACACCTGCTATGAAGGTGGCAAGACTGGGAGAATGGTTCAATGTAAAAACAGCATGGCATGGTCCTGGAGATACCTCCCCTGTGGGTCATGCAGCAAACGCACATATAGATCTGGCTGTCTGGAACTTTGGTATTCAGGAGGGAAAACATTTCAATGAACTCACAAATGAAATTTTCCCGGGGACACCCAGGATCGAAAATGGGTATATGTTTGTTAATGAAGCACCTGGACTGGGCATAGATATTGACGAAGAAAAGGCAAAAAAGTATCCCCTGCCTCACTTTAATTACAATTGGACACAGGTAAGGAAGGCAGATGGTACCCCGGTCAGACCCTGATGCTAAACAGGAACATAAACAAGAATTATAGACACATAAAACGAACATATACTTTTTTAATTATTCTATTTTCAAATAATTATAAAATTTTAAGCCGATGAAAAGCAGAAGAGATTTTATTAAAACATCCGCTGTTCTGGGAGTTGCCGGTCTGTTGCATCAATGGGCTTCGGCCCTTCCTTTAACAGATAACCATGGAAACATTTTGCCTCTGCGCCGTCTTACCAGGAACGGTGAGAAGGTCACTGCTTTCTGCCTTGGTGGCTGGCACCTGGGAAATGCCGACAATCCTGCAGTTGCTGAAAAAATGGTTGAGATGTCGATGGATATGGGTGTAAGGTTTTACGATACGGCAAGGACCTACCGGAGTGGTGGATCAGAGGAATTACTAGGGCGTTTTTTAGTACCAAAGTACCGGGACCAGATATTCCTGATGACTAAGAGCCCCGCAAAGACCGGTGATGAAGCAAAAAAGCACCTTGAACTTTCACTTAAGACCCTGAAAACGGATCGGCTTGACCTGTGGCAGATCCATACCATTAATACCCCGGAAGATGTCGACCAGCGAATCGAAAACGGGGTACTGGATGTGTTCCTGGAGGCAAAAGAAAAAGGGTTGACTCGCTACATAGGTTTCACAGGTCACAGAAGTCCGGTTACCAACCTGCATTTTCTGAAACAACTGGAAGAACGTGGACTGGAACTGGATACATGCCAGATGCCATTGAATGTGCTTGATCCCGGCTTTGAATCCTTCCAGAAGAATGTACTGCCGGTACTTCTTGAGAAAGAGTACGGTGTAATTGCAATGAAAACCATGAGTGGGGGTAGCATGATAGGAAGACGCATCGATACCACACCCGAATGGATCAAAACAGAAATGATTCCCGATGTGGTTAAGGAGACGGGAATCTCTCTTGCAGAGCTGCATCAATACGTTTATGCATTACCTGTTTCATCCCTTGTAAGTGGATGCAATGACCCGGAGCAGCTGGAGCATAATGTTAGAGTACTTCAGAACTTTAAGAAACTCAGCGAGTCAGACATGCAAAGGCTGGAAGAACTCGTTAAACCGTTTGCCGGGCTAATCGTTGAGAACTACAAGCGGATTTTAAGCTGAAGCAACGCGAACCGATAAACATCTGATACTATGAATTTACGATTCAATAATTACTTAGTAATTGTATTCCTTCTTTTTTGCATTTCCTGTCTTTTGTTTAAGGGAAAATTGTA
>Ga0255379_10110_pt1 | contig 13892 bp, 12 predicted proteins | sample ANMaggSeSYBR01I3_FD_182105 | JGI IMG/M metagenome (GOLD analysis project Ga0255379, IMG submission 182105) | Sediment cell enrichment communities from methane seep in Santa Monica Basin, California, United Staets - ANME aggregate JGI... | ecosystem: Environmental > Aquatic > Marine > Cold seeps >... | reverse complement strand
TTTTCCTTGTTCTAATGGGAGTTACTATTGGTTTTATTGCTATGGCTGTATATATGCCTATGTTTCAATTAACAGAGGTGATGACTCAGTTGACAGTATGGTTGGTTTAATGTAATTTTGTATTAGGGAATATATAAATTATTTTTATTTAAGACAATGAGAAAGAGTTTTAAAGCTTTTACACTTGTTGAGATGCTTATCGTCATGGGAATTATCATAATCCTTATGGCTGTCGGTATTGCAAGTGGTAGAGCAGCATTGAGAAATGCAAATAAGATTGAGCATCAGAATGCTGCAGAGCAGATTTATCAAGCTATGCAGGGTTACTATGCCGATAATAGAGAGTATCCAGCTGAGGCTACACCTGCAGTTTTACTAGCAGCAGATGGAGATCTTGATGAATATGTAGATGAATTTGATGGTGGTAGTGCAGCTACATATGCATATCTAGTAGATTCAACACAGCAAGAGTTCTTGGTATGTACGACCATTGGTGGTGCTGGTGATGTAGCACATCTTGGTATTTACTGTACAGGAAATGGTCTTTCTAGTGATTTAATTACTGGAACACCTACTACAAAATTCTCTGAGTATGTAGCATCTCCAACGGATTATGATGATGTCAGGGTTTTATTTGTAGATGCAAATGCTATAGATTGGGACTCTGAGGGAGATTGGGGAACTACAAGGACTGATATTGCAGCTGTAGAGTAACCCGTTATTTTGTTAGAGATATCACTCCCCTCTTTTGAGGGGAGTTTGGTTATTACTACGAGCTATTGATGCGAAAAACGAATTAGGTTATCATTAAATACAAAATATATTTTATTATACAAAGTAAATGAAAAAGAAAATTGTTCTAATAGTGCTTTCGATTGTTTTTGTAATACTACTTATAGCCTCTGTCCTATTTATTACTAGGTACACATCTAGTGCAGATAAATATGCTTCCCTTATGAAGCTCTGTTTATCCAGTCAAGATGCTGGTGTCACAACTACCTCGTGTAAAGGGTTTGTAAAGTCGGTATCGGAAGAAGATTCTGCAAATCCATGCTTTGACTTACTTCTTATTACAGGAGAAGGAGAGTATGAGGAACATACAATGTGTGTGGAGGACTCTATAGTGGAGTGGACCAATCCTTATGATGATTACACTAGTCTTATACCAGTGAATATAGATGTAAGTTATAAACAATTCTTGTCCTTAGATATCCTCTTTAGTGAGAGAGTAAAGATATCTTTTGGATGACGAAGAGACGTTTGCCTTTCTTGATAGTGATAATATAGTCGAGGAGAATTCTTCCTTATTTGCTAACATCCGTATTCAAGAGAATGAGGCCATTATGGATAAAGGATATTATATGACGGGGAAAAGCGGTTCTGGTGTCTCTGATAATCTTGTGTTTATTCAAGTTGCAATAAGAGAGATTTTGATAGATGGTTCCGAGATGACTTTTCATCTAGTTAGTTCTATTGATGGCAAGAGGGTTATGTTTGAGGTAAATACAGAGGTTTTTGAGTATATGCAAGCAGTAGATTATGAGCAAGTAGTAACAGATATTACAGTATTAAATACTTCTGTCTTAGATGTTGAAGAGACCTACGATGTAGTATTTGTTATCAATCCTAATATTTTTGAATTGGAGGAGTTTATAGAATCAATGTTGTCCATTGATCAAGAGGGACCCTTTGTTATGGAGGGTTTGGAACTTATTCTGATGATGGCAAACTTTTAGGATCCTGCTTGTTTATAGATAAATTCATAGACATCATATATGTCCAACCCTGAGATAGGAGAGAGTAGTACTTTACAAGGAGGTTTAGATCCTAACCATTTTGGATTTAAGCCAAAAGCTCGGGATAGTCACGAGATTAGGACTCTTCCTAAAGGAGTTAAACCAGCAATATCAGCAGCAGTTTTAGCTGCAATAATGACGTCATCTGGAATAGTTGCTTGTACATCTAAAGAAAGCTCTGCTGCTCCAGTAGAACCAACTCCTACGGAACAGTATAATCCAACTTTAGTAATGGAAACTCTTCCTGATCCTACAGATGTTGGAGCAACTTTTACCCCAGTCCCACCACCTACTCTAGAGCCTACTGAAGTAATAGAAAAAGAAGTCGACTTTTTGGGAATGATGGAAGGTCTTGAGGTAGTATCTAGAGAGGAAGTAAGCAGTGTTTATGAAACAATTCAAGGGACAACGGTTTTTGAGATCCCAGTTACAGAAGGAAAGAGAAGCTTTGTAGATAGCTCAAGAGCAGTATCTATGTATGAGATGGGAGCAGGAATACTTCTTCCAGGGTCTGAGGTAGTAACAATGGTAGATGGACAAGGTGTAGAAATTAAAATGGTCATTGTGGAAGATATTTTAACATCTGGTGATAACAAATCAATCTTAGTTCTAGTTGTAAAGGATAAGGAAGGAGAGCTCTTCACTACAGAGCAAGAGGATAGTGGAGCCTTAGTTACTGGAGTAATTCCTAACTTTAGAGAATATACTCCTGAGCAGGTTGAAACTTTATCCCAATCTTTAGAGAAGTTTAGGGAATATCAGGAACAAATGGGAGCATTTAGGAATGGAGCTAAATATCCTTACAGTCTTGTATTTGGAGAGGGAGAGAATGAGGTGATATCTTTTCTTGGAGAGATGATGAAAAGGTTGAATGAAAGCGATTCTACAGAACCGGACTTTATTGCAAAATTTGATGAATATGTAAACTCTCGGCTTACTTTGACAGAAGATGGTGCTCTGATAGTTACTTTTCTTCAAGAGGATACATTGCTCCAAAGTGACTTATCAGATCTTTCTGTAGGAGGGTTTCCTCCCCAAGAGTCCCCGTCAAGTAAGGGAATGACTTTAGAAGAAGAGGAAATGGTAGAGAGTTTAGTAAATTTGTCAGGAATGGGAGTTTTTCTTAATGACCCAAAGCAGAAAGAACAAGTGTTGGAGTTTGTAAAGTTTAGAGATGCTCTGAATGGTTCTAATGGGAGTGTAGAGGGATTAGGAAAGATAAATACAGATAATGAGAATATGAATAATGCAATGGAGTTTCTAGCAAATTTTGTTGAGCAAGGTGGTGAGTGGAACTCAATAGCTTTAGCATACGCTTTAAGAATAGCATTTCCAGATTTAGGAGTCCCCAAGCTTGGTGATAAGCCACAAGGGACTGTTGTAGAAGTTTTTAGAGATAATAGTGATCCTCGGCTTAGTGAGGGTATTCCAATTATGATAGATGTGATGAATTTAGGGTATGACTTTCCACAGTTAGCAATTATCCCAACTCTTTATGGTGGATCAATAGCCTTGGGGCCTCCAGAAGATTTATATCCTAAATTGGATAGTGGAAGTATTATTTTTCGTAAAAATATAGAGATTAAGGAGAATCCAGAAATGGATAAATTACAAGTAGTTCTTGCTAAAAGTGTGGCAAGTGATGGGAGTATCTCCTATCTTATTGTCGAGCTTGACGAAGAAGGAAAAATGATAGTATATACAAGCCAAGATAATAAGGATGAGTTGATTGCAAATAAGCAGTGGGTTATAAAGGATGGATATAGTGGACCTAACATTTTCCCTTCTTCACCACCAGGGGGATAATGAAATTAGAATTATTGAATAGAAACTTTATTATTAACTCCAAACCCTTGATGATAAGAAAGAATTAGTTTATTATTAAGTAGAAACTATATTCTAATAATTTAGTAACAAATGAAAAAGAAAACTGTCTTAGCTATATTTATCGTTTTGTCAAGTTTAGTCTTAGGAAGTTTCATCTTTAAGAGTGATGTTTCTGCATATGACTGTAGGGCTATGGGGATGCAATGTCAGGCACCTCATGGAAGTTTTACAAGAAATGTTTGGCAGTGGTATAGAACATTCTACTGCTACAAGCAGACGTGGAGGGTTTATTATCGATGTTATGGTAACGATAGAAATTGTACAGGAGGTCATTACTATTATCGAACTTCGGCAGATTGCTGGGCGAAACGTCGTATCAGATTCGCTGGTTGTTGTGAGGAGATTTCTTGTACCCCCGGCTGTACCCCTCCTGCCTGTCCCTCAGGGACCTCTGCTTCAGGCACAGGAGACTTGTATACCCCTCGTCCTAGTTGTAGAGACGATTGTGGAGATAGACACTATCGTAATTGTTGGTATGACTGTACAGACCCTACCTGCCAAGAACTTAACTCAGAACTGTATGATGTATGTCCTGGAGGACAAACCTGTGGAGGTCCTGTCACTATCACCTACACCGACTCAGTAGCCTGTGGAGGAGCTACGCATAGCAAACAATGTGTATTCGTAAGAAATAGTCGTCCAGTTAGTACAGACCTCACTATTTACTACGGAGACTTTGGTACAGTCCAAGGAACCCATACTAGCCAATCACCATGGTTTAATAAGATTGTGAAAAGCCTCTCTGCACAAGAACTAGAAGGTGGAGTAGACCGAATACTAGGATTCACATCTACAGAATACTCCGGAAGTAGCCTTAACAACCCAATCAAAATACGAGCAGAATACCAAGATGCCGACGGTTCTAACGATATTGTAGCCATCTATGTATGGTGGTCTGAAAGTGAGACAGTAGATTTCATTACCCCAGATAGAATAGCGGCTGCCTCTGAAGGCCTCTCTTCTCAATCGGAAAGTGAAGACTCTTGGGGCTTTATGCTAAGACGTGTGGGAGGAAGTTGGACTACAGTATACTCACCATATATCAGTAGTACTGATGCGGCTTGGGTTGAAATAGGGTATGCAGGAGGAGGTTCGTCTCCTTCCTCTATTCTCTCTCCTTCTGGCGAAGAAATGGCTGTTCTCCATAATATTGAGGTTACTGATATCTCTGGAGGTAGAGTAGAAATAGAACTCTTACTAGAATTCGTAAACTCGGGGACTAGTCCAGCAATAGCTGAAGGAGAATACAAGATATGGAACTTTGCTAATGATGTAGACGGGTTCTTACCGTTTGAAAGTGATCCAGATATAGAAGATGTGATAGTGGATAACGACCTTTGGGAAGATAGTACAATGGATTGGAATCTTGATTTAGAAGAACCAAGTATTTGGGCAGAAACTATATCCGAAGTAAGTGACGGAGTTCTAGCTCTTGATTTTAATGTGTCTGATATAGATAACTTCGGACTCTCCTATGTACGCATAGATGCGTGTAGGACGGGAGGAAGTACTACTGATGTCCTTACACCTACACTTAACGGTGTTCCTGGTAGTTCTTACACCATGCCAACCTGTGATGCATGTTCCTCTTTCTCTGGTATAGATATAACGAGTGATCTAGATCTCTTAGGAGGCGATGGAACAATCCTTAGTTCTACTACTCATACATACTCCCCAATGACCTTAAGAGTAGCGCTAAATTCTAACGAAAACGGAGCTATAACCTTCTGGATAACAGCAATGGATATGGCAGGTAACTACCAACAATCCACAATAATTTACGAACTAGGAAAATGGATGATAGCTACGGATGGTTTTGTGTACGGAACCGACGGAGTAAGTGCAAATACGAGGAATATAGCAGATGGTGTATGGAATGCTCCTTCTGAATTGTTTAATTATAACTTTGATGAACCAACCGCAGATTTAACAGATTTGGTCCTTTTGGGAGGTCATAATAATACGGCAAGCTTCTTGGGTATGTTAGTGAAATACAATGAGAACAATTCTTTTAAAGTTGCTCACTTCCCTGGAGTCTATATTAATTCTCCTTATACAGAACTTTTAGCAGCTTACAATGCTAAAACAGAGAATCTCTTGCTAGATTACGATGAAATTAGTGATACAAGTATTAGTGGTAATCTTACCAGTCTTTTTGGTGCAGTTCATGACTACTATATAGTGAATAATAGTGGGGATACAACCATAAGCTCTAGCTTTGTATGTGATGGACAAGGATTGATAATGGTAGATGGTGATATAACTATCACACCCGATGTTGTAAATAGTACGGCTTTGGATGCATGTATAGTGCTTGCTTCGGGAGATATAATAATCGAGGATGGTAGTAATAAGACTGATTCTGGTGCGTTTGGGTATGATTTACTCCACGCGTTCCTCATTGCTAACGGAGAGATAATTATAGACGCTGACGCTCACAATGATGGTTTACTGGTAGAAGGGGGTTTGGTAGCTTTTACGCCAAATACTGCTAGTGGGGCTATAGTAAACAACAGAGAAATGGATGTAGCTACCTCTAATATTTATCCAATATTAGCAGTGAACAACAATGCTAAGTATGGATTACTAAGTAAAGTTCTCTTTGGTTCTCAAATAGATGTGTTTAAGCTTGAGATTGGGTTTAAGCCTTACTAAACTATTTAGTAATTAAAACTTTCCAACTTTCATGTATAATGAATTAATATTTTAATTTGTCTTAAAAACACATATGTTAAATCCAAAAGAAATCCTCAAGATGCAAAGCGAAGCCAAGAAAATGCAGAAGAAACTAAGAGAAAAGAAAATCACTGGAGAATCCAAAGACGGTAGGCTTAAAATATATATGAATGGAGCTCAAGAGTTTGAAGACATATATATAGATGAAGAAGTTCTTGATGCAGAAGACCTTAAGGGTATAAAAAAGAGGATGAAGGAAGCCTTTAAGAGTTACCAAAAGAAGTTGCAAAAAGAAATGATGTCAGATATGGACATGGATTCACTTAAGAAAATGTTTAGCTAAAGAAATATGTCTGTTTTACCTAAGTCTGTTGAAAATGTCATTGCGCAATTTAGTAAACTACCTGGAGTAGGTCCTAAATCTGCTGCAAGAATGACATACCACTACCTTAGATCTCCAAATGGAGATGCTACTAATCTTGCGAATGCTCTAATTGATATGGATGAAAACATCTGTTTTTGTACTAAATGTTACAACGTATCGGATAAAGAGGTGTGTAGTTTATGCGACAGTTTGCTCAGGAAGAATTCTAAAATCTGTGTTGTAGAGGAACCATTGGATGTAGTGGCATTTGAGAATTCTGCAGTATACGAGGGCTTCTACTTTGTACTTGGTGGTGTAATATCTCCAGCAGAGGGAATAGGGGCAGAGGATTTAAGGTTTAAACAGCTTAAAGAGAGGTGTAATGAGTTGCTCAAAGAACTAGAGAGTAAGAGATTAGAGGTAATTGTAGCTACTAATCCCAATCTTGAAGGAGAAGCTACAGCTAGCTACATTCACGATATGTTTGAAAAATATATTAAAGAGGGTACAATGGTAGTAAGTAGATTAGCAATGGGGTTACCAACAGGAGCAGATTTGGAGTATGCAGATAGGTTGACACTAAAAAGAGCACTGGAGGGTAGAAGGAGTATATAATTTGTATTTACTGCTTAATGTCTTCTAAACCAAAGAAAAAAGATTACGGAGAGTTTATAAATCAAAATGGTTACCTTTTTGTATTTACAATAATATGTGGCCTTGGTTTACTAAGTTACTTTGTATGTAGTAGATACTTTGAGGAGATATTTATCAAAAGAGAGCTTTATGTACTCGAGAGTTCTGCAGTAAAAGGAGTGTGGATTGATAATGCGAGTATAAGATGTCCGAATATTGAAGGGTTGGATGTAGATAGGTGTGTAGAGTACTCATACTTAGATAATTTTGAAATACTGTCTACTGAAAATATTTTGTTTGATAGTAATGGAAGAGTTCTTTTTTCTAATGATGAGCTCTTTGTAAGCGGAATATTTGATAGAAGGGAGCTTCTTAACCAAGAGATATGGCCTGATGTATATATAGGGGATTTAAATATTAAGATTAACCATAAGCAGTGGGTGTATGAAGATGTTGTTTTGGATATGGAATCAAAAGACCCTATCCTTTCTCTCTTCAAGACGGATGACGGCTATATATTACTTCTTTCCCCTTCTGTAAGCATGGTTAATCGTACTAAGCAATTTTGGGTGTATAAGTATGTTAGTAAAACAGAGGAGATTTCTGGGATGAGCTTTTACAAAGATGGTACTCCAAGGGTGTTCTTTGAATCGGGCAGTGTGTCTTTTGATGCGAAGGGGAGTGATATCTTCCTTTTGTTTGAACGAGATGACCCTGCATTGATGGGGAATATTGAAGTTGAAATATATAGGGTAGGTCAGAATTTGAGTTTTGAGCAAAGAATACTTCTTCTAAATGGATATTAGGCTTAATACATTGTAAAATAGCAATATTATGAAACTTTACAGTACATTAGATAGGGGAGTGGTACAAGTTAAACCCTTGGTTAAGGGTAGAATCTCTATGTATAGCTGTGGCCCTACTGTTTACTTCAGGATGCATATAGGGAATATTCGTGCATATGTTAATTGGGATATACTTCATAAGGCTTTTTTGTATCTGGGATATGATGTTAAGAGAGTAATGAATCTCACTGATGTGGGCCATATGACGGATGATACTGATTTTGGAGAGGATAAAATAGAGAAGAGTGCTAGTAGTGAGGGGGTTACACCGAGAGAGATTGCTAATCAATATATCCGTACTGTACTTGAGGATTTCTCAAGAATGAACATCCTTTCTCCTAGTGGGGAGAGTATTGATCTTAAATTAGAGATTGGTAAGGTTAAAGAGTATGGTTTCCTGAGAGCTACTGAATATATCCCTGAAATGATTGAAATGATACAGAAAATTGAGGGGAATGGTTGTACCTATGAGACAGAACAAGCTGTATATTTCGATGTTTCTAAGATTTCTGATTACACAATATTTACAGGGCAGTCACTTGATGAGAAGACAGAAGGGGCTAGAGATGAAGTGAATGTGGATCCTGGTAAGCGTCATCCTGCTGATTTTGTACTGTGGATGAAGAGAGTCGGTAAGTATGAGAATCATACTATGCACTGGAAGTCTCCTTGGGGAGATGGTTTCCCTGGTTGGCATATAGAGTGTTCTGCCATGAGTATTGATGCACTTGGTAAGGAGTTTGATATACATACTGGAGGAATCGATCATATCCCTATTCATCATCCAAACGAAAGGGCTCAAAACATTGGAGCTATGGGTAGATCTGTTGTGAGTTACTGGATTCATAATGAATGGGTAGTGATGGGGGATGATATGAAGATGTCTAAGAGTGGTGGTAGTTCTGTAGTATTGGACGATATTGTTGATATGGGTTTCGATTTTCTAGATTTAAGGTATCTTTTTGTTTCTGTAAATTATCATATTAAGATTAACTTTTCTAAAAAGGCATTACACGGTGCTAGAAATTCTAGGTTAGCGCTAGTAAGTCGATTAAGAGAGTTAAAGAATGAAGCAGATGGTGAAGGGGAGTTGATTCATGAATATGTAGAAAGATTTAAAGAGTGTTTAGATGATAGTTTGAATATCTCTAAGGTATTAGCGTTGATAAATGAGATGATTAAGTCTGATAAGAAAGCAGAGGATGTACTTGTTACTATCTATGATTTCGATAAGGTGTTGAGCTTGGATTTAGAGGCATCAGTTGAAGATGTGGGGTTAGATATCCCCGAAGAGATACTGAAGCTTGTAGAGAGGAGAGAGGAGGCTAGGAGAGGTAAAGATTTCGAACTAGCGGACTCAATTAGAGGTCAAATTGGTGATATGGGATATATGGTTGTAGATAGCGCAGATGGTTTTAATATAGAAAAGATATAGATGGCACAAAATACGGTTAGTATAAAATTGGATAGTGTTCAAATAGAAGATTTCTCAAATATGATGAAGATACTGAACTGGAAGGAGAAACCTGTAGGGAACATGTATATAAAGGAGGCTTTTTTATCTCCTAAAGGTGGGGTAGCTACATTGTATACAAGTGGAAAACTTGTACTACAGGGTAGTGAGGACTTTGCCCAGACTATTGCATATATCAAGGGTAGTAGCGAAGAATATGAAGATATTATTCCACATATTGGTGTAGATGAGGTAGGTAAGGGTGATTATTTCGGTCCTTTAGTAGTAGTTGCTTGTTTTGTAGATAAAGATTTTGTTGAGAAAATATCAGGCTTGGGTTTTGATGATTCCAAGAAGTTCTCCGATAAGAAAATATCACATTTGTATAATGAGGTAAGGGACTATTCATACTACTATCCTATTGTTCTAGATCCTAGCGTTTACAATGATTTAATTAATGAGTATGGTAATTTGTCTATACTTTTGGCTAAACAGCATACTCAGTGTATTGAAACAGGATTGGAAGATTTAAAGAAGAAAGGAATTGAGTGTAAGAAGGTAGTTATTGATCAGTTCTCTTCTTCGAAGAATAGGATTTTGGATGAACTTGGTCCACTTGGTAAGAATGCAAGTGTAGAGCAATTTCATAAAGGAGAGTCTGATATTGCAGTAGCGGTTGCATCTGTTATTGCTAGGGGTATACTTCTAGAAGAATTTGATAAGTTGCAATCTAAGTATGAGTTTGATTTTCCTAAGGGGGCATCTCACGTCATTGAACCTGGTGCTGATTTTGTACGTAGGTATGGTAAGGAGGAGCTGAGAGAGGTTGCTAAGGTAAGTTTTAAGACTACTCAGAAGGTTTTAAGTTTGGTTTAGTTTTTCTTTTTACTGATTTTGTTAGTGTAAGTACTACAATGAGAACAATTGTTATGTAGAGAGATTCGTTTCTAAATCCAGGAATTTCTATTTCTTGGGTAATTACTCCATTATCTATACCATTTTGTATCTTTATATACGCAGTTTTCCCAAGCAGGATGTCTTCTATATACCAATTGTTTACCTTAAAATCCATCTCAAGAGAGTTTTCTGGATAAACTTTGTCTCTATCTAGATTAATCTTAATATATTCGGGTTCTTTATCAGCACTATTCTTTACTACCTGTATTTCTCCCTTTGGTATGAGAGTGTATTTTGAATTATTAAAGAAAGATATCCTTAATTGTGCTGGTTTAAGGAATGGTATTCCTCTATTGATTACTTTTGTATAGATCTTGTAATCTTCTGTAATGGTTTCGAGGTTTATATCTTTTGTAAGATTGAGTATTACGATATGGGAGTTTTGAGCTGTTACTCCAGTTCCAGAGTCCGTGTATGTTTGAGCGTCTAGTTGTGGAGCGAATGTAATGAGGATGTAGTATGTACCTGGTTCTAATGCTTCTATCCCCAATATTTGGAATGGTACTGTTTTTGTACTATGGGCGGGAATTAGTAAAGGGGTTGTATCAATCTTTATGAAATTTTCGAAGGGTTCTAAGTCAAGAATCTGTTCTGAGTCTGGATGGTATTTGTATAGGTGTGGGGTTAGGTAGATATCGTAGTCTTTTGTGTTCCCTATATTTACTGACTGATTGCTTGTTTCTCCTATGTTCTGAGTTACCTCAGTGAAGATAGGGGAGATGGTCTCCGCATAAGTGTTAGAAGGTATGAGTAAGCTAGCGAGGGTAACGATTATTATGCTTAATACTTTTCTTTGGTTTTTTCCTTTTAGTTTTAAGTGTGACATATAGGACCATTATGGCAATTAATACCATTATTATCAACCTCCAAGGGATAATCCAGAAGGTGGTGGTTGCAGAGAGTATACAAAAGCCAGGGTCCGTGTGTCTGTAAAGAAAGATTGCTTCTGCAGTGATTGGTCCGAGTATTAATTGGCCATCGTTGATGTATTTTTCCATATCCCAAGGGCTTTCATATATCCCACTGTTTTCTCTTAGTATGCTTTGACTTGATTCGTTGAAGCTGATAGTACCTACTTCTTTGTTGAATATGTTCGTAAGTACAATGTCTCCCTTTGGTGTAATGTGGGTATCTCCTAGGTTCTGGATTCGAGTTATAAGTGTAGTGAGGTTGGGCTTTTCATATATCTTTTTTGTGGAGTAGAAATCTAGGAATTCAGCACTTTCTGTCCATTCGTCCCCTATGGTGATTAATATTGGAATGCCAGAGTTTAGTAGGTTGTAGGTTGCCGTTGTATCTTGTAGGTCGGCTGCTTCTGAAGAGAAGAAGATTTCGACATTGTATTCCCCGAGTGCTGTTTCTTTAGGTACTGTTATTGTATATCCAACAGTCACATTGTGATGGGGGACTAGTTCTAAGACGTCTTGTTCTACAGTAACCCATTCTTTAGCAGAGTAGGGGTTCTTGGCGTCTTCTTCAGGGGGCAGATATATGGCTGTGCCAGGTTGATCTTGTATCTGTCTAAAACTGCTAACATTTACATAGTAGAGTATTGTCGATTCTTCCAAATTCCAGACGGTGAACTCTCCTTCATATGTGTCACCCGGCTGTAACTGAAGTTTCTCATGAGTAGGGGCAGTACCAATGGAGAGTGCTTTAGCCTCTATGTCGGTTGTACACAATATTGTAAAGAGTAACGCGGTACTCAGTAGGTATCCTAAGTTTTTCATATTTTGTTAGTTAAGTCTGTCTCTAGTAGTAACCACCACATACAAAGGTAACTGTTTCTGCATATGATCCAGCTTCTGCAGCTGATCCAGCTCTAGCACCATATGTTATTGTTGAATCTTCACTTCCGACTTGTGCACCTATTTGGTAAAGAACGGTTTCTGCTTCACCAGATCTTAATCCTAGTGATCCAAATACTCCTGCACCGTTACCTGAGAATCCTGTACCTCCAGTTGCACCAGAAGGGACTGTTACATTCATACCAAATCCTTCTGAACCACTAGCAGATATGTCAACTGTATTTGAACTGTTGTCTGAAGCAAGGAGGTCGGTAGTTGCAACACTTTTGTAAAGACCAGCATCTACTGTTCCATCTCCTTCACCGTATGCAATCCAGTAATATCCTTGAGCTGAGGAAGATGTTGAGGTTGATATGGTGTGTGTCCCTGTTACATATGAACCACCTTTATAGAGGTCTCCAAGAGCAACAGAGTTTGTACTAATTGAACATGTAACTGTTTCTACATCTCTAACTGTAGCTGTAATATCTACTTCATCGTCTGCTACTATGTAAACTCCAAAGGATTTTGTTTCAACTGTAGTACCTTGGGTTATAGTTAAGGTGGTAATATGGTTTCCTGCTGTAGATGTACCTAATTGACCTGTAGTTCCATCTGAGACCTTTACGGCGTATGTTTGACCAGCTGTAAGTCCGGTTAGACCAGTAATGGTAATGGTATCTACAGAAGATGCACCACTTCCTTGTGTACATGATGCGACTAGAGTTCCTGGTAGGGCTGCGTCTACAATGTAATCACCTGATGAGTCTGCTGGTGTTGAGGTTTCTCCTGATACGGTTAAATCAGTTGCGGTATCACACCAATGGGTGTCATCTGCATCTGGGAATTCTAAAGTTAACGTTCCACCTGTTGCAACAGCACCAGAGGTTTCGAAAGCAATAAAGATTTCTATATCATCAGTAGCTGTAAGACTTGCATGCATCCTATTAAACATGAGATATGCAGCAGTAAGTGTCGCTGCCTCAGAACGAAATACTGGGAGAAGGATGATGGTAAGTACAACTAGGGGAGCAATGAACAGGTATCCAAACCTTGTTAATGACTTTTTCATTAGTGGCAGTTTATAAATTATTATATTCGTCAGAGGACAAAGTCCCTAAACGTTATAAGATATATTATCTGTTCTTTATGGAAAATGTCAAGTCTTTTTTAAAAGATATTTTAATATCTTGGGACAAATACAAAAGTGATAGTTTCGTTGTAGTCTGTGGCACCCTGTTTGTCCGCTGCAGCTCTAGCTTTTAGGTATAGTGCCATTCTTCCATCTACTATTGCTCCATCTCCGTCATATACCTTGTTCCAACCAGTAGCTACTATCCCAACGTTACTAATACTTCCACTGTAGTTAGCCATTGCAGTTATATCACCCAATTCTGAAGAGGCATTACTGTTGTCTATATAGAAACTTTGTAGTCCAAAACCTTCAGTAGTAGTGTCAAGATTCCCTGTGATGGAGTTTATCTGTGCAGAGTG
>Ga0255379_10104_pt1 | contig 14110 bp, 13 predicted proteins | sample ANMaggSeSYBR01I3_FD_182105 | JGI IMG/M metagenome (GOLD analysis project Ga0255379, IMG submission 182105) | Sediment cell enrichment communities from methane seep in Santa Monica Basin, California, United Staets - ANME aggregate JGI... | ecosystem: Environmental > Aquatic > Marine > Cold seeps >... | reverse complement strand
ACCAAGTATTTGGCGCTTTTGATAAATCCAACTTTTGGTTAATATATATTACTGAACCGAAACATTCATTAACAGTAGGAAGCATACAGAATTGCATCGATAACCTCATTTTAAATGATCAGATCAATGAAGTAGATTATATTCATGGAGACGACACAATTCTTGACCTGGGTACAAAATCAGGAAATGCGGGAATATATTTGCCAGCTATGCGGAAAGACTCCTTATTTCGTTCTGTGATAAAAGACGGTTCACTTCCCAGAAAGACTTTTTCAATGGGAGAAGCACACCAAAAACGGTTTTATTTGGAGTGTAGGAAGATAAAGTAGTAGACCTTCGATGAAAAAAAGAATTTGCTTTCTAATTGCATATGTACTTTTCTCGTCGGGATGTGCACCCAAGGGATTAGAACCGCCAACTTCAAATTTAGATTTAGAGTTGCCGACTTTCACCATACAACCATTTTTCACGATTGAACCAGCTGATACATCCGTCCCTCCTACTGAAACCCCTTACCTGCAAACACAGATTTGCTCACCTCTAATGGGAGAATCTCTCGGTGAACTTCCTGAGATTATTACCCAATTATTCAAAATGCCGAGAGCGACCCAGGACGATGGGCACCATGGGGTTGATTTTGCATTTTATCGCCGGAAAGACCTATTGAGTATTGATGACCTTCCAATCCTTTCTGTGATAAATGGCGAAGTTGTCACGGTTATCAATGACAAATACCCTTACGGCAACGCGATCATAATTGAAACACCCATAGATTCAATCTCACCCATTCTATTAGACCAGCTCAATCTCCTCTCAACCCAACCAACTGTTGTACCAGATCCAAAATTCAATTGGGTGCCTGGAGAACTGCCTTTTCAATTGAGTGAAACCAGCAGATCTCTATATATTGTTTATGCGCACTTGAAATATCCGGCTGATATAAATGTGGGAGATAAAGTATCCTGCGGACAGCAAATTGGGCAAGTTGGGAACACAGGGGATTCTTCCAACCCGCATTTACACTTAGAAACCCGAGTTGGACCATCTGGTGCAAGGTTTAATAGTATGGCATACTATACGGCTCAATCCACGCAATCTGAAAGGTATAATTATATTGTTTGGAGAGTAAGCAATCTGTTCCAATTATTTGATCCAATGGTGCTTCTCTCGATAAAAGGATGAAAAGGTAGGTTTACTATGAATAAAAAGATATTTATCAAGATATGCATGTTTGTATATATTTCAGCTCTAATCACTGGTTGTGGGTCCTCACCCGCAGCAACACCGACAATTGACCCGCAATTAATTATGACGGATGTTGCTGGTACAATCCAGGCAGATTTTACTCAGGCCGCTCTGCTAACCCCCTCTGCCACCATTGCACCCCCACCCATTACCACACCTCTACCCATCCCAACACAGCCCCTGCCCTTGGCTCCCACAAGCCCGGCAAACGCTTTAGGGCCAGCGCCTGTTCTACCTGCTGAATCACCAGATAACGCAATTTGGATCGAGGATGTAGAAACACCCGATGGAACAATATTTGAAGGTGGTGACCGATTCACAAGAATCTGGAAAATTGAGAATTCTGGTACAACAATATGGAACACAGATTATCGGTTGATTTACTACTATGGTGAGCCAATTATGTGTGATGAAGCAGACAAGGTTATATATCTGCAGCAAACAGTTGATCCGTATAACCAAATCACCTTTAGTGTGCGAATGACCGCACCAGACCAGCATGGAACTTATAAAAACCATTTCCGAATGATAAATGATAAAGGGGAGATTTTTGGAGATAATTTATTTATAGAAATCGTAGTTGGTACATGGGAAGAAAAAAACGCACAATATAATAATTAATAGTAATCCCAATTACTTATGGTGTCTAATATCGGGACGATAAAAGCCAAGGCAAAAGCTCTTGGCTTTTCTTTTGCTGGTTTTACAGAAGTTCAACAATCACCTCACTTTCCAAATTATCTGAAATGGCTAGAAAGAAAGCAATATGGGCATTTGCAATTTCTCAATAAACATTATGTAATCGAATCCAGAAGAAAACCGGAGCAATTATTAAAGGACGCAAAATCAGTCATTGTTCTTGGAGTAAAGTACAACCCTCCCCATAAAAATAAACAAGCAGACTCCTCGAATGAAGGGTTTATCGCATCTTTCGCTCAGTATGAGGATTATCATCATGTGATAAAAAACAAAGCCATTGAATTGATGGAATCCATCAATAGTAAAAGATCCAAGATAATAAATTACAGGGTTTTTATTGATTCAGGCCCTCTTATGGAAAAGGATTTTGCTTATGCGGCAGGGTTAGGATGGATAGGAAAAAATTCTTTATTCATACACCCAAAACTTGGTTCATTTACATTGCTCTGCTGCATAATAGTTGATAAAGACCTTTATACAAAACCTTTGCTTTCCAGTGATTTATGTAAGAATTGCCGTCTCTGTATACAAGCATGTCCTACCCAATGCATCACTGGGGACCACACCATTGATGCAAGCCGATGCATATCTTACCTAACCATAGAACATAAGAAGATTATTCCCAGAGACATTCGACCATTACTTGGAAATCGTGTTTTCGGATGTGATATTTGCCAAGATGTGTGCCCATACAATATTAAGGTTGCTGAGGAACAAAGTGATCTATTTTTCAACTTGAAGAATAAAGATTATCATCCTTTGGATTTACTAAAGGAATTAAGTCTTACAGAGGATATTTTTAAACAAAAATATATTAGAACCCCAATTCTAAGAGTTTCTTTCGAACGCCATCTACGCAATATCATCATCGCTGCTGGGAATAGCAGAAATCAGAAGTTTATTAAACCTCTTAATGAGTTATTAGCCAGTGATTCGGAAATAATTAGAGCCCATGCTGCATGGGCTTTGGGGATAATCGGTTCAGAAGAATGTTTCTTGATTCTCCGCTCACACTTGACCTTCGAGAAAAATCCTTTTGTAAAAGACGAACTTTTATTCGCGCTTAAATAAACTAAGGCATCCAGATTGCACGCGCAGCATTTTCCGCTATCAACTGAAAATAGTTATCTTGTTTTTCCCAGACCCACACTTCAGATTGTGAATCTGAACGTGTAAGTAAATATCTCTGGAAAGCCAACTTTTCTTCCACGGAATTCCATGAAAGTGAAGAATGATCATATTGGTAATCATTAGTTAATTCCAAAACCTTTTCTCCCTCTTTGTTAACCACCCAGATCTGTTTGCTATTTCCGCTAAATCCCGTTCTAACCAGCACTACCAGATTCTCACTTTCAAAATATGTGGGTTGAAAATAATTTATTGATAATTCTTGTCCGTCAAATAATTTGATCAATGATTCAGAACCTATATTAGTTTCAAAGATCGCTATATCAGCAATTCCTCCCCAGTAATTCCGCATTCCAAAAAGAAAACTGCTGCGATCATGTCCCCATGAACCTATCAAATCCGAATCACTCTCCATCGATTGAATCAGGTTCAAGCTAGCAAGATCAAGAACTCTTAAATTGCTTTTATTATTCTCAAAATATCTAAGAAATTGGCCGCTTGGAGAGAAGTCTACATTTGAGATGATTCCTCTTTCAACAATTATTTTCTGATTTTCACTCATTAAGAAAAGAATTAACTCACTTTTTGGTACTTTTTTAAGAAAAGCAATTTTTATGCCTAAATAGTCAATTGCCAAATTATCACAAATGAAATCGCCACACCCATAAACCTTCTCATTATTTTTTCCCTCTCTATCCATTTTCCAAATATCCGTTCCACCCTTTTCATTCTTTACTGCATACACTAACCAATTACCACTTCTCGATACAGCATGATCCACTACCCTTCCTCCAGTTTGCGTCAGAGGTATTCTTTCCTGCTCGCAATACCGCCAGATTTCCGGCTTATTGGTAATATCCCCAATGTACACAAGACAAGGTTGCCGTATTATGATCCGATGAACATAATCTAACCCACCCTTATTTACTATTACAGAATATTCTCTCTCTATCTCAAAAAGTTCAGTGGGAATTATTAATAAAGCTTCGCTCGAATTTTCCAACATGAACCGTATTTGCGGTGTAACTTGAACAATAATATCCTTATCAACATTAAAAGGGATGTCTTCTTTATCAATTGAAATTGGTCCTGTTGATCCAACACTGGCCGTGTTGTTTACAGCATCATTCGCGATACTGCAACCTGAAAGGGCTCCTGTAACGAAAAACAGCACAAGCTGTATAAGTAGATATTTACGAGCCATTTAAGTATGTTCCCACACTTCGGTGGGAGCTTTATCTATTTAACTCGCCAAAGTACTCGTGGGAGCAAAAGTGGGCGTTGGAGTAACCAGGTTTACACGTACGACCAACCTTACGCCCACAGGGATATTGTTCTCATCGTCAATCTTATCTTTATTAAGCGAAAGAATATCTTCGACTGTGGAATTAAATTGGCTGGCAATAGATGCAATGGAGTCACCTGCCTGTACGGTGTAATCAATACGTGTACCTGAGTCAATATCTGCTGGTAATGGTGTTGGTGTTGGCAATGTTTGTCCAGGTGCAGGAACTTTAATCTTCTGACCAGGATAAATTGGGCAAGTGCCATCTTCAAAATTATTAATCGCTAGTAGAGTTTGTAGATCAACTTCAAATTTTTCTGAGATTCCCCAACAGCTATCAAATTCCTGTACTTCGTATTCGAATGGGCCAGTAGGAGTTGGAGAAACCGTCAAAGTTGGAGTTGGCGTTTCTGTTGGAATCAACGAAGCTGTTGGTGAAATAACTGGTGTTGGCGGCATGGTGCTTGTTGGAGTAGGTTCTTTCTTAAATAAATTAAAAGAGAAGCCTCCACCCGTGATCCAAAGTACGATGATCACAACACCGATGATCACTAACAAAACAGCTAAGATCGCGATGAAAACAGGTAAGAATCGCTGCTTTTTCTTATAACCACTTAATACATCTTTTGGGGATTGTCTTCCAAGCATTTTTACCTTTACCTTTTTATTGATCTTTTAAAAAATCCAATCTCGGAATTAACCACATTCTAACTCATTTTTTCTTTAGTTGATTACTCAAAAAATAAATCCCACCAAATTTGCCAATTCTCCTGCTCCCTAGGATTTAGAGTAGGCAAGTAATTTACTTCTTGTGTAACATCTCCAAGTGGGAGCGGTATGATCACCTGGTCACCAGGGAGAACTTTTCTCTCATATGTTCGCGCCCATTCTTCAACTGCTTTGTCAGAATTAGCATACGCTATCTGTGTTTCTAACGCGATCCGCGTTGATTCCAGTCTGATAATTTTTTCACCCATCTCTTCTTCTTGGGATGATAATCTTAAATATTCGGATAATCGAGAATTCAATCCCAATACCATGACGAATAAAATGAAAAGCAAAACGACATATATCCACTGCCTTTTTATTCGTTTTAATTTAGGCATATTAATATATTACCTCATAAAAACTAGCAGTACAATCAATCAAAAACAATAACCTTCCATAGCAGGGATAATGCCGAAGGAGGGATTTGAACCCTCATGAGCGTAATGCTCACTACGCCCTGAACGTAGCGCGTCTGCCAGTTCCGCCACTTCGGCTAATAACTTGAGTGAAATTTTATCAAAATACAAGGTTTTGTCAACAGAACAAACTGAAATTAGATTTTTCTTTAAGTCATTTAAAAACCAAGATTAATTTATACACTTAATTAACGGCACCAATCTTGCACGATAAACTAAAGAGGTTTTTGATTCTTATAAATAGAAAAAGATGCGTAAGAAAAAAAATAGTTTATTAATAATCGCTGTCTTGTTTTTTTTCCTGCTTGCTTGCACTATCCCTATCCGATGGATTGGTTTCTCGGATAATAAAAATGGCGGATTACAATTGCTCGCAGATATAGGAAAATATAACAGCAGCGAGCCCACACCTTTCCAACCTTTTCATTTCACTGCAACTCCCACCAGAGATGTTCAACCGATAACCGATGCACTAGTCCCCAATCCCGGATTATTGCCTCCTGAAGATCAAGTGAATATCCTTCTTTTAGGATCAGATTGGCGCCCGAACAGCGGTTATCGAACAGATATTGTTCTACTTGCCTCAATAAATAAAAAAGAAGCAACTGTAAGCTTAGTTTCATTTCCTCGGGATCTATTAGTTGAAATACCAGGAATCCAAAAAGAACGAATAAACACGGCAATGGGGTATGGCGGATTTCCTCTTCTAAAATCGACCTTCGAGCATAATTTTGCTATCACGATAGATTATTATATGATGACCAATTTCAGCGGTTTTAAAAACATTATTGATACATTAGGCGGCATAGAAATAGAAGCATCTCAAAACACCGAAGACCGCTGTGACCTATCATATCAACATGGCGCCTGGTGTTCAATAGGTCCAGGTCAAGCGCACCTAGATGGCGAATTGGCTCTCTGGTATGTCCGGTCTAGATATACCTCAAATGACTTTGATCGTACAAGACGCGCGCAGGAAGTGCTGGAAGGATTGTTTAAGAAAACGATGTCGCTTGATGCAATCTCACGCGCGCCAGAATTGTACAATCTATTCATCAGCAGTGTCGAAACTGATATGTCATTTGAAGACCTACTTGCATTAATTGCAATTGCTCCTGCTATCCTTTCAGACACTGCGCGAGTTACACGATACTATATCGGCCCTGAACAAGTAACCTCCCACGTCATCCCTTCAAGCGGAGCAAATGTCCTTCTACCTAATTATGATGCAATTTGGGAAATAATCAGACAAGCAGTTTATCAACAATAAATCACTTGACTTAACTGGAAAATCATTTTAAACTCATAATAACTATACGCAATCTTGGAGTTAATTATGATTAACGATATTTCAAATATTCCCCACGTAAATGCTTCCACTTCAATCCTCGCAGCGATGAATTTCTGGCAAATTTACCTGGCCGATCAAGAGAAATCAGATTACACAATTAAAGCATTTCTTGGTGACCTTCGCCTGCTAACCAAGTTTTTACCCCCAGATATCGCTATCGGAGATATTAAAAACTCTGACCTCAATCGGTTCATTGAATGGCTAAAAAATGGTAGAGGGAAAAATATTTCTTGCAGCCCAAAAAGTTTGTCTCGACGAATAACCACACTCAAATCATTTTTTAGATGGCTTTTTGAGCACGGTCGTATCGGGAGCAATCCCGCAGAGAAAATAGTCCAGCAAACTGTCATTAGTCCTCTGCCCAACGTACTTTCATCTGCTGACCTGAGCTTAGTACTGGAGACCTGTGATCATATCCGATATTCTGAGAAACCCGACGCACGCCCAATGGCATTATTAAAACTCCTTCTTGAAACCGGAATTAAAAAAAGTGAGTGTCTCAATATTAAACGCTCACATATTGAAATAGGTGGAGACAATTATTTGTTTGTCCGATACGCGGATGGAAGAGACCGGAACAAGGAAAGAAAGATTTCCATCTCAGAAGAATTCATTGAAATATACCTGGAATACTTAATCCAATATAACCCTGACGAAAAAGTTTTTCCCTGGTCTCCTCGCCGATTAGAATATATTCTTGAAGATATTAGTACCGCCGCAGGTATTGATAAGCACCTATCATTTTCAATGTGCAGATGGAATAGCGCTCTCTCTGATTGGAAAAACGGGGTTGAAAAGGATGCAATCCGTCAAAAACTTGGAATATCAAAAATTCAATGGCGTGAAATAAAAATGAAACTACAAAAATTGGATAATCAATCTAAATAGAACTATTTATCTTCCCTCACGTCAAGTCTTATTACACGTTTAGTTGAATCGGTTATTCTAAAATCAAATGCAGGTTGAAATCCAGGAATCCAGATTATTTTTTCATTTAATAAAATTAGCGGCCAATCTGACCTAAATCGCTTTGGAAAACCTTTATTAATCCAAAAATCTGATAACTTCATTGAATACCCGGATAAACCTAATGGAACGTAACGGTCCCCAGCCTGCCATTTGCGCATGTAAATTTTTCTTTCGCCTGATCCTGCATCTAAATATGCGGAAAAATTATCTTCATTCTTGTTGAAGATCATCCTTACTTCATCAATGTCCAATTCTGTAATTTTCAGATACCAATTCCGATTGATTGGTGTAGATCCTGGAATTGCGACTTCAGTCATTTCGTTTTCCAGTTTAAGTCCTCCCGTACCTTTCATGTCATCCAGATTTTCTAATAAATACCCTCGATCTTTTTCCACAATTACATGAAGATCATTCAGTAATCTTGAATAATGACTGGTTATTTCTCCCGAAAATACCTTTCGGATATTTTCAATTAAGTTGAATGTTTTTTTCTTCCCGATATTGGTGAAGTGTTGCAATAGATCATTAATAATCTTTCTTTGGACGCTGACAGGATGCCGTTTAAATTCTTGAATATTTATCTCCACAAAATTCTTTTTTTTCAGGTTTATTACATCTTCGATGATTTTTTCAGTATACTGCATGATGAATGCATGATCATCATGCAAAATATCACTCATTCGGATTAAACTTTTCTTAAATTTCGGGTTATATTTTTCTAACATCGGAATCAACTTTCCGCGTATTCTGTTTCGGGTGAACACCTCATCTGTGTTTGTTTCATCGGTTGTAAAGACAAGATCATTCTCTTCACAATAAGACATAATCTCATCCTTCCATACATTCAATAATGGACGGATGATTGGAATTGATTTACTAAATTCGCCATAAGACACCTGATCCATACCAATCAATCCATTTAATCCAGTTCCTCGAATCAAATTCATCATGACGGTTTCTACCTGATCATCAGCATGATGAGCCACTACGATGAAAGCTGACTTCGTGTCTCGGGCAACTTTCATCAGGAATTGATACCTAAAATATCGAGCAGTTTCTTCAATTCCTTTATTCGTTTTTTCAGCGAGATTTCTTATATCTTCTGTACCCACCCTAAAATCATATTTATATTTTTCAGCTACTTTTCTAACAAATAGTACTTCTTCATCTACAGAAATCCGCAATTGGTGATTAAAATATGCGACCACAACTTTAAAACCCAGCTTATGAAGAATATCTAGTAAACAAATGGAATCTGCTCCCCCTGAAAATCCAAGAACGATTTTCTCTTGAGTTTTTATTCCACATTTTTTTTTCAGGTTTTTCGAAACGCGATCAGTTAGCATTTCGAAAATTATAGCATTTACATCAGTTCCCAATTTTTCCTATATTAGGAATAAAATATAAGTATGGAAATTGATTTTTTCTCCCAAACTGAATTATCAGCTTCATTATTGAAAAATTCAAAATACACCGTGGCATTCACCGGCGCAGGAATATCTACTGCATCTGGAATCCCGGATTTCCGCTCACCAAAAAAAGGATTATGGGAAAAAGTTAACCCATTTGAGGTTGCGTCATTAACTGCCTTAAGAGACCATCCAGAAAAGTTTTTCAATTGGTTTAAACCCTTATTTCTACAAGCAAGATCCGCCAATCCTAACCCAGCCCACATATTCCTTTCACGCATGGAGAATGAAGGAATAATTAAATCAATCATTACCCAAAATATTGATTCTTTACAACAGGAATCCGGAGCGCAACGAGTAATAGAGTTGCACGGATCAGCGAGAACTGCCACCTGCCCTAAATGCAAATCCACATATGATACAGATCGTCTATTTGAGCTATACAACAGTAATGACAATTTACCCACTTGCCCCCAATGCGGCCATATTGTAAAACCAGATATTGTACTCTTTGAAGAAATGCTTCCTGAAAATGCTTGGCTATCAGCCCATCAGGAAGCGCGCAGAGCAGACTTAATTCTGGTAATTGGTTCTTCGCTAGAAGTATATCCAGCCAACACAATACCAGACATGGCTGTTCATGGTGGGGCAAAGTTGATAATTAATACACTTTCTAAAACACCAATGGATCATCTCGCAGATATCCTTCTCCCTATTGATGTTATCCAATCAATACCTGAAATTTACAAAATGGTTAAATGTTAGACACTTCCCCGCCGTCCGAATTGCCTTTCCAACACACCAACTGATATATGTATCATTGTGGGACGCCCATGAGGACATGTACGTGGATTGACGCAATTCTCAAGATCTCTAATCAACTGTTCCTGTTCTTGAACTGATAGTACCTGGCCGCCTTTTATCGATAAACGTTTACAAATCCGTGTGATCATTTTTTCTCTGTTCCCTTCGTCAACAAGTTTTTTCGGGGAATTTTGGTCATCACTTATCGCAATCAATAATGCTTCCTTTGGATCCATAGACGAGAGAATTTGAGGTACTGCCATGATTTTATACGTGCCAGGACCGAACGACTCCAGCTGAAATCCAATCCCTATCAAAAGATCTAACTGCTGCTCTAATCGCTCAAATTGGGAAACTGGAAAAGTTACAGGCACAGGCTCTAACAAGAACTGAGAAATTTTTTCGCCCACAGCCTGATTAGAGATTTTTTCAAAGAGAATCCGCTCATGAGCCGCATGCTGATCAATCAGATATAAACCATCGGGACCTTCTGCAATTATATAAGTCAATCCCAATTGCCCAATTGATCGCAGGAGCGGTAAACCAGAAACTTTAGATGGGTCCCATGGAACAGATTTCAACTGCCCATCCAATTGCGCTTCTTGGATAGTATCAACAGAACCATTAAAACCTATTTTGATATTTCCTTTATCTTTTGTAAACTCAGGTGTTTTCCAAATATTAGGAGATACTGCAGCATAAGGAGCATATGCAGCAATCGTCTTTCGAATGATTCTTTGGATTGTAGTGAAAACTTTATTGGAATTTCTTAACCTGACTTCCGCTTTTGTCGGGTGAACATTCACGTCAACTTCAGTCGGGGAAATGTTAATGAACAAATTAGTTATTGGGAAACGCCCGACCATCAACAACCCGTGGTACGCTCGAGTGATGGCAGAAGATAAAACTGGGTCTCTTACCAATCTTCCATTAATAAAAAAGAATATTTCCTTCCGGGTTGAACGAGAGATATTCAAGGGACTTGTATACCCTTTGATTTGAAGATATTCATCTGAATAATTTATCTCTAGCAATGACTTCGCGGTATTTAAATCATATATCTGAGATAATATTTCCCGACGATTGTTCTTACCATTTGTTGCTAAGATTTTTTTCCCCTCTTGGACAAGAGAAAATCTGATCCCCGAATAAAAAAGAGCGTAGCGGGAAACGATCAAATTAATCAACCGCCTCTCTGTGATGTCTTTTTTTAAGAACTTCAATCGGGCTGGCACATTAAAAAACAAATCTTCTACTTTAATCAAAGTACCCACAGATCGTCCAACAGGCTTTTTCCCGATTTTACCCCCCCCTTCTACCACAGTGCTGAATCCGGTTTCTTTATTTACCGCCCTTGATTCGATCGTAAATCTGGATATTGCCGCAATGGAAGCAAGCGCTTCTCCCCGAAATCCAAGAGACTCGATTTTCTCCAAATCCTCTGATGATGAAATCTTGCTGGTTGCATATCGTAGTAATGCAATATCAGACTCTTCATATGCTATCCCCTCTCCATTATCAATAACCTCAATTATTTTCCTGCCTGCTTGTTCAATCTTAATTGAAATCTCCGTTGCTCCAGCATCAATAGAGTTTTCGAGCAGCTCTTTAACTACAGAAACTGGCCGCTCAACGACCTCTCCAGCAGCAATCTTCGAGGCAACCTCCTTGGGGAGTATGATTATTGGCATTGGTCTATTTTAGATTATATCTGATGGTTATTTAAGGATATACTTTCTTTGGTATGATACACACGATTTTCTTCGACCTTGACAACACGATTTACTCACGCCATAGTGGGTTATGGGAAGCAATTGGTGAACGCATCAACTTGTACATCACTGATATACTGCACATTCATAAAGATGAAGTTCCAGCAATCCGCCAATATTGCCGAAAATATTACGGAACTTCTCTTCAAGGATTGAAAAGTTTATATCAAATTGATGAAGCCGAATTTCTCTCTTTTGTTCATGATGTAAACCTATCGAAAATATTATCCAACAACGGAAAACTTTCGGAGCTATTGGACTCAATCCCTCAAAGAAAGATGATTTTCACTAATTCGGATGCGGCGCACGCCAATCGAGTCCTTAACTTTTTTGGTGTAAAGTCGTATTTCGATCTTGTTATTGATGTTCTATCTTTGCAGCCATATGTTAAACCACACCCAAAAGCGTTTGAAAAGGCATTATCGATTTCCGGGATAGCTTCTCCCGACGGATGCATGTTCATTGACGACTTGATTGAAAACGTGTTACAAGGCCAAAAGACGGGATTCTTATCCATTTTAGTTGGGGAACCAAATGAGAATCTTCTAAACATTCCTGACATTTATATGCTTCCTGACGTTTTAAAATCACTAAATTAAAAAGGTGAAAGATGCGACTTTCAAAAAAGATTCTTTTCATTGTTGGTATTTTTGGTTTTCTTGGCTTTGTTGCAATCTTCTTGATTGGTTTCTTTTATGGACAATCCACTCAACTTAATGCATCAACTCTATTGTTAATGAACAAAAATAGTGACGTGGATGATCTATTTAGTCCATATCTTGAAGCATGGGAAATCGTTCATGACCAATATCTTGAACAACCGGTTAATGATATAGATATGATGCATGGGTCTATCCAGGGGATGATGGGAAGTTTAGGGGATCCATATTCGGCATATCTTGATCCAGAAGAATTCAGAGAGCAAAATGCACCATTAGAAGGAGAATATACAGGGATAGGCGCCTGGGTTGATACAAGCGGTGAGTTCCTTATAATTGTCAGTCCAATGCCAAATTCTCCAGCCGAAGATGTCGGCCTAAAACCTGGTGATGTGGTGAAAAAAATTGACAACCAAGATGTTACTAATCTTGACCCCTCTCTTGTTCTTAGAAAAATACTTGGTCCAGCAGATACACAAGTGATAATCACCATCATTCGTGAAGGAGAACCTGATCTCTTGGAATTCGAGATTACTCGTGCAGTAATTCCCGTCCCATCAGTTGAAAGTGAACTCAAAAATGAGCATATTGGATATATCCGATTATATACTTTTGGGACCAATTCTTATGATGATTTTTCGCAAGCTGTAACCCAATTGCTTGGACAAGGTGCTGATAATTTAATCATTGATCTTCGCAACAATACCGGAGGTTATGTAGATTCAGCCATTGATATCACTTCAATCTTCCTCGAAGAAAAGGTTGTACTGATTGAAGAATGGGGAGATGGGACCACAAAAGATTACCTGACCAGCAAAGATCCTATTACCCTGGACACTCCTATATATATATTAGTGAATAAGGGAACCGCTTCCGCATCAGAGATCACTGCTGGCGCATTGCAGGACTATAATCGTGCAATTCTTATCGGCACAACAACTTTCGGGAAAGGCTTGATTCAGAATTGGATTCCTCTTAAGGGGGATAATGGCGCTATTCGAATTTCAATTGCGCATTGGTTAACCCCTTATGGGCGTCAGCTCCAAGATCTGGGCCTTACACCTGATATCGAGATCGAATTTACCGAAACTGATTATTACAACGGTATCGACACACAGCTTGAGAAAGCAATTGAGGAAATTACTGCTGATTAGAGTATTTGTTTAATTGACAGCTATTTATGTGTTGTGTATAATGTACGATTGCTTATGACTCAATCTAGGAGATTTATTTAATGGCTTCAGATATTATTACAAAAATTTCATCATCGTCACAATTAAAAAGAAAAATGCATTTAAGGGGTTCAGTTATTAAAACCAATAAAGCTGGTGCGATCGTTGATATTGGTGTAGAAAAACCAGCCCTTTTACATGTTTCACAAATTATTATTGAAAATGGACATCCGATCTTACGTGTAGAAGATTGCTTAAAAATAGGGCAGGAAGTTGATTTGTATGTGCGTAATATCCAGGATGACCGTATAGAAGTTACCATGAAGGAACCGCTTTTATTGGAGTGGAGAGAAATCAAAACCGATATGGTTGTCAAAGGTAAGATTACAAAAATAGAAAAATTTGGCGCCTTCGTAGATATTGGGGCTGAGCG
>Ga0255379_10103_pt1 | contig 14194 bp, 4 predicted proteins | sample ANMaggSeSYBR01I3_FD_182105 | JGI IMG/M metagenome (GOLD analysis project Ga0255379, IMG submission 182105) | Sediment cell enrichment communities from methane seep in Santa Monica Basin, California, United Staets - ANME aggregate JGI... | ecosystem: Environmental > Aquatic > Marine > Cold seeps >... | reverse complement strand
GGCTGGGACACAATGGACTGCCTCACCCGTGGCCGGTTGATGAAACTGGGACAGACCGCTCCTGGTATAAGAACAGTGCGCTTCTTGGGAGTAGTTCTTGCCATATTTATGGAAGCATTGACAACTATTTTGTCTCCTTTTACCATGATGAGGATTTTGGTTCAGGACATTGGTCCAGAAGTTATGGGGCAACGGGAAAAAAGATATTTATGTGGTCCCATGCAAGGAATGGGGCGATCTGGGAAGACCTGCTTACCGATACACACGGACAATATGTGGAGGTACAGGCCGGAAGAATGCTCAATCAGAACAGTTTCAGCAGTGCCCGTACACCCTTCAAACAACCGGATTTTATTCCTTATAATGCGGATCTATGGGTGGAGCGCTGGTTCCCGGTCAGGGAAACAGGCGGAGTTACTCGTGTAGCTGAATCGGGTACCATACACCTGAAGTATTCAGCCGAAGGGATGCGGTTATTGTTTTCGCCAATCTGTGAAATCAATGAGCCAATGGTGGTGTTGGCCAATGGTAAGGAGGTTTTGGATGACCCTGTGGTCCTGAAACCATCGGAGGTGTTTGACAGGGTCATTGAGGGTATTTCAGAGGCAGATACCATTGAGGTCCTTCTGGGTTCGGAACAACTCTACTCCTCGATAGTGAATTATATTCTTGAGCGGCCCTACCAGGCGCAGAAAGATGCGCTGGATGATCCCTATATTCTGGCCCGGGAACTTGAAAACCGCAGATCTTACAGTAAAGCACTGGAGATCTACCTGCAGTTGCTTGAAAAGGAGCCTATGCATCTTGCTGCTGCGGAGCGGGTGGCAGAATTATATTTCCGACGGGGAGAATTCGAGCTTGCCAATCAGTATGCCAGGCAGGTCCTTGAAATTGATGCCTACCTGCCGGGAGCCAATTTTATTTATGCAAATCTGCAGAAGATGCAGGGAGATTTTACCAATGCCAGGGATGGGTTCAGGTGGGCCATGCGTTCCCTGGAGTATCGCAGCGCCGCCTTGCAACTTCTTTCCGAGATCAATCTGATGGAAGGAAATACGGAACTGGCTTTTGAACATGCTTCAAAATCACTTTCTTTCAATCAGATGAACCTCAATGGCTATAAAATCCAGGCCATAGCACAGCGAATGATGAACAACCCGGGACAAGCGAAAGAAATATTAGCCGGCATTGTTGAAATTGACCCATTGAGTCATTTTACACTTTTTGAAGAATATCTCCTTCAGCCCGGTCCCTCGACTCTGGAAAAGTTCAATCATTCTTTCAAAAGCGAGATGGCCAGCGAGGAGTATCTTGAATTGGGATTGTTCTATGCAGGGCTGGATTTACATGAAGAAGCAGTAATGGTGCTTGAGCAGGCATCGGGAACTCCGGTTGTTGATTTCTGGCTGGCCTGGTTGAACAGGCATGACAAAGAGGGTTCTCAAGGTTTCCTCGAAAAGGCGCTGAATGCCGATCCGGAATTCGTTTTTCCTTACAGGATTGCAACACTCCCGGTTCTGGAATGGGCAAAAGAACAGAATCCTTCCTGGATCACCGACTATTATTCAGCACTAATTCTCTGGAATAAGGGGCGCGATAATGATGCGTTGAATCTGCTGGCCAAATGCGGAAATGATCCTGATTTTGCTCCATTTTACCATGCCCGGGCTTACCTGCAGGGGATTGATACAGATGCAGCATTGAAGGATATGCAGAAAGCACTTTCCGTTGATCCCGGCCAGTGGCGTTACATCAGGGAACTGGTTGATATCTATATCCGCCGGGGGGATATCCCGTCTGCACTGGCTGTGGCGGAAACCGGACATGAACGGTTCACAGGGAATTATATCCTGGACATGAAGTACAGCAAATGTCTGATGCTAACGGGGAGTTATCAGAAATCCCTTGATGTATTGTCAGAAACAAACGTGCTTCCCTTTGAGGGTGAGAATACGGGCCAGTCCCTTTTTGTCTATAATAACCTGATGCTGGCATTGGAAGCTTACAAAAATGGAGAGTATTTGATTGCACTTGACTACATCGATCAGTCGGAGACATATCCTGAAAACCTGGGTTCGGGTGCGCCCAGTTTCCCCGATTATCGCAACCAGAATCTATTGAGAGTGAAGATCTATGACCGAACCGGGGAGCATGAAAAATCTCGTGAAGTCCGGGATAAGATCCAGGAGTATACCACAAAGTTCGGAAAACAACGAGGAGGTTCAATTTTTGCGCAGCAGTTCACAGAATCGCTCGAACAACCTTTCTGATTTTTTCTTATTTTTGTCTGGTAATTTTGAAAAATTTGTATTGATATGAAACACTACTTTTTATTGATCCTGGTGCTCCCTCTTTTTTTGGACTCTTGTAAAAACCCCAATGATACAGATCATTCGCTGACTCTGGAAGAGTACAGGGAGCTTGGTATGCCCGATTGTGACAGTGTCTGGAACCGTGAAGATTATTCAAATGCATTTGTTGTGCTCGCTAATGTAAAACGGGAGAAACCATTTGCATTACCCATCAAAGACAGTCAAAGATCCGGAGTGCTCTTTTATCGGATAATAAGTCTCGAAAATCTATCATTTCTGCAGGAAGACTCACTTTATTTGCATGAAAAAGCTCTTCTGATAAAGAGCTATTTAAGTGTTTATGATGAGATCATTGATATATATACGAACATCCTTATGAGGGAACAATATTATAATCCGGAGTTGGTTGAAATATGGATCTTTGGACTGAGATTTACACAAAAAATGCTTGATCTGGCCCATGAAATCAATGAATCTGAGGATCCTGCTAATGTAAGGATGCAATCTGGTTATCCATCTATCCAAGATTTATATCTATTGTTTCTGACCGATGTGTTGGAAAAACAACAACATACATCACAGTATTCCGAAAAAGATCTTGAGCTGTTAACGGATTCTCTTTCCAGTGGGGTACGAAGAAATATGGAGTGGTTTGATGAGGATGCTTCTGAAAAAATAAGGCAGGGAATGAAGGCTGTTATTGACAGCACATCTTCCCTGAAGATTAAAACTGATTATAGAGATTTGATTGAGATTCTATAAAGAATCCTATGGGTTGTTACCTGGTTTGATAGACTTGAAGGGTGTCATTGTTCAGTGTGAACAGCAGCAACTCCTTTCCAGATGATTGTCTGACATGTGCCATATCCCTTACTTCACCCTCTATGGAGAGGCCGCTTTCTTTGTTTGTTACTGGCTCAAAATGTCCATCCCCGTCACCCAGAAGCAGTACGCCCCTGTTAGCATCCCATCGCCCGTATTTGATTCTCGATCCAAAGAAATTTCCGGTAAGAAGCAGGTCCGGATCTCCATCACTGTTATAGTCACCGGTTCCTATGCTGTATACCGGTGATAACTGGGCCGGCAGGGGCAGATCCGAAATAGCGAATTGGTTGTTCCCCAGGTTCTCGAGGTAGGAGGTAGTGAAAGTGCTGGCCTGAAGTACCAGTGCATTGTCCAATGCCTCTTCCGGAAAGATATCGGTGATGGTCTGATCGGCATAAGTTGCATAGTCAGGATAATTTTTTAAGATATCGGGTATTTGAGAAGCCAGGTCATCCCGCGAATAGAGGGGATAGTTCTGACCCTTGATATAATAGCACATCACTGCATCCAGTGAACCATTGTTGTCAAAATCGGCAGCATAGATTGTGGCCGGTTCTTTAGGTGTCGCTTTAATCTGAAAATTCTCTCCCAGATTGCCAAGGACAAAATCGGTGTCCCCATCCAGGTCAAAGTCGCCGGCAGAGATTGTGTTCCACCACCCCTGGGAGTGTTGCATCCACTCGGCTCCTGTCAGCTCTTCGAATGCTTCGCCCCTGTTCAGGAACATTCTTACAGCCATCCATTCACCCACCAGGATAAGATCGGGCACTCCGTCGCCGCTGAAATCTGTCAACAGGGCATCAGTCACCATACCCGGATTCAGGAGTGCTGCATTTTTCTCTTCTGTTGCATCGCTGAAGTGCCCCGTTCCGTCATTTTCAAGGATATAGCTTCTGGGAGCAGTGGGGTAGAGGCCGGGAGTTAATCTGCCACCCACAAACAGATCGGTATCTCCGTCATTGTCAATATCAGCGGTTTTCACACATGAGCCGCTGGTAAGCATTGTTGGGATATGGTTTTCAGATTTAGTAAAATTCCCTTTACCGTCATTCAGGTACAACCGGTCCTGGAGTTCAGCTGATGCCTGGGAGAATTCATTTCCTCCGCTTACCACATAGAGATCCAGGTCCCTGTCTCCGTCCACATCCACAAACAATACGCCCATATCCTCGCTTCCCTTATCTGTTTCAAAACAGTGCATTCCCCTGAGTTCAAATGTTCCGTCTCCGGACTGAATATAAAGTTCACCCGGAAATCCCACGGCACCTCCCATAAAGAGGTCATCCAGACCGTCACTATTCACATCTCCGGTGGTTATAAACGGTCCCTGGGTTGATAGTAAATGAGGCAGCAAGGGTTGTTTGTTAAAATCAATATATTCATTCTCTTGATGTACGTAATGAAGAGGTTTATTTTCATTCAAAGATTTGATCAGCGTCTGTTGTACCGGGTCAGGTTGAGGTTCTATCATTGCTGCATCCTCATTTTTGAGTATGATCGTCTGATCCACATCAATATTCCGGAGTGTCTGGACCCTGAGATCGGGCCAGGTAATGGTGAGTTGATCAACAGTTGTAGCACTTCCCAGCCCAAAGATCAGCGCATGATCCATGGAAGACAAATAGCCCCTGGATGGATAGAATTCCTGAGTGAAAATCTTTTCTCCGCAGGTTACATCGATCCGTGCCCCGATCCCTCCGCTGTTCATCCCGCTCCCTTCCAACCGGATCTTAAGGTAATGATTATCGGTCAGCTCCTCTGAATTGTTCCTGTAGATAAACGCATATTCGTTGATGTTGCTGACCACCAGATCCATATCACCATCATTATCCAGGTCAGCGTAGGCCGCACCATTGGAAAGGGTTAACTGATCAAACCCCCACGTTGATCCCACATTGGAAAAGGTCAGATCCCCGTTGTTCCTGAACATATAATTCTTAAGAATGGTCGACGGGATCTGATCAATCACCTCCATATTATTCAGCCCTCTCCCTCCTCTTAGATGATTCTGAGCGTCCTCAACAAGCAACATAATTACATCCATATGCGTATTGTTCTTCCCATATCCGTTGCTGATAAAAAGGTCCTTCAATCCATCGTTGTCATAGTCGCAGAGCAGGGGCGACCAGCTCCAGTTGGTGGCGAATACACCGGCATATTGCCCTATCTCAGTAAAATGCTCCCCGTTTTCATTAAAATGCAACATATTCCGGGTGGTCTGATAATAGAAACCTCTCGTTTCGAGTAATTTGAATTTTTCGTAATTGTGGGGCCCTTCCACAAGTTTTTGTTCGGCGTTTCCTTCCGGAAGCATATCGAGGGTGAACATATCTATATATCCATCGTTGTTGATGTCGGCTGCATCATTGCCCATGGATGAAAATGATATGTGACTGAACTGTTTTTCTAATTGCTCGGAAAAAGTGCCATCCTTTTGATTGATATAGAAGTAATCCTGCTCGTAGTAATCATTACAGATATAGATATCGGGCCAGTGGTCATTATTGAAATCCGATACAGCTAAGCCAAGACCGAAATTAATTACGTTGGACAATATACCGGCTTCTCTGGTTACTTCGGTGAACCGGTTCCCGTCGTTTCGAAAAAGCTTATGTCCGTACTTGGGGCTGTACTCCTCTTTATGTCCGGCAGAATTCTCATTAAACCTGGTATACTTATCCAGCGAATGGTTAATGACGAACAGATCGAGGTCTCCGTCCTTATCATAATCCAGAAATGCACTGTGGGTGGAATAGGCAGGATCTTCAACACGATAGGCTTCAGCTTTGTCTGTGAAAGTAAGATCGCCGTTATTGATATACAGGATGTTTTTCCGGTATTTGGCACGCCCATCGGTGGAACTGCAAAGATAAATATCCAGGTAACCATCCCCGTTCACATCGGCCATGGTGGCGCCGTTGTTCCAGGTCTCGGATGCAGAAACTCCGGCATCTTTTGAGATATCCTCAAACCTGAAATTACCCTTGTTCAGGTAAAGACGGCTGTTGACCAGGTTGCCGGTAAAAAATATTTCGGGCAAACCATCATTATTTATATCTCCGATGGCTACCCCTCCGCCATTGTACAAATAACTGTAATGCAAATGGTTGAAGTTCTCAGTCTCTTGAATGGTATTTCTAAAGGTGATCCCCGTTCGTTTATGGGAGAGGAGGGTGAACTGTTTCCTGTGCTGGCTGCATGAGAGCAGGGCCATGGCCATGGCCATAACTATGATCAGGATAAAAATGGATCTGAAGCTCTTTCTCATAGATGTCTTCGAAGAAAAAAGAGACTGCCCTTGTGAGACAGTCTCTTGTGTTATAATAGGAATTATTACTATGCGATCATTGAGGATCCCACCAGAGCCGTGTGTTTGCCTGATCAGGTCCGCCAAGCAAGCCTATACCAGCTTCCACTGCGGCTGCATTCTGCTCATATTCACTACTCGCATACGGTAACCTGCGCGGCATCATCTTCACAGTCAAATTGGGATTCTCTGAGGACATGATGTCATACCTTTTTGGCAGCTCTGACCGGCGTTGATCCGCCCACATTTCCCAACCATCGGGCCACACTCCAAGCCATTTCTGGATAGCGATTTGTTCCAGGGCCACTGCATCATCAGATGCATCAAATAGTACAGGAACGGTGGATATTGGTTCAGGGGCATCCCATGTAGCAACGGGCACATTCGTGCTTTGCTGATAGGCTTCAAGCGTCCCCATATCGAGACCCCAGGCGGTCCAGTAGCCAAAGCTCGCTTCGATACCGCTGTTATAAGCATCTTCAGCCGTTGTTTGCATGTCCCAGTTTTTCAGGGCACCTTCAGCCCTTAAGAACCAGGCCTCCGGAGACCACATGATCTCATAAGGAAGGTTGTCCTGAGTTGAGACCGGTACATATCTGGGACCGTAGTCTGAGAGATTGTCCGGGAGCAGCTCCGCAATACTGCCCAGGTCGGCGATCTCATACCCGTTACGCGCTCCCCTGTATTCTCCATCTGTTACCGCTGGTTGGTACATCAATGGCATGCGTGGATCCTGATAACCCTGCAAAACACTCTCCATTGTAGCGCTCATGCGGAACTCAGCCCATCCAAGCATCCTGGGCATATTATGATAGCTGGTGGCTGTACACTGGAAAAGGGCATCGTCCTCATTGCTCTCCATCACTCCGTCTGCTACCGCCTTCTCAGCCTGTGTTTGTGCAAGAGCGGGCTCCACATCAGATATCCTCATGGCTAACCGGAGCCGTAGTGTATTGGCAAAAGTGATCCATTTATCAATATCACCTCCGTAAATCTGGTCATTGGCTCCATAAGCAGCTTGGTTTGGATTGGCTTTCAGTATGGCCAGTGCATCATCCAGCGTGGGAAAGAAACTCTTGTAGATATCCTCCTCGCTGTCATAGGGAACCGATAACTCACCATTATTCACCGAGAAGTAGGGAATGGGGCCAAAGTAATTGGCATAACGTTCATACATTATAACCTTCATGATTTGAGCTATGGCATGCATATTTGCCTTGTCGGGATACTCAGTTGGATCGGTCTTCTCCAGCAGTACACCGAGGTTGCCTCCAATAGTAGAATAGAATCCACGCCAGTTTCCATTTATCCAGCCCCCTACCATATTAAACCTGTCAGAAGGGAATGCATTCTGGAGATTCGTGGTATACTGGGTATAATAGTCTGCAAAAAGGGTTTGTGGTGTCTGATGATAATCAATATTGTATCCCTGGTACTGGATTCGCGCAAACATGTTACCCAGCATAGCCGCATCCAGTTCCGTAAGGGCCCTTTGATTAGTATTGATCTCCTCGAAATCTTCCGTACATCCGAAGAACATGGATGTGGCCAGGAGAACGGCAGATGCAAAACTAAATAATTTTATTGTCTTCATATGTTTCATTTTTTTAAGTTTTTCCATTATTAAAACTTAAACCTGGCGTTAATACCAAAGGTTCTAGAAGTGGGCACTGCAAATCCTTCAACGCCCTGAATATTACCAATACCCATAGACATTCCGGGATCGATAATCCCTGAAGCGTTATGAAGGAATCCCAGGTTCCTTCCGTAAAGCGAAAGACTGATGCTCCTGAATACGGTAGAGTTCATGTTTATAGTATAACCCAGCAGGACTTCCCGCAGGCGTACGAATGAGGCATCATAGCCGTAAAGTTCGCCTGTAGGAGAGTTCCTTCCACCATATGTAAGCCAGTAGGCTTCTGAGGTCGTCACAATGTCGTTCTCAACCCATATGGGGTCACCATCCGGATTGGCATCGTAGTCCTGGTCATCCTTAAGTCCGTCTACCACAAATCCATCTCTTCCTTCAAGTGTCTGTGCGGAGAAACCATCCGAGGTGAGGTTCGCCTCTGTAAAGGAGTATACCCTGCCACCCATCCGTACATCGATCAGCGCACTCAGGGTGACTCCCTTCCAGTTGAGGCTGTTGGAGAGGCCGCCCGACCAGTCCGGAGCAGCACTTCCCCCCATCACGGTTTGTCCCGGTGTGATAATGGGCAGCCCTAGAGTATTGATCAATACACGGCCATTGGGATCATCGTTCTCTCTAACAAAACCTTTGGTGAAGATCTGGTCGTACTCCTCTCCCACAACCACTTTGTGTGTGGTCATCCAGTTACGGCCGCGGGTGGTGTATTCCTGAAGCTCTGGAGTGAGTTCAACACAGAGGTTCTCATTCGCGGCGAAGTTAGCCATGATATCCCAGCGGAAATCTCCTGAATTCACCGGTGTCAGATTGACAATAATCTCAATCCCCTTGTTCTGGACATTCCCGGCATTGAGAAACTTACTGGAATATCCGGAAGCAAGTGGCACCGGAACCCTCAGCAGTTGATTGAAAGTATTGGACTTGTACCATGTAAAGTCAATGCCCAACCGGTTCTGGAAGAACCTGACATCAAATCCAATTTCGGTGGATTTGGTGTTTTCAGGCAACAGGCTTGTTGCAGCCAGTGTGCCGCTTCTCCAGGCATAACCTTCCTGGCCGCCTGAGGCGAAACCATAGGTGTTGTGAATGGCATAGGGACTTGTATCGTTACCCACTTCGGCATAACTGGCACGCACCTTGGCAAAGGTCAGGAAGTCCGGGGTGCTCTCCAGCATATCTGTCAATATCCAGGTCAGTCCCACTGACGGATAGAAATAGGACCAATTGTCCGGTGGAAGGGTGGATGACCAGTCATTTCTGGCTGTAACATCCAGGAAGAGAAAGTCCATCAGACCAATGGTCGCAAATCCGTAGACTGAGTTGATCTTTTTCTCACTCATACTATCGTAGGCAATGACCTGGCTCGTATTCCTGATACTGAAGAAATTGGGTTTAAGCAACCTGTTTGTTCTCTGAGACCTGGCATCACTTATCACATTCAACATGTTTCCACCTGCAGATACATTAACCGAGAGGAGGTCCCCGAACCTGCGATTATAATTCAGCAGGGCATCTAAGTTCACCTCCATGGCATGGTTGTCGTTTGAACCATAGTACCCTGCATCGGCAATGGTATAGGTCCAGTTATATCGCTTAGTTGTCTGTTGTTCATATACCTGGTCGAATGCGGCGCGTACCTGCAAACTCAGACCTTCCATAAATTCGTACCTGACAGAACTCACACCCAGTATGCGGTTGCGGGTTTCTTCAGTGAGGGATCCTCTGTTGAGCATCCAGTAGACGTTCTCACCCCCGTTGGTAGGCCAGTTCCAGTAGTCATGACGGCGCTCACCTGAATCGGTAAAATACTCATACTTCTTCGCCTGCTCCAGCGAAATGTTGCTGGGCTGCCGGTAGAGGGCCCGCATGGGGTTGTTGTAATCATCACCCGTTGACAACCTGTTGTTCACTTTCTGGTTGAAGTAGGTCAGCTTGGCATCAAAAGAGAGTTTATCGGTCAGATTTCCGTCGACCCGCACATTAAAGTTATTTCTTTTCATTTTGTTGGTCTCCACAATACCCCTTGCATTGGTGTTGGTATAGGAGAAAATCGATCTTATTTTATCGCTGCCACCCGACAATGTCAGTGTATTGGCCGTGTTAAAGCCGGTCTGGAAGAATTCCTCGAAATTGTGGTGCGGACTGTAGGCATATGTTTCACCTGCTCTTGCCGGGTCCTTGGTCCAGTGTTCCACTGTCTGGCCCTCCATTTTCGGACCCCATCCGAGTTCGCTGGTCTTGACATAATTGCCGCCGGCGCCCTGTCCGTACACATGCTGGAATTCGGTCATGATCAGCGCTTTGTCAATGGAAGTATTGGTATTGAATTCAACTCCGATCCCTTGTCTGACTGTACCTTTTCTGGTGGTAATTACAATAGCACCGTTGGCGGCCCTGGAGCCGTACAGTGCAGTGGCATTGGGACCTTTCAGTACAGTCATTGATTCGATGTCGTCCGGGTTGAGGTTACTGATACCATCTCCACGCTGCACACCACCATTGTCACCAGTGGGTGTACCAAAGGATGAATTGTTGATGGGGACCCCATCAACAATATACAACGGCTGGTTATTTCCGGCAATGGAGCTGTTCCCACGGATAATCACCCTTGTAGCACTAGCGACACCGGCACTTCCTTTGACTATATCGACACCGGCGATCCTACCCTGCATGGCATTGGCTATATTCGCGTCCCTTGCCTTGGTAATAGCATCCGGGTCCAGATTCTGTGCAGAATAGGTAATCTGCTTCTTCTCCCTTTTAATACCCAGCGAGGTTACCACCACTTCGTCTAATGATGTTAGACTGGCCACAAGGCTAACATCAATAATTGTAGAGGTGCCCACCGGGATTAGCTGGACTTCATAACCGATAAAGGAGAATTGAAGAGAAATGTCTCCACCAGGTACATCCAGTGAATAGTTACCGTCAATGTCCGTAATCGTTCCGGTTGATGTACCCTGAACAATCACATTCACCCCGGGCAGAGACAAACCGTCCGCAGTACTGGTTACAGTACCGGTAACTGTTTGCTGCTGCGCGAAAGTGACAGCACTCAAAAAGAGCATAAAAAAAGTACTGAGAAGCAGGTGCTTCACAAACTTTTTTAACAAAACAAGCAATGATTTTGATAGCATAGTTTAGTTTAGTTTAGTTATTGGTTAGTAATCGTAAAGATCAATTATTAATAGTATTAGATGGTTCGTATACAATTTTCACTTAAACGATACATTTCAAAATTAGGGTTTTTTAAATAATAAAGAACAACATAGTAACAATTTTTAAAAAAACAAAAGTTAACCGCTTTGCGCGAATGCTGTTCATAGAAAGCTGTCTGTGGCACTGTTTCATGATCCGGTCGTGTGGTATCTCACCAATTATCCGTCTTATCATACAATATATCAATAATTTAATCTCATTATTTCAATTTTTTATGAGTAATAATGAATTAAGCAGAAGAAGATGTGAGTCTAAAACACACATGGTATGTTTTTTTCTAATTTAGAATAGATTTAAATCAAGTTTAATATGTATGGGTTTTATGTACTGATAAAAAAAAAATACCTGTTCAAGCAGTTTTTTATGTAGTTTTATTTACAATATCCGGAACAGATCATTTTTAGGAATCAATAAATCAGTAACATGAAGAAGAGATGCATCAGCAAGGTCGTTTTAATTATCCTGATTTTCCCAATCAGCTATTTTGTTTATGGTCAGAAAATAGATGAACTCAGGTATGATAAAAGTGAATTACAGCCTTTACAAAATGCGATCAGGAGTGAAGTCCAGTTCAACGGTTATACCAATCACTGGCACGATACATACAGTGAATGGTATCGTTATGGAAATCTGTTCAAAATGGCATTGTCCGATGTGGAGAAAACCATCATGCAGAGCAAGGTGGATGTTGCACAGGATCTGGGTATACCCGGTCTGATCATGCAGGAAGGATTTATGAAAGGTCTGATGTCCGGACCCTATGGTGTGCTGGATCAACCCGATACTGATCAGATGGAAAACGCTCTCTCAAAAGGGAATCTCCTCGTATTTCTGGATCCCGGATCAGCTGCGGGACAAACGGTGTCTGCCAGGTTACCTACAGACTGGGAATGGCCCCGCAAGCTAAAGAGCCATCAGTATGGCGCAGCCAACCTGAAGATGGCCAATGCCTATGTTCTTGAAGATGGTGACAGAAAGCTTTTTGTGGTCAGTTCATCCGATGAGGCCACACGCGGGATGCTGGGAGAGCAAATTGAGAATAGTGTGCAAATCCTTCAGAAATATGATCTGCACAAAGGCTGGTTTGGAACAGAGACCCTGTTGAAGAGTGTGACCTGTACGAAGGGTCATCCTCTGGAGGTGATCGGTACTGGCATGAATGAAGGAAACAGCTGGTTTGTTTTCATTGGGTATATGGATTTTCTGGCAAAGAATGAATTGGATGAGTGGATGAAAGAGGTGGGGCTGTCTGTGGTTACAGATGTGGGTTTTTCGCCTGTTTTCGGTTGCCGGGATTACGACGGATTGCAGGTACAGACCATGTATACCACGGAATCGTGGATTGATTTTGCCCGTGAAAAAGGAGGATATGTATTTCGCCAGGTCTGGGATACCCTGGCCGATCCGTTTCATTATGATGGGTATATAGCCACAGAAGGAAATAAGGAGCAGATTGACAATGAAAATGTCCCTTTTATTGTAAGAACCGGCAGGCTGGATGAACAAGCCCTGAACAGCATGGTACTGTTTATTGAGAAGGATGAGCTGCTCACCCGGGAATCGATGTGGGATGCCATTCTTGACCGAAGGGAGGTTGGAGTGCTGGAGCAGGGCAAGATGATGGGGCCCGCCCTTTACCGGAATGCCCTGCAGATGTTGTTGCTTGACAGGGTGTTTCTGGAAGAGTATTACGGTGATCAGGTTGATCTGAAGGCAGTGGTCAATGGGTATGACCTGGAGGTAACAATCAGCAATTTCAGTGAAAGAGCTTTATACGGAGATCTGGAACTGTCACTTCCTGCCGGAGTGACGGCAGAAGATCGCCAAAAGATTCCTGTGGACATTTTTCCAAACAGTTCAAAGGTGCTCCACATCCCGTTGCAGCCCGGAAAAGAGGCCATGGGCCATACCAACCCGGTGGCGGTGCATTTTAACATGGATGGAAAGAAGAAGAGTACACTGGCCATGCTTGACCTGCCACCGGCCATTTCAGTACACCGGCTTCTGTACGCTCATGCTCCCCGGGTAAGTTACCCGGTTTCGATCCATAATTTCACCGGAAAATCTTCTTTCCCTGTGGAAATACAGGTGATGGATACCGGTAAAAAAGGAAAAGTGATTTATGAGACCAGACAGACCTGCCAGGCAGGAACAGGTACTTTTAAGGATCTGCTGTTTGAATTGGATGTTGATGCAGGAGATTATCAGGTAAAGGTCTCTGCCCTTGGTACCGAATATATCTCCCAACTTGGAGTAGGCAAGCCAGAGGGAGAACCCTATGCCTATGAAATCGACTTAAACAGCGACGGAGTCAATGAATATCGAATGGAAAATGACAGCGTACAGGTGACCCTGCTGGCCACCGGAGCAAGGGTCATAGAGTACATAGTGAAAAGCAGGAATGACAATGTACTGTTCAAACATTGGCCTGAAAAAGCCATTGATCACAAACGTTCATTCCGGAAACTGGGATACTATCCCTATGGAGGATTCGAGGATTTCCTGGGCCAGGCCAGCATGGAAACCCATCAGGTCTATAATGCAGAGATCGTTAAAAAGGAGGGCGACTATGTCAGGGTACGGATGTGGACCGATTATTTTGGCAACAGACTGGAAAAGACATTTACATTGTACGGAGATTCCCCGTTGCTGGAAGTCCGGTATGCGTTAACTTTCAAAAATCCGGAGGCCAATGTCCTGGGCCCGCAACCCATTCTGGAACTTGGGAACAAACACTGGACCGAAGATGTGTTCACTGTTCCTGAACAGGATGGTTTGCATGAATACCGCATGTCGCCTGAGAAATATATTGGCCGCCTGATTTTTCCTGCGGAAGGTTGGAATGCAGGCTATGATACAAAGGAAGACATTACATTCGTTGGT
>Ga0255379_10100_pt1 | contig 14282 bp, 7 predicted proteins | sample ANMaggSeSYBR01I3_FD_182105 | JGI IMG/M metagenome (GOLD analysis project Ga0255379, IMG submission 182105) | Sediment cell enrichment communities from methane seep in Santa Monica Basin, California, United Staets - ANME aggregate JGI... | ecosystem: Environmental > Aquatic > Marine > Cold seeps >... | reverse complement strand
GCTCAAAAACCGAGGATTTATCCAGGAGTTCCCGTTTTCCGATGCAAGCTACCAGCTTACCGACTGGATGGCCAAAAACAGGCTTAACTACCTGCTCGTCTGGATGGTGCACTATGACAAGGCAACCGAGGAAATAAAAAAGCAATACCGTATTCGCGGGGTCACAATTGAAAGTGGACATCATAGTTTCAACTACTGGATTCCTCCCGATAAGTATTACAAACAGCATCCCGAATACTTCGCTACAAATAAAGGGAAACGTATTTATCCGATAACCGATATGTCGGAATTTCTACAGGGCGGGCAGCTTTGCACAACCAATCCTGATTTACGCATGGAGATTGTACAGAATATGGTGCAGTATTACCATGCGCACCCGGAGATACGGACGATTACCCTTATTCCCAACGACGGATTCGGATGGTGCGAATGTGATGAATGCAGCGTCTTTTACGACAAATCACGTAAGGGTGAACTTTACAGCGTCTCGGAGCACGTATGTCAGGCTCAGAATATCTACCACGATATGGTATCTGATATAGCGGCGCGTATCAGGAAAGAGCTGCCGAATATTACGCTGACCTTCGCGGCGTATGTGAATTATATCGAGCCTGCGCCGGGATTTGCGATCGAAGATAATATGGCTGTCCACTTTGCACTGTACTGGCGGTGTTTCAACCACAAAATTAACGATCCTGACTGCCCTATCAATTCACGTTATGTCAAATCGCTTGAGAAATGGCGGGCGGCGAAAGCCGGCGGCAGCATTAACATCTACGAATATTATATGGGTATCAACTTTTATGTGTCACTTCCGGTAGTCCATTACGAGGATATTTTCGACGAGATTAGCTTCTACAACGAAAAAGGCATAGACGGTGTTCTTACACAGTTCCACTTGACACACTGGGCGGCCTACGGCTTTAACTACTACCTGATGGCAAAAGCAATGTACGGGGAGGGCAAAGAAGCCGGTGCAAAAATGATGCGGGCGATATTTGGTAATGACGCCAATGAGGCGCAGGCATTTTACAAAGCATTGAAAGCTCTAATTCAAAACGCTGGCAGATGCCACATCCCGTATCCACGGTCGTTATTGCGGCGCACAGAAATGGCAAGTTATGAATCACTACACAAAATGGCATGTGCCCTCGCCGCCAAAGCACCCGATGACCGTTTCAGGCAAAGTATCGTTGTCTGGATGGAATACCTTCTCCGTTTCAAGCAACTCTTCGACGCTTATATGGCGGGGGAAAACGTCTCGAAAGATATTGGTGAATTTCTGAACTGGGTCAGGAAACACAAAGACGACAACATTTTCGTCATAAAGAGGGTGGAGAAGCTCTTTGCGAAGTGGCTGGAACGAATTGAGACAGGTCAACCGTGGTACCACTATAATCTCGACTGGGAAGACGAGCACATCAAAAAGTATGATGTGCTGCTGGACACGACGTGGTAAAAACATACGGTAACCGTTCACGATTTTTTTTATTAGGCCCCAAAGGGGCCGTAAGATCGCATAGCCGGGGGCATAAGCCCCCGGAAAGATTGCGATAATACCTGTTAAAGCCCTGAAAGGGCGAAAGAAAGCAACATGTAAAAAGCATGAACGGTTACAACGTACAGAATGATAAACAACAGAAAAGGTAACACTTTAGCCAAGTGTGTCATTCCCGCGAAAGCGGGAATCCAGCATAAGCTTGTCCTCGACCTGATCGGGGAACAGCTTCCGCCGTAGGCGGTTTCCTGCTGTTTGCTTCATTTGGCTAAAATGTTACCAGAAAAGGAACTATGACATAATGACCAGCCGTGAAAGACTAATGGCTACTCTACGCGGTGAACTGGTTGACCGCCCTGCTGTCAATTTTTATGAGATAGGCGGTTTTGATATTGATAAAAACGACCCCGATGAATTCAACGTTTACAACGACCCTTCGTGGCGAGAGCTGCTGGAGCTGGCAGATGAGAAAACCGACCTTATTCGAATGCGTTCTCCTGTAATTTGCCCAGCGGACGAAAGCTGCCGGAGTGAGTTCTTTAAAACCGAAATATATATGGAAAACGGCAGCCGCTTCACCAGAACAACCTTGAATATCTGCGGCAGAACAATGACTGCCCTCTCGCGTAGAGACCCTGATTTAGACACTATATGGGAACTGGAACACCTACTCAAGAACACAGACGATATAAAAGCCTATCTGGAACTGCCTAAGGAGGCCATTTCTGAACAGATAGATGTAGGCAGCCTGATTGAAGAGGATCGGAAAGTTGATGATCGCGGGATTGTAATGGTGGATACATCTGACCCGCTTTGTTGTGCAGCGTCTTTGCTGAGTATGGAGGATTTTACAATTGTTGCTCTGACTGAGCAGAAGCTGTTTCATAGTCTTCTTCAAAAGTTGACACCACCTCTGCTGCACAGGACTGAAGAAACAGCAAAAGCTTTCCCAGGCCACCTGTGGCGAATATTCGGCCCTGAATACGCTGCTGAACCGTACCTACCTCCTCACCTTTTCAAGGAATATGTAGTTGGTTATACAGGTCCCATGGTGAAAATTATTCAAAAGTATGGTGGTTATGCCCGTATTCATTGCCACGGCCGAATTCGAGCGATTCTTCCATATATAATCGAGATGGGCGCTGATGCTATTGACCCTATTGAACCACCTCCACAAGGTGATGCTGACTTGGCGTATATCCGCCGCGAGTATGGAAAAAGCCTGGTACTATTCGGCAATCTGGAAATCGCTGACATTGAAAATGCCGAGCCACCAGAGTTTGAAAAAATAGTTTCATCCTGCCTTCGAGATGTAACATCCAGCCAGGGAAAAGGATTTGTGTTAATGCCATCCGCCAGTCCTTACGGTCGCAAGATTACTGCGAGAATTCTGGCAAATTATGAGACGATAATTCGTATAGTAACAAACTCAAACTGACCGTTTTGTAAATAGAAGCAACTACAGTTTATTTACCAACGGACAAAAATGGTGCGACAGATCGCAGGGCTAAGCTTTTAGTTTGAATAATGTGTTGAGTACTTTTCCATGGCATCCATAACAGCTTTGGCATTTTCTAAAGGTACACCGGGATATAAACCGTAAATAAGCATCAAGCCACCTCTTTTACTTCCCAGCTTTTCCACTATCTCACGAATATGAGCATCGATTTGGACTGTTGTGCCAGCAACAGTAATGCTTTGGCGGTCAATATCCAGGTCTATGCACACTTTCCCTGCAAGATTGTCCTGAATCCAATTAATACCATTGACGATATCCTGCAGATTGATCACATCCACACCTCCATCGATAATATCGTCAACAAGACTACGAATATCGCCATCCGAATGCATATGAATGACGCAACCAGCCTTGCGTGCAGGAGTAATTAGTCTCTGGTAGGAGGGTTTGATATATTTTCGGAATAATTCAGGTGAAAGCATTGGGCCAATCTGCATGCCGAGATCTTCAGGATAGCTCATCCACTCCACACCCAATTCAATATAGTGATTCACAATCGCAAGGTTGAATTTCTCAACCATCATGATGAGTTCCGTCAGCCTGGGATTGCCATCCATCATATCAAAGATAAATTTTTCGTATCCACGCAGATCGCATAGCCTGAGAAAGGTATGGCCATGGTGAAGAGTGCCTTCCACAAGTGCGCCGTGATTTTCAGCTATTTTCAAATCATTTTCAATTTTTGACCAGTCGATTGAATCCACGCCATCGGTTATCTCAGGATTAGGCGGTTTGAAACCTTCGAATTGTTTCCAATCACTCAGTGGATGGCTCACAACAGAGCCGACTATGCCGTCATCTGTTGTTTTCCAAATACAACCCCACGCATCTTTATGTGGATATCCTGCTCTGGCCCAAAACTCTAATTCAGGAACCACTGGTTCAGATGTCGTCTTAAAACCCGGAAAAAGCAATTGATGTGATTCCATTAACTCTTGTAGCGCGTCCTGTGGATAATGATGCCAGCAAGCCGGATTAATATGAAAACCAATTGGTATATACTCGGGATTCTCGAATCGGACTGCACACAAAAGATTGTCGCGTATATTCATTGCGACTTTCCTTATAAATAATATTGATGCCACATTCTTGAAAAACACACATGTTAAGCTTATAAAAGCTCAAAGGATGCTTTTTGGCGTTTGCCTGTCATTAGCTCTTGGACTTCTATTGTCCATGTACCGGCTGTGTCATTGAGGCCTGCTACGAAATCGATTGACAGCACACCTGATTCCGTCGCGTAATAATCGCTATATTCCGAAACGTTGCCGTCTGGGTCGGTTATCTGGAGCTTTACCGGCTGAGTACCCGGCAAAAGGTCGCCACCGTCGCTTCTAATTAAAACGTTGATTTTATGCCTGATGCCTCTGTTTTTAATTTCACGCGGGGCAAGTATCTCAACACCGTTGAGTTTTTCACTGAGCATAACGATTATTTTGCCGCCTGGGGCGGGAAGGTCAACATCAAATTTGTAAATGCCTGATTCTTTTCTGTATTGCAGCCTCTTTTTTTCGAGAATGTCGTAAAGAAATAGTTTTTCATCTTCCCACTCGTTCAATGTTATAGTTACTTTCTGCGGAACCGCTTTTTCCAGCATTGCTTTGTATTTCCCGAAGCGGTCTCCGTAAATCCTTTTGTCATTGATAACGAATAGATACTTCGCTCCGTCTTTTTCCAGCATATTGAGCAATGCTGCGTGGCTTGAACAGTCAACATCCCTGTTAATTTTACCATGCAGTCCTTTCCTGAGCAGGGCGACGTAAGAAGCCATTATCTTCTGGTCGTCCAGAGCGGTTACACCCTTAACATCCTTCAGTTGAGCCATCCTCTCGTTAAGATTATCTGACATCTCCGCGTAATCCTTGTTTTCCAAAAGTGCATTTACCGACACCTTACTTCTGTAGGTAAAGTCAAAATCGAATCCAATAACATCAGGTATTTCCGCACGCAGGTATTGATCTGAAATAACCAACCCTCCCCTGTTGTGAAAAGCGAGTATATTATCATAAACAGTCTTGGTAAGCGTGTCACATTTTGGCAGTACTAGCACGTCATAATCGTCAAGACCATACTTAGCGATTGTCTCGTCAAAGACAACATCAGTTGGAATATGAATCATGTTCAACAAGGAATAAAAACTATATATCTGGTAATTGGCGTAATGCCCTACCAGATTAGGCGAAGCTGAGTAAACGCGAGACGACTCGGATGACAAAACAGCTACACGCCGCGGCGTTCTGCTGAGTTTTCGAATCATAGGGCCATAAGGCTTTACTACCTGTTCATTAAAGGCCTTAAAAGCATCGAAACTCTCTGGAAACGTCTGGTATGGATAACTTTCCGTCGATTTTTGCTCGCTGGTGGTATTTTCCGCTTTTGGAAATCCAGGATCGAACGGGTCGCACCCGCTGCCGATATATATGCTGAGAGTGTCAGGATTACGTGAAAGGTTAATCCAACTGGTCTCCAGCAGTCTGTCAGGGCCCATTAGTGTCCAGCCTTTTTCTTTCGGCGCGATGCTGCCTGCATAATTGAGCATTGTCACCGTATGCATCACACCCTGCTCAAAAGGCTTGCCATTGGCGATAAGTGTCTCAATAAATAACATCAGCTTTGGGTCCGGATTGGTATATGTCCACGTGCTGATGATATCCATACCTTTGTATCTGCCGTAGGTGGTCGTCCTTCGCAGTGGGTCGCTGAATACGTCTATATCAGGCCTATAACTGTGAACTATTCTTGCTGCGCGTTCGTTGGCGGTAACAAGCCCCTCGCCCCACTTGTATCGATATATCCACCTTACATAACCTTCGTCGTTATCTGCAATTACACCGGGTGCGAGAAATTTATGCTTAACTGTTGGTCCATAAGGCTCGTCCAACCGTTCCTTGGCCAATGGAGTGTCAGCGAGCAGGTTATCTTCTATTTCGCTATTAAAGAAACACGTTTTGATGCCTGGAAAATGCCTGATAATTTCCATGATTTCCATGTTGCTTCGGTTTTGACTGCGGGCCACCTCAGGATGAAACGGGTTGGTAAATACCTTACCGGTTTTGGAATATCGGCGTGACTTATACTTGGCCTCGGGAATGTCAATATTCTCCTTGAATCCGCCTGACGCGGTAAAGCCCGTTTCCAATCCTTTGCAAAGTGCATAATCGAAGAGTTCACATTTTTCCTTACCGAATCCGCCGTAGTTTTGCTTGTAGCCTACACCACCGCCTGGCAAAAAACTGTTGAAGCCTTTGTCCGAATACCATCGCAGTTGTTTTTTAGCTTCTTTATCCAGTTTCCAGACCTTTTTTCCGAATTTCTCATGTGTCCAAAGCCAAACACGCATACGATCAGGATTCCAACGACGCGCAACCCAAAATGGAAAGTCAGCCTCAGCCAATATATCCTTTCCACTGCGGAGCTTGCATCTGATTGTGTATTGCCCCGATTTCAGCAATAACGTATCTATCCTGAAGAGTTTCTTAGCTTCGCCGCTGCTCTTAATCAGCCCAATCTGAGCCTGCTGTTGTATTAGACCATCAATATATATTTCTAATTCTGCACCATCAATGTCTTTGTCAGAATTGTTCACTATCTTCATCACCAGGGCCGCGTTTTCGCCGCGAAAATAAGCCGACCGGATATTTTCGTAGGTGATAGTTATATCATTTTGGGCCAATCCCAAAGCGTTTGTACTGATAACAAAGAGTGTAAGTACTCCGACCGCTGCGAAAATGTGGAACATACCACTACTTTTGATTGTACACATAGTTGTCTCCTTAATATCGAAATTTATTGATGTTTGAAAAAACAATTAAACAGTGTGTGTGCAAAATTTAATCTAACTATGCGTTTTCGTCTTTGTGTACAGGATGTATGAGGACTCCGCGGTAGATACCAGGCTCTGAACCTTCGATAATCACGGCACCTGCCACCTTGGCATAAAATTCTACAGGTCCTACACCTCCTATAATCGCGTACGCATAACCCTGTTCTGCCATTGACCGGAGTGATATCAATAGTAGCGCCTTGCCCACGTCTCTGCCCTGTGCAGATTCACTGACCGCTGTAGGCCCGAAGAAATTTCTGTACGTTGCATCATAGCATGCAAAACCAATCATAGTTTCATTTTCGATAGCGACAAAACAGGAAGGGGGCTTATTTGCAAATGCAGCCTCGCATTGGTCAGCCCAGCTTCGAGTGAATCTTTCACGAATCCAGTTTATCACTACATGTTTTTCCGCAGCCATAGTTCTGCGAACAACGATACCATCTGCCCTTAAATTGGAAAGAAAAAGATTGCTGTCGGGGAGATCGTATAATTTGACCAGCATATCCGGCATTAAAACCACCTGCTTTCGGTTTGTCTCTCGGCCTCTAATACATTTTTCACTTTAGCACCTTGACATTGGAGCTTAAATCTTCAGGCTCTTCGCCAAGGTTGTGATGGCCAACCACTGTTCCATCGTCCAAATCACTTCTTTTAGCTGTGCGTAATAGTCTAAACATTCGTTTCATATCCCACAATCCACCAAACGTGAACCAGATTGTCGTTCCGGCAGACAACGCCAATGTAAGCCACACATAATATCGCCAAAATATTATCCACGTTGATGTTTTTACTTCAGTTGTAAAATTGTAAATCGTTCCCGCGACGAATACCACTATCCATAAAGCAGTCCAGCCCATCGTTGTCAGATACAAAATCCTGTCCCTGCGATTGAACTCGTTGCCCATACCAATTAATGCCCGAAGCCCTTGAACAGGAGTATCGCCACTAACCGCGTTAGGCTCTTCAATAGCGTATTTACCACGGTGGAGCATTTTATCCATATTGAAAGCCCTATTCTTTCCAAGAAGCGACATAAGAACATAAACAATTATGGCAGATACAGAGGCATAGAAACTCAAAACAGCTCCATTTTGAGAGGCGATGTATCCCATTATCTTTCCGGTAAAAGGGACAGCATCGTTAATCTGTCTGATAATAACCCCAGCCACAGCCAATGTGGAACCGGTTATCATCGCACCCCAGGCCGCAGCGGTAGTGCCACGTTTCCAATATAGCCCGCCTGCGACAACAGCACCGGCGCCACCGGTAAAAATAGCGCCTGTAATCGCAAAGAACATATAAATATATTCAGTCTGTCTGAAAATAAGACTAAAGCAAAAGATAAATATCGCTACGCCGAAGATAGACCATCGCAGCAAACGCATATGCTGCTTATTCGCAAGCGGTTTCTTCCTAAAGGGCATTACAACATCCTGTATAAATATACTGCCCCAGGAATGCATATAGGTATCGTGGGTGCTTATAAACGCCGCAAGCATCACCGCAACCATTCCACCCATAATACCTTTTGACATAAAAAATCTCATAGCCACTACTGTTGTCATTTGTTTTCTAATCTGAGTATTTTCGATATTGCCGAGAACAACTTTGGCATCGTGAGTAAGAGAAGCGAAATCGGCGTGATGCATAAATGTATATGCGCAAATAGGAAGCATCATCATAAACATATCAAGCGAGAGAATTCGCCACGTGCTCAATATTTTACCCATTCTTGCCTCGTGTGCATTTATAGCTGAGGCGTTATAACCCTGACTACCCTGCCATACCAGGCCTGCGTAAAATATGGCAAAGGCTAATATCAAATAAAACCAGATATTAAAATCTTCGGATTTTTGAGTGTGAAACGGATGCAGCAGAGAAGCATTTTGCGGTGCCATTGACAGCGATTCAGTAATTTGAGACCAGCTAAACATAGATAAGACAATAATTAAAATGACTATAAACATAATATTGCAGAATGTTCCCTGAATAAAATCAGTGACAATTACTGCTATTTGACCGCCGAGAAAAGTAAAAAACAGGGCAAACGAAAGTAGGACTACCATTATCAAAACATAAACAGCCAAAGTGTCGGGGAAGCCACAAAAGTATATAAAGAATCTCGCACCGACAGAGGGGAAGATGCCGAAGTTGATTATCCCTGAAAGCCACGCCAAAATACCGGCAAATATCCTGAACCTTTTACTGTAGCGTATCTCCAGAAACTGCGCCAGGGTCAATGCACGAGTCTGCCTGTAGCGATAGACTATCCAGCCGGAAAGGAAAACAATCGTTGTTACAACAATAAATATCAACCGCCACCATGCCGCTGTAAAACCGGCATTATAATACATCTCAAAACCACCGATTATACTAATCGCCCCAAGGCCGGCAATCCCCTGTGAAACACTAATAAGATATCTGCCGGCACATCGATTAGCCGCTAAAAAATCAGCCACACTCCGAGTGTACCTTTTCGTAAAGACAGCCATTACTGTTAACAGCGTCAATAACCCTATTACAATGCTCCAATCAATCCAGTGCATACCCATATAAACAATCACTTTCAATAATTAGCAACCGCTTCCCTTTGTCACCCCTGTTCAATATACCTCTCGGCATCCTTCCAATACTGGCTCGATTCGAGAGGAATGTCATCCAACTGCCAGAACTGTGTCATTTTCCGCTCTTTAATGCGAGGCTCTTTGCCTTTTCGCAAAAGATAACTTTCAATATCTTCACCTGAGATTACGGATTTCGGCTGGAAAGAATCCGAGCAAATATACCGAACGACAGACTCAAACATCGCACATGCTTCTGGTTGGTTAGTATTCAAGCCTGTAAAGTTGAATCCGCTAACAAGCAATCTGCCTTTGCCAACTTTGAGTTCAAACATATACGCAAATTTACGCATAGTCCAATCGGGTTGCAATTCCGAGAGCTTATAGGTGTAAACATCGAATCGATCTCTCACTGCTTTATCGACTCCCTGAATAATAGGCTCTACTTGGCATGGGAAATCATCGAGCACTATTTTATCGCAATCGTCTATTAAAGCGTGAAATTGCAAATCGACAAAGCTATCATTTGGGAAACAATCCAATGCGTTGTTATTACGGATAAAAGCTCCGCAGTTTGTCCCTCTGTCCCAAATTACGCCTTTGAAGCGGTCCCATGTCGCGGGAAGATAGTATTTTTCTTTCTGCGACGAAACTCTGAGGCTACGGGTTTCCGGAACACGATAAAGCATTAACACATCGCCGCCATTTTCCAGATGCCTGATAACCGCTTTGGAAAAACGATTGACAATCAGAAGCTGCTGAGGTTTTTCGACAGTGCCTTTGGAGATAATCCGCGGATAACGCAGGCGAAGATCGATTTCATCTAAGACAATAGTACAATCCAATGCAGGGAGTTGCTCCGGCCTATTGGGATACAGCCAAATATCCCAGCTATTTTCCACAACGTATGAATCGTCATCAGCGGTGAGCTTGAATGTCAATGTCAACGCCTTGGGCTTGTCAACCTGGGGAAGATTCAATTCCATACGACAAACTTCCTGCCTGCCTCTATGGTCAAGATTTATTTTCTCGAACGTATCGCTGACAACAGATACAGCGGAATCGCCTTGGCTTTTGAGAGAAAACGAAAAATTGGCATTGCCGCTGATTTGGGGCGAGAAATGCGATAGAATCACCGGAATCACAACACTTTCACTCTCAAAATAAGTACGCCTGGGAAGGTCAGCCAGGATTACAGTGTCTGCGTTAAAATTTAGAAACTCTTTTTCATCAACCTCTTTGCGGTCATCGAAGCAGTCAAGAAGACCATTACTATTTTCATATCTTTCCGTATCGGAAAGCTGAAGAAAATGAAATCCATTGAGCAAACTACTGCGACGGACACCTTCGATTCCCAGTTTCCAGCTTAGAAACTGGAAACGCTTACTTGCACTGAGCATCCGAGGATAATCCTTTTCCAATCCTTTTAGCTTTATCAACTTTTTGAGCTCGTCAACCCACCAGGGCTTTTTTGCCCCGATACGCTTAAATTTTTCATCAAGAAATTTTACATCATGCAGCGCAATATAATGGCAAATCTCGTGAGCCAAAATAGGATGTTGAGCGGGTAATGCTCGTGTAATTTTGTACGAACAACCGCTTTTTTCCTCCTCCTTAACAAGAGTAACACCTTTGGCTGAACCGTAAATATACCAATTGTATGTATTGTTGAACATGTCTTAGTTGTTGCCGAAAGGATAGTAATAACTCATATGCTGCACATCGATATCCACATGGTCACGGTCGAATTCACCATGTGCGCAGGTATCGATAAAAAGGCGTGTAGGGTCCAGTTCTTTGGTTATACTTGCAATCTCAGCGACCTGTGGATTTGTACCAGGATGACGGATTTCATTCCCCATACAATAAACCATAAGGGAAGGATGATTCCTGTTTTGCAGTATGACACTTCCCCACTGGTCACCGCTAATCAAATCCCCTTCGTCATTCATCATATCGCGTTCTTTCTGGTACCTGCCATAGTAGTCACGTACCTCGATATGGATAAAAATTCCGAGCTTGTCAGCAGCCCTGAAGCATTCTTCCAGCGGAACCCTCGAATGGAAACGGATCAGGTTGAAGCCATAGCTTTTGGCATTCCGGATATTCCTGGCATAGAACTCTTCAAGTGGCAATTCTTCAAAATTGGGATGATCGTGTGCATCACGACCACGAACATACCCACGTGCATAAAATGGCTTGTTGTTTACATATATCTCATCTTTTGTAACATGTATTTTCCTCATGCCGAAATGTTCTGACATCTCAACCGCCTTGCCATCGACGGTCAGGGACAATTTGAGTGTATAAAGATACGGAGCATCGATATTCCAGGGTTTGAAATTTTTGATAGGCGCCTCAAAATGAACTTTATGACCACTACTTACATCAATTTTGCCTCGGACAATTGGACTGCCATTGTCGATAACTTCCCAGTGGATTGCTGAGCATCCTCGCGGAAGTGTGAAAGTAACGGTGATTTTTGAGTCGTCATATCCCGGAATGATAAAAAGGTCATTTAACATATGTATTTCGCACCCTTTTTGAATGTACTTCCACCTTGGCTGTGGTGACAAAACGGCATAGAGTAGATATCTTCTTTAGTACCAAGGCTTTATGGCCCCAACACGGGTTTTAAGAACCGGCAGTACCGAAAATATAGAATATAAATTACGGCAAATACTTTATCTGGTGAATAATATAGTTAATCGATTAGAATAAGTCAAGACACTAATTATATTTAATTTTGATATCCTGACGCCAGCGTCAATATTGACAAAAAACAATGTAGTGCACATACGTGACCTTAACTCCTGATGTCTTTTTTTATTGGTGAAACCCGGAAAAGGGGTTGTTAGCAATTCTGGATTACTCCGGCGGTGCCCGGTGTGTGACCATATGCTGATGGGCAGAGGGAAATACTGTGCGGAGTGTGGGAGTAGGGTGTAAATAGTTGTTAGAGGATTGGCACAACTGTTTTTAGACTGGGAATCTCGCTGGAAAGAATGCCGTACTTCTAGTGTCGTGAAAATAGTTTTTTCAAGTAAAACCACACTTTTTTAAAACGGTTGTCGCGACAACCGTAACAGCGGTTTCTACGGCAAACAGCGGTTTACAAGAAGAACGTAACTTTCGTAAACACATATAATTACAGAAATTAAGGGTTTTCAGGAAAGATTTTCAAGACCGTCGCCTTAAACCACTCGGCCACTCCTCCACACACCAACCAAAAAACCAAAAGAGCCACAACCACTTTGCACACAAGCAGTTATGCCCATCCAACATAGGTTGCCAAACCACGAGAAGTGCTATATCACAAGATCAGATTACCGTCAAGGATTCATGTAACCAGTTTTTGACCTATCAATTTCGGAAAGCAGAGGTAGGTGAAATCACTACTCGGCGGTTTGAAGATTAGCTGCACTTTCCCCAAAATAGATTATTGGGCGGCTAGTTTCGTTAGCTTATAGAGCTGATCTGAAATCTGAGGAGTATTATAATTTGAGTAATTTAGGACTTTTTGGAATCATATCTATCGTAAAATAGCCAAGCTCTTTTTTATAAATTTTCCCCGATAACATATCTTCAATCTCGTTCGTATTAAATTTCGGTTTGAATTTAAGGCTTGTAGAAGAATCAGTTTGCAGCGAGATCAATCTGTCTGAGCCAAATACTATGTTTCCTGGTGAGGTATAAAGATGTACTCCTGCCAATTTCGCTAAATTTGCGATCATTTTCGCTGGAATCAATGGGCTGGCACACCAGAGATCAAATCGTGAGCCTGACTGTTTTAAGGCTATCCCAGGCTTCTGTATCGATTCCAGTTGGCCCAAAATAGTGGCTTCGGGATCGTTTACATAAAGCAATGGGCCGTATATTCCACAAAGATCTTCAAGGCCTTTTGTGCCTATAGTACGGGACACATTTTTTGTTAGAGGATGGCTGAAATCCAGTATGTTTACCTGTTGTGAAGTAATGGTATCGAGAATATCACAAGTAAATCCAGTAAGCTTTTTTACGTTATCGACATTCATCCCATTTTCGTTGAGTAGCCCACAGGCATAAAGCCACAGGCATGAGCAATTATTACTCTCCAAGTATTTTCGGATTTGCTTACTTAACTGAGTTGGAACGTACCAAAGGTCTCTGATTATATAAAGTTTATATGGAGGCCTCCTGAGCATATCTTTTGTAGTAATAATGTCAAAGGGTGCCCCGAAGCGTGGCAGTTGTTCGTTAATAAGCTCTCTTACGAGATTATAATATCCAGAGCTTCCTTCGGTATATTGCGGCGATGCTTCATCTACAATGAGGGCAACTTCAGCTTGTCCGCTTAGATCAGCAGGAGATATAGACGGCAATTGTTCAGCCAGTCGTTTAATAATTTCTTCATAAGAGGATTCGAGATACCAACCTTGGCCAAAATCATACCACCAAAAAAGGCCGCTTCCGTGAACTATGTTGAAAAACGTGTCACGCTTAAAGAGATTTATACTTTCTTCATGATTTTGAGGGGAATAGATACATTCTGGACTTGTGTTAAGATTATACGTACGTACGTCGCACTCAGCAATAAACAACTTTTTTTGACAAATTGTTTCTATAGTGGCCTGACTAAAAATTCCTTTGCGGCGATTTTTATAACTATTAGGTGTTGCCAAAAAATCGATATCATCCGAATCCAATAACATTTCTAACCGACTGTTGACACATTGGCTGATATAAGCTGAACAACCTATATTTAGCAAGGCACCGTAGAATGTTCCAACCAAAACATCGACCGGAGCCGCGGCCTTAGCTGTTTTTGCGAAATGAATTATAGCGTTACATTTCTCTGAAGAGTAATGTTCAACCCAATCTACATATTGTCGGCACTTT
>Ga0255379_10098_pt1 | contig 14353 bp, 10 predicted proteins | sample ANMaggSeSYBR01I3_FD_182105 | JGI IMG/M metagenome (GOLD analysis project Ga0255379, IMG submission 182105) | Sediment cell enrichment communities from methane seep in Santa Monica Basin, California, United Staets - ANME aggregate JGI... | ecosystem: Environmental > Aquatic > Marine > Cold seeps >... | reverse complement strand
ATGGATCATACCCCCTCCGGATATCTATTCGGGAGTAAACACCGACACCATGTACATCAATGGCATCCATTCGGTCATCGACGGCTTGCAGATCAGGCTCAGACTGAGCGGTATCTGTGCTCCGGAACAGATCTCCGATACGGCTATGCTGACGGTCAATGAACGGCCCGAGGTTGTTGGTCAGCCTGTTGATGTGACCATCTGTGATGGCGACACTACCTTCTTTGGTGTGGATGCAGGAGTTACCACCAGCCCGGTCTACACCTGGGAGTACTTTGACGGCACCAACTGGCAGACCGCTTCGGGCGGATTCTTTGCCGGTGAGACCACCGATACGCTGTTGCTCGAAGGCGTTCCGGCCACATGGATCGGTACTCCGCTGCGTGCCATTATCAGCAACCTGTGCGGACCCAACGACACCTCCATGGTGGCTAACCTGGTGATCAATGAGAGGCCCGGGATCGATAACGAACCGGTGGATGTAACCACCTGTGAGGGCATTGCTGCCTTGTTTACGGTGGATGCAGGAGTAACCACCAATCCGGGTTACCTGTGGGAATATCACGCCGGCGTGGCCTGGTTGCCGGTGACCGGTGTTCAGTACAGTGGTCAGGGTACCAATACACTGACTATTCCGAATCCCATTTCGGCCATGAATGGCTATGCATACCGTGTAGTAGTATCGGGATACTGCGATCCGTTTGTGGTATCCGACAGCGTGACCCTCACTGTGGAGGAGAACGCCGAGGTAATCCTGCAACCTGTGAATGCCAGCATCTGTGAAAACGGGGATACCATCTTTACGGTGCATGCCGGGGTAACCACCAATCCCTCTTACCGGTGGTTGTACAACGACGGGAGTGGATGGCAACCGGTGCCTAACGATGGCGTGCATGCCGGGCTCCTGACCAACACGCTTGTGTTGAACAATGTGCCATGGAGCCAGGACAACTGGCAGTACCAGGCTGAGGTGAGCGGGGATTGCGGACCGGCAATGATGTCCGATTCAGCCGGACTGGTGGTATACAAACTGCCTGAGATCATTACCCAGCCGGGTGATACAACCACCTGCGAACTGCTCAATGTCTCCTTCACCGTGGATGTGGGCGATACCGATGCACCCTTCCTGCAGTGGGAAGAGGATGACAGAGTAACCGGATGGCAGCCGCTGAGTGATGGCGGAAACTACATTGGGACCAACGCCACCGAGCTGAAGGTCTATACCGTGGATTCGTCAATGACCGGATTCCGGTACCGTGTAAGGCTCACCGGTGAGTGCGATCCGGAGGTCTACTCCGATTCAGTGACGCTGACAGTCCAGTCGGCGCCTGACATCTGGACCCAGCCTGAAGGGGTGACCATCTGTGAAGACGATAATACCAGCTTCAGCATCTTTGCCACAGGTACCGGCATTTCCTACCAGTGGCAGGTGGATACGCTGAACGGATTTGAAGACATCACCGATTCCAACAACGGTGTGTACGCCGGATGGGACTCCAATACCCTGGTGCTGACGGGAGCTGACCGGAATTACCACTTTAATAAATACAGGGTACGTGTTGAAGGTACCTGTGTGCCCATGACCCTTTCGAACCTGGTTATACTGCTCGTGCAGACCCCGGCCGAGATAGAGACCGAACCGGTGCAGAACACCATCTGCGAGTTCGAGAATGCGGTCTACTCTGTGAATGTAACGGGACAGGGACTCTCCTATCAGTGGTGGGAAAGTACCGATGGAGGTGGGAACTGGAGTATGCTGAGCGATGTGGGATTCTACATTGGTTCAACAACACCCACACTGAGCATTTTCAATGTGGAACGCGGCTATGACGGAAACATGTACCGTGTGATCATTACAGGTGCGTGTGGTCTTCCTGCCCAATCGGTGGATGTGGACCTGACCGTGAAAACTGCTCCTGAGATCCTGACCCAGCCTGTAGCATTGACCGCCTGTGAGAATATGCCGGCCGGCTTTGCACTGGAAGCACAGGGGACCAACATCAGCTACCAGTGGCAGGTGAATGACGGAGGCGGATTTGACACCATCCTGGTGACCGATCCACTCTACAATGGTGCCGGTACAGACAGCCTCACCCTGCTCAGTGCGCAGTTGTTCCAGGCCGGATACAGTTACCGGGCTATTGTGTCGGGTGATTGTCCTGCACCGGATATTTCTGATATGGTGATCATGCTGGTGAATGCCAACCCGGTAATCAACGATGAACCGGAAGATGATTCCATTTGCGAGGACGGATCAACGGTGTTCAGTGCCGATATTTCGGGAGTTAACCTGGTTTACCAATGGTATGTGGACCGCAATGATATGAACGGATTTGTGGTGCTGACCGATACTGATGGGATCCACCTGGGATCCAGTACCGATCAGATTACACTGACCAGTGTACCGGTGACCATGGACGGATGGGACTACCGGCTGGATGTGACCAGTGCATGTTTGCCCATCTCAACGGTGGAGGTAACCCTCACCGTCTGGCCCAATCCGACACCAAATATACTGGGAGATCTGCCTAATTATCCGCTCATATGCGGTGGTGATCTGCTTACCCTCGACGGGAATCCATCCAGTGGATCGGGAACCTGGTCGCTGCACCAGTGGACCGGTGATATCGGACCACTCTCTGCCGTTAATGAGCAGGTGGTTGAGTTTGAAACCCTTATCAAGGGTCAGTACAGCCTGGCTTACAAGGTAACGGACGACCGGGGATGCGTGGGATCGGATGTGGTGACCATTGAAAATGACAGGCCAACGGCCCAGTTCGTTTCCGATGCAGTTCCATCATGCGGTTACATTGAGGTGAACTTTAAAAATACATCCACAGCCGATGCAGTCACATTCCTGTGGGACTTCGGTGACAGTACCAGCAGTACCCAGCCGGATATAAGCCATGGATTTGACAATGTTGATCCGACGGGAATGGTGGCATATTACCATGTAAAGCTAATTGCCAGCAGTATAAACAACTGCAGAGATACGGCACAGAGCGTGGTTACCATCTATCCCAAGGTGGTTGCCACCATCGATGCTGATACCACTGAAGGGTGTCACCCGCTGGATGTGACCTTCCTGACCCAGCCCGGCGGTGCAAGTTATCACTGGGACTTCGGTGACGGCAATGGAGAAGAGGGAGGTTACCTGGCCCACCACCTCTATGAGAACTTTTCCACTGCAGCGGTACCGTATACAGTTACGCTTACAACCACTTCGTTCTATGGTTGCCAGGATTCCGAAACGCTTGTTATTACAGTACAGCCCATACCGGCACCCAATTTTTCAGCGGTTCCGCTGGTACAGACCTATCCGGATGCAACGGTAACCTTCACCAACAACACGATTCCGGGTCCGTGGACCTACCTGTGGGATTTCGGCGATTCCCTCACATCAACCGAGGAGAATCCGGTACACACCTATACCGATCCGGGCACCTACCTGGTGAAGTTCTACGTGAACAACGGAAGCTGTATCGACAGCATCGGGACCTCCATCGTTATCCATCCGAGGATACCCATAGCCGACTTTGATCCGCCGGAGAGTGGTTGTACACCGCTTGAGATCCGGTTTATGAACCAGTCGCAATGGGCAACCACCTACCTGTGGGATTTTGGTGACGGCTATGTCTCCACCAAGGAGGGTCCGACGCATACATTCTATGATCCTGCCGAGGTCACCATCAGGCTCCAGGCCACCGGTCCGGGTGGAACCGATTATGCTTCGTATACCATCAATGTGTATGAGACACCGAACATCGCGTTCAACTCGGCACCTGACTCGGTATTTGTTAAAGACAAGCCGGTGAGTTTCTTTAACCTGTCGGCCGGTGCAACTGAATACCTGTGGGACTTTGGTGATTATTACGAAGACGGTCAGCCGGCCGAAGGTAATTTCACAGACACGAAGGATCCACAGCACATCTACTTTACCGAAGGGTGGAAGGATGTGAAGCTGGTAGGCTGGAACGACCAATGCATCGACAGCCTGATCATGCAGGTAGTGAAGGTGATCCCGGCCGGTGACATCCAGTTCCCGACCATATTTCGACCCAGTATGGACGGATCACTTACGGGTGGATGGGTGGATCCCAACGATCCGAACCTGGATCCCAATGTGAAGAACAGCATCTTCTTCCCGGGTGTGAACAAGCAGGTGGATGAATACCATCTGTACGTTTACAGCCGCTGGGGAGACCTGATCTTCCAGAGTCATGACATCAACCATGGCTGGGATGGTTACATCAAGGGCACCCTGGCCTCACAGGGGGTATACATATGGAAAGTTACCCTGGTGTACAAGAACGGTTCTCCGGACAGCATGGCGGGAGACATCACCCTGATCTGGAAGAGACCACAGTAGAAGAATAGAAACAGGGGCCATACAGAAACAGGAGGTGTTTTAATAAGCAACCTGGGATTGTTTGCGAAGCAAATAACCACGTTGCGTTAAAACACCTCCTGTTTCGTTAATAATCCAGCAGCGCTTCGGAATCCCTTTTTCTTTAACAATCCAGCAACTTTTTAGAGTCCCTGTCTTAATAAGCAACCTGGGATTGTTTGCGAAGACAACCGAGCTAGCGAGCTCAGCGCAGCTAAATAACCACGTTGCGTTAAAACACCTCCTGTTTATTTTGTCTATTACTGGCTTATCATTATATTTACTTTAAATTATCATGTTATTTTAATGTAGTGCTTTAAATTATTATGTATATCCGTGAGCAGAAATTCCTTGATGCAGATAATGAAAGCTTGTTTTTGTGGGGTGCCAGACAAACAGGAAAGAGTACGTTATTGAAGGCTCAATATCCGGATGCAATATATTTTGACCTGCTGCTATCTGATCTGTTTGGAAACTTGCTTGGCAATCCGGCTATTCTGCGGGAGACAATCCTGGCTGCAGAAGGGCCATCCTTATTAGTGATCATTGATGAAATCCAACGTATCCCTGCACTTCTCAATGAAGTTCACTGGCTAATTACAAATAAAAACATCCGGTTCATATTAAGTGGGTCAAGTCCGCGTAAAATTCTAAGATCCGGTGCTAATTTGCTTGGGGGAAGAGCATTACGTTATGAGTTATATCCACTTATTTACAAAGAAATCCCAGATTTCAACCTTATACGGGCATTAAATCATGGGTTACTACCCCGCCACTATGTATCAAAGAATCCAAAAAAACTAAATGCTGCATATGTCGGCAGCTATTTACATGATGAAATAATGGCTGAAGCAAAAATCAGAAATATTACTTCTTTTTCCCGATTCCTTGAAGTGGCATCCTTTTCGAACGGTGAAATAGTGAATTATACCAATATTGCTTCTGAATGTGGGGTGAGTTCTCCTACAATTAAAGAGTATTTCCAAATTCTGGAAGACACGTTAATTGGCCGTTTTTTGCCTTCATATCAAAAAAAACCTAAACGTAAAGTAATACGAGCCCCCAAATTTCACTTCTTTGATGTTGGTATTGCAAATTTTTTAGCCAAACGAAGTTTAATCGAACCGGAAAGCGTAGCATTTGGAAAAGCATTTGAGCACTATCTTTATCATGAAATATACGTCCATAGTAAATACTCCGGACTTGAGTATCCAATCAGTTACTGGCGAACTACTTCTCAGATAGAAATTGATTTCGTACTTGGCAATAATGAAGTTGGAATAGAGGTTAAAGCAAGTAAACTGGCAACTAATCGACATTTAAAAGGATTGAAACAATTCTCTGATGAATACCGGGTTAAAAAATTAATACTGGTTAGTAATGATCCCCGTCCCAGAAAAATTGATAATATTTTCATTTTACCATGGAAAATCTTTCTGGACAAATTATGGGCCGGTGAGATTATTCGTTAAAGCGTATTGCCTTCTTTACTTTTTAAATATTTTTAAATTTTATTGACATCAATGACCCGAAAATAGCCATGAACTTGTTCAAAGAAATGGTAGAACTACAGCATTCCTGAACCATTTTCATCCACTAATTCTCCTTATTGGCATAAAAGAGAGCGTTGATGTAACCAAATCTTTGAAAACTCGTTTAATTTTATAATTGCAGTTTGTAATAAAGTTGTTAAATTTAGTAATTCTATAAGCCTGATTTTGTGAAAAGACTTGCGGTAATCATATACGTAGTTGGTTTGTTTTCATGGACTCATGGTCAGGATCCGCAGTTCACCCAGTTCTATGCCAATCCCCTCTACCTGGCCCCCTCCTTTGCAGGCGCAACCGAACAGGACAGGATCACTTCAGTCTACCGGAACCAGTGGCCGGAACTCAATAATGTATTTGTCACCTACAGCTTTTCATACGACCATTTCTTCGAGAATTTCAACAGCGGAGTGGGTATTCTTATTATGAGGGATGTGGCCGGATCCGGCAACCTGGGCCTCCTGAATGCAGGTATACAGTATTCCTACGATATCCAGATAAACAAAGACATTCACCTGAGGCCCGGGATTCATTTCAACTATACCCAGCAGGGAATTGATTATCATAAGCTCGTGTGGAATGACCAGCTTTCCAGCGGCGGTACCGGTGGTACAACCATAGAACAGCCACCCACCGATCCTTATAAGCCGGATGTGGACTTTGCATTTTCCCTCCTGGGATATACCGATCGGGCATGGTTCGGTTTTGCAGTGGATCACCTTTTGAGACCGAACTATGGCTTGTACAACAACGAAGCCCGCTGGCCCATCAAGTATTCGGCATTTGGTGGTTACCAGGTCATAAAGAAAGGCCGCCTCCTCAATCCCGTCGACGAAACACTTTCCCTTGCAATGTACTTCAGGCACCAGTACATCTTTACCCAGCTCGACCTGGGTGTTTACTGGTACAAAGCCCCATTAATGCTTGGATTCTGGTACAGGGGTATCCCGTTTTTCAAGGGATCCGATCCCGATTACCAGAAAGATCCCCGGGGTGATGCCCTGGCATTCCTGGTGGGATACAAGATGGACCAGCTTCGTGTGGGGTACAGCTACGACTTCACCATCTCCAACCTGGTCTCCTCCACCGGTGGCGCCCACGAGATCTCCATCGCTTACGAATTCAAGACCACCCGCAAGAAGCGCACCACCCGCATGGTTCCCTGCCCTGAGTTTTAGTCCGCAACCAAAGATCCTTCATTTTTAATTAATCTCTATTTGCTTATCTTTGGTTTATGAGTAAGGAATATTAAGTAAGTTGCATTAGTTTTGCAGTATTAAATATGTTCCGCATTATTATTCATTCAAGATGAGTCTATTAAAAGATATACGTATAAAAAACTTTCGAGGTTTTGAATCCTTAGAACTTCAGGATCTAAAGCAGGTAAATTTAATTGTTGGTCAAAACAATACTGGAAAATCTACAGTTTTAGAGGCAATGTTTCTTTTAGTAGGAATGTCTAATCCCAACCTTATTCCAACAATTAATGGATTCCGTGGTATTGGCAGAATTGGTGAAACTGAATTTAAATATTTGTTTCACAAACTCGATTTTGAAAAATCCCCTACAATAAATGCGAATTTAATGGACACCAGCTATAGACAATTGGAGATAATCCCAATTTATAAAAAAGTGTCTGATTCATCCCAAAGCTTCGGAAATCTGAATGGGGAACATTCTGGTATCAGTACGAGCTCTGCTTTCCAGTCTGTTACAGGACTTGACCTAAAATTCTCAAGTAAAAAGAAACACAGCATTCGTAAATCTGGGATTAGTTCAATAAAGATCCAGAAAGGTGAAGTTCAGTTTAATCCCTCGAAAGACTATAAAGAAGGTTTGCACGGTGCTTTAATTTCAAGCCAGGGAAAAGAAGAAGGTGCCTTACCGAGAGTGAGTGAGCTCATTAAGAAAAAAAGAGAACACATATTAGTAGATGCTTTAAGAAAAATTGATCCAGGCATACAAAGTATTCATGCATTGCCTGAAGGAATATTTCTAACTGTTGAGGGTATTGATGAGCTGATTCCGAGCAATATATCTGGAGATGGACTAAGGAGATTTCTGAATATAATCGCGACCATTACTGAAAAGCAAAATAGCATAATATTAATCGATGAAATCGAGAATGGTTTGCATTTCCTTTCACTGCAAAAGCTCTGGGAAACAATTATTAGTATGGCAGTCGAATTTAATAACCAAATAGTTGCCACAAGTCATAACATTGAAACAATCAAATACTTTGCAAATGCCGTCCAATCATACAAAGAAGGCGTGTTGATGAACAATGCTAAGCTGATTAACATTGCACACACAAAAGCAAAAGGAATTCAACATTATGATTATAGCATTGAAAGCATAAACAATTCTCTAGTGAATGAAATTGAGATCCGATAGTTATGGCTGGCTCAATTAAGATCTTTGTTGAAGGAGAAGCGGATGAAAAGTTCATCTCTGATTATATAAGCTACCTGTATGAAATAGATATTAGTGAAGATGTGATAAAATTAGGAGGTTGGGAAGGAATCAAAGATGGAGGAATGATAAACCAGTTTAAAAAAAACACAGACAACCTCGGTACCAATCTTATAATCATTGATGCTGATTCCGATGTCGAGGAAAGAAGACTTACCATAAGAAGTATAATTGATAAGAATGAAATAACTGCTTCCTTATTTCTTTTACCTAATAATGCTGAAGAAGGTGACCTCGAAACCTTATTAGAAAGAATAATCAATGGACATAATTCTCAAATATTTGATTGTTGGGAAAAATATGAATATTGCCTTTCAGAGATTAACATTGAAGGAAGGGTAAAACCTCTAACCATCCCTGCAAAAAAATCCAAGATTTATAGTTATATAGAAGCATTAGTAGACGATTCCAATGCCCAAAAAAAACTAATCAAGGATCCAAACAGGAACTATAAAAACACTGAACACTGGAACTTAGAATCTGATAGCCTTTCAGATCTGCATGGTTTTTTTGATAGTGTTTTTAATTAAGTCTATAAGTGGATTGATAGCCTCAAAAGAATCCTGTCAATCATCATATAGTCTGCCCACTTCCACCTAAGATGTCTAAATCACAGTATATTGTGATTTTTGTTGTTTTATAGAGGGATTAGCATTACTTTCACCGGGAAATCACACTATAATGTTAGCAGCTGGTATAGGAGTATCCATCAGAACCAGGAGAAAAGAACTGGGCATCACCCAACCCCACCTGGCCGAACTGGCCGGTGTGAGCACAAACACTGTGTATAAATTAGAACGGGGACAGAGCAATCCTTCACTGGATATACTGAATAAACTGGCCCAGGTATTGGGGATGGAATTAAAGCTTAACGTAAAGAACCTGCCCGATGAAACAACGAATTCAATAACTTATCAATGAGAGCACTGGAAGTTTACCGCAACGGAATTCTGGCAGGAATTCTGACCGAGGATAACAGGAAGGGGTTTTTGTTTCGTTACGACGATGTATATTTTCACGATACATCCAGAGCAGCCATCAGCCTCACCATTCCAAAAACAGGACAGCAGTACCACAGTGAATATCTCTTTCCCTTCTTCTTCAGCATGTTAAGCGAAGGTGTAAACAGGAAATTACAAAGCACACAGTTAAAAATTGACAGGGAAGACCATTTTGGATTGCTCATGGCAACAGCCAGGTGGGATACAGTTGGTGCGATTACAGTAAAACCGGTCACAGTAATTCCTACCACAACAGGATGAACCTCGATACACTGAAATATTGTCCAGGAACCCTTGCCGATGGTTTTAATACATACAGTCCGGGTTGCCTGCGGAATCTGTTCAACGGGAAAAAAGTTAATCACATATTGCCATACGAACCACCGCAACAAAACGAAGAAGTGGCAGCGCTGTTTTTAGAGAACAGGAGCAGGATCTCAATTTCAGGGGTTCAGGAGAAGCTGAGCTTCGTGCTGGAGAAGAATCAGTTACGCCTGACAAGAAAAGGGGAACCGGGAACTTACATATTGAAACCTGTTCCGCGGGATTTGAAAAGAGTTGACCAGGTGCCGGCAAATGAACATCTCACCATGCAGATTGCCAGACAGGTATATGGAATTCCAACAGCAGAGAATGCGGCAATATTTTTCAAGGATGGTTCGCCGGCCTATATCACCAGGCGATTTGATGTACGGGAAACCGGTGGGAAATGGGGAAAAGAAGATTTTGCTTCACTGGCAGGCAGAACAACAGAAATTTCCGGAGTAAATTATAAATATGAATCCAGTTACCAGGAGATCGGACTGATTATACAACGGTTTGTTTCGGCGTGGAGGGTAGAGATAGAAAAATACTTCTCACTGGTGGTTTTCAATTCCCTGTTCTCAAACGGTGATGCCCACCTGAAAAACTTTGCATTGCTGGAATCTTCAACCGGCGATTATTTATTAAGCCCGGCATACGACCTGTTGAACACGCGGTTACATGTTGATGATACCGACTTTGCATTGGAAAAAGGCCTGTTCTCAGATGGTTATAAAAGTGAGGGATATAAGATTCACGGACATCCCGTGAAAACAGATTTCATTGAATTTGCAAAGCGGATTGGTGTAACCGACACCAGGGTGGAAAAACTATTGCACCCATTTACAGAAAAACAACCCATGGTGGATACGCTGGTAAACCGTTCATTTTTAAGTGAGGCCAGTAAAAGAGAATATCTGTTGATGTACAGAACAATGCGAAACTTTTTAATCATAAAAACTGATTGAACCACTGCCACCAAATTAGCACCATTGTTTGGTGGTAAGTGCTAATTTTACAAACCGAAGCCACCCGGGCTCATGGGACCGGGGTGGCGGAGCTGTGAATTACCATGATTTTATCCAATACTCTTTTTATATGAGAACTTTAGTAAAACTACCCGCGATGTGTGCTGTCATTGGACTGATGGTAGCATCATCGTGCGTGCCCAACAGGAAAGTAACCTACCTCCAGTACGAAAACGAGTTGAAGGAACCAGAGTCCATCGTTACCGACAGCCTGGTAAGGATGTATGAAGCAGGAGAATGGGGATACCTGCTTCAGCCCAATGACCTGATGAGTATCTTAGTGGCCAGTCAGACTCCGGAGGAGTACAATCCCCTCTACCTGGCCGACAGGTACATGGTCAGTGGAGCCCTGGGAGCATCACAGCAGAACCGGAGTATGGGATACCGGATCGATCCTGCCGGGAATCTTCACCTGCCGGTCATAGGGACCATCCATGCTTCGGGATTGACAATAAAGAGACTTGAGGACTCCATCAATTATCGTTTTCAATCGGAACTTGAAGATCCCGTAACCAAGATCAATATTCTCAATTATAAATTTTCTGTCATTGGTGAGGTGGCTTCCCAAAACACCCTTTTCAGTGATGATAATTCGCTCACATTGATCCAGGGGCTCTCCATGGCAGGCGGGGCTTCGGAATTTGGAGATATTTCAAGGGTTAAGGTGGTCAGGTGGATTGGGACCGAGAACTATGTGTTTTATGTTAACCTGCTTGACGAATCCTTTCTGTCCAGTGAATTCTATTTCATTCAGCCCAATGATGTGATTGTTGTATCCCCATTGAAATCGAGAAGCTACCTGAAATATGTAGGTTCAAACCTGGGGATCATCACCGCTTCCGTCTCTCTTCTTTTGTCCATAGTTACACTCATTGCCGTTTTCCAATAGCCTATTAAGATGACAGCCAATACAAATCAATTCAGGTCAACTGCTACCCAGAAATGGATCATCAGGAAGCTTTTCTTTATCATACTTGACAACTGGTTCTGGATTATTGTGATCCTTTCCATGTCGTTGATGACCGCATTCCTTATTAACAGGTACAGCAGCAAACTATACAAGAGCCAGGCGACCATCGTCAAGGGTAGTGATGCATCAGGAGCTGAAGGCGCCTCATTTGTTTTTGGAAGTCCCTATAACATGAACCGGATCAATGCTGAATATGAAAAAGCTTTTATCACTTCACTTCCCATCCTGAAAGAAGTGGTCAGGGATCTTGATCTGAATATCCTCTATTATTCCCAGGGCCGCGTAAGAACCTACCAGCGACACGGAAATAACCCCATAAAAATTGAGATTGATACCCTGAGTGCCCGGTTGCCACTGGATATTTTAATCTCCATCACACCATTGGATGAGAACACCTTCACCCTGGGATGCAAGGACGAATACTGGTCATCGCAGTTTGCAGGTAAAACATTAACATTCAACCGGAAGATCCAGACAGGAGGGTTCTCATTTGTACTGAAGAAAACAGGTCGGATCGAAGGAACCGGAAGCTGGAGTGTTGAATTCCAATCCATTGAGGGCATGGCCAGGCTGCTTCAGAATGCAATAGAGGTAACTGAGGTTCGAAGGGGCTATGGAGGACAGGGTTCTTTTGCCATGCTTCAATTATCCATTGTTTCATCCGTGCCGGACAGGGACCGGTTGCTGCTCAATCGCATTGCAGAGGAGATCAGACTCAGGGATGTGGATAGAAAGATCGAACGCAGCAGCCGGACCATTGAGTTTATCGACAGGCAGCTTGCAGTGATTACCGATACTATGAAAATAGCGGCTGACCGGATGCGGGGATTAAAATTGGAAAACAAAAACCTCTCCAGCGGATCGTCACATGTATTTGACCGCCTTGCTGCCATGGAAGAGGAGTTGAGTCATCTGACCCTGATCAACCGCTATCTTTCCTACCTGGGCACCTACATCAGAGATGCCTCCATGGAAGATGTTGTAGTACCCTCCAGTTTTGGAGTGGATAGCGAGATCCTGGGTGGGCTTGTGGCCAGGTACATCGAACAAAAGCTTATGCTTAACGAGACAATGCATCTTCAGCTGCGGTCTGCACTTTATGACAAAGAAATTGTCAAACTGGAAAGGCAGGTCAAAGACCTTGAACTGGTTCTGCTGGAAAGTATCGCATCCACTACAAATTCAAACATGGTAAGGATCAGTGATTACCAGGAACAGATTGAGGGCTATTTCCAGTCTGCAAGATCAGTTCTGAGCGAGGAGATCGTTTATACTGATTATGAACGCCTCTACAACCTGAATGAGAAAATGTTCACCCTGCTCATGGATAAAAAAGCAGAGGCCGGTATCAACAGGGCTTCCATTGTATCAGATTACCGCATGCTGGAATCACCACTTACCAATGGTCAGCCTTTAAAGCCCCAACGCCGACGGAACCTGATAACTGCCCTGTTTCTTGGCCTTATGATCCCGGTGGTCTTTTTACTCATCAGGATCATTACCCGGAATACATTGATGTCCCTTTCAGAACTAAAGGAACTTGTATCTCTTCCGATCGTTGGTGTAATCGGTCATGCTTCAGGACCCAGGGTTTTCGGTAATGGCAGTCAGACCGATGTTTCAGAGAATTTCCGCTCCCTCCGGTCCAACCTGAGGTATTACAGTCATGATAAGAAATGTGTGACCATTCTGATCACATCCAGCATCAGTGAGGAGGGTAAAACTTTCATTACAGCCAACCTGGGAAGGGTGATAGCTCTGCAGGGTAAAAAAACGCTGGTAGTAGGTGCGGATCTCAGGAAACCCACCCTGAAGAGTTATTTCCAGGCTGAAACCGGACCGGGTCTGAGCCAGTATCTTGCCGGCCAGGTTGAATTAAAGGAGCTGGTTCATGAAAGTGAAAAGGAAAACCTCTACTTCACAGCATCCGGACCGGTACCGCCCAATCCGGCTGAACTGCTTTCAGGTGAAAACATGAAAAGCATGTTAAAAAAAACTTGAGGAAACATTCGATGTGATCCTCATAGACACACCTCCCGTTGGCCTGATCTCGGATGCAGCAGAGATCTTCCCCATGACCGATGTCATTCTCCTGGTGACCCGCCAGGATAAAACTCCAGTTAATACACTGAAGTATATAGATCATTTCATCGATAAGGAATCCCGGCGTAAAACTTCCATTCTTTTTAATGGAGTTAAGATCGGGGCCGCTTTTGGGTATTACAATTATGGGTATGGGTATGGGTACGGATACTACAGCGAAAGATCGAAGAAATCCGGATTGAACATCTTTAGGAAGCAATCCCGGGAAGAGTGAAATGCCGATACTGAAATTAAATACATCATTGTTTAGCATCAACTTTAAGGAGATCTGGCAATACCGTGATTTGCTTGGAATGTTTGTCAGGCGCGACGTGATTACAGTTTACAAGCAGACAATTCTCGGACCTGTCTGGTATGTAGTTCAACCCATCCTGACAACCGCTATATATATACTCATTTTTGGAAAGATCGCCGGAATTTCCACTGATGGCATGCCACAGACCCTTTTCTACCTTGGCGGGATAGTCATCTGGAACTACTTTGCGGAATCTTTTAATACGACATCCAGGACATTTATGGAGAATGCGGCCATCTTCGGAAAG
>Ga0255379_10097_pt1 | contig 14363 bp, 12 predicted proteins | sample ANMaggSeSYBR01I3_FD_182105 | JGI IMG/M metagenome (GOLD analysis project Ga0255379, IMG submission 182105) | Sediment cell enrichment communities from methane seep in Santa Monica Basin, California, United Staets - ANME aggregate JGI... | ecosystem: Environmental > Aquatic > Marine > Cold seeps >... | reverse complement strand
CGCTGCTGAACCTGCTTGGCCTGGCTATCGGGATTACGGCCACCATCATGATCTTTGTCTATATCCAGGACCAGGTCACCTATGACAGGCACAACGAGCATTTTGACCGCATATACAGGCTTGAGGGCGATTTCTTCATTAACGAGAAACAGGATCTTACTGCCATCACCCAGATCCCCCTTGGACCCACATTAAAGGATGAGTATCCTGAAATTGTTGAACAGACCCGGATACTGCCCAGAAGAGATTTCTATTTCGAAAGAGATGAGGACACCTTTAAAGAGGACAGTATCATGCTGGCCGACTCGACTATATTCACGGTCTTTACAATACCCTTTGTGACAGGAGACCCGAATACCGCCCTGACAGCACCATTCTCCATGGTGATAAGCCGTTCATTGGCCCATAAATACTTTGGCACCTGGGATGTCGTTGGAGAGAGCATGAAGGATATGGAGGGAACCACTTTTAATATCACCGGTGTATTTGAGAATCTGCCTGGCAATGTTCATCTGCGCTTCAATGGACTGATCTCAACTGCTACCATAGAGGAGCAGATCGGGAGCGAACGATTCAATGACCGTAGTACAAATGCCTTCTGGAACGTAGTATGTTACACCTATGTTTTGATGTCCGAAAATACCACAGCAGATATGGTGATTTCCAAATTTCCTGAGTTCTATGATAATTATATGAAAGAGTTGGGTGATCAGATTAAAGCCTCCTTTAGCCTGCGGATCACTCCACTATCTGATGTTCACTTTCAAAAAGATGAACTGACCTGGGACCTCCCCAAGGGAAATATGAACTATGTATATATCATGGCCGTAATAGCTGTGTTGCTGATTGTTATTGCAAGCATTAACTATACCAACCTGACCACGGCCAGAGCCACCAGCCGGGGCAAAGAGATCGGAATACGGAAAGTGGGCGGAGCCAACAAGAGTGTTTTAAGGTCCCAATTCCTGGGTGAGTCTGTAGTCATGTCCCTTCTTGCAGGCCTTACAGCAACATTCCTGACCATCCTGGCCATACCACTGTTCAATAGTCTTGCCGGAACAGCATTCTCATTCCAAACCATCTTTCAGCCAACCATCCTCCTGTTTATCCTGGGCATCTCAATACTTACAGGCCTGCTGTCGGGCCTCTACCCGGCTGCCTATCTGGCATCGTTTAACCCGGTTTCAATCCTGAAAGGAAACGGGGTTAGCAGTAAGGACCGTGGATGGCTGAGGACCGGGCTGGTGATTGCCCAGTTTATGATTTCAGCAGTGATGATCATCGGCTCCATTGTGGTTGCCCTGCAGATGGGATATATTCAAAAAAAGGAGCTCGGTTTTGACCGGGAGCAGATTATGATGCTGGCACTGAACGATACAGCCATCATCAACAATGTGACTGCTTTTATGGAGGAGATAGAAAGGCATCCGTCGGTGGAGGAGAAGGGTACGGCGCTCTCGACCACGGCACCAGGCAGGTTTTACGGAAAACAGGTGATGACCGCCGAAACCAATGATGGCGAGATGGGCGAAAAAGCTTTTAACAATTGTTTCGTCAATTACGACTATATGGATGTAATGGGTCTGACACTGGTAGAGGGCCGCTTCTACGACAGGGAGTTCGGATCGGATTTCACCAATGCCTTTGTGGTCAATGAAGCCCTGGTCAGAGAGATGCAGTGGGGGAATGAAGCCCTGGGAAAACAGTTTATCCGCGGAGTCTCTATCCAGGGAGACCTTCCGGTGGGAGAAATTGTAGGAGTTGTGAAAGATTTTAACTACGGTTCGCTTCACAATCCTGTGGAGCCCCTGGTGTTGGTCTGTAATGAGAATGCCAATTTCATGCGCACCCTTTCGATAAGGGTGGCCGGAGAGAATTTCCCGGAAGTGCTGAAGTGGGTAGAAGAGAAACGGGATGAATTCAGTCCCTCCTACCCCATACAATACAGTTACCTGAGCGACGAACTGAAGACCCTGTATGGTGAGGAGAAAGTTATCTTTGCACTGGTGATCTCCTTTACTCTGCTTATTATCTTTATTGCCGTACTGGGATTGCTTGGACTCTCCTCTTTTATGACGGCCAAGCGTACCCGCGAAACCGGGGTCAGGAGGGTGATGGGTGCTTCCCAAAACCAGATTTTATACCTCTTCCTGTCGCAATTCTCCAGGTGGGTGATCATCTCCAATATCGTAGCATGGCCCCTCTCTTATTTTGCCATGAAAAACTGGCTGCAGAATTTCACCTACAGAATCGACTTCCCGTTCTGGACCTTTATCATATCTTTGTTGTTATCGCTAACTATTGCCGTGATCACCGTCAGCTGGCAGTCACTTAAAGCCTCTCGGATGAACCCGGCTGCCTCCATCAGGGTGGAATGACAACAGGAAAGGTATTGGGTAACAGGTATGTTATGAATGGTATATCGGCAGATGTGTCGGGCTTTGTCCCCCATATGTCTGCCAACACCTATTATGAGGTTGTCAGGCTGATCGATGGAAAACTACTCTTTCTGCCTGATCACCTGGAGAGACTCAGACAATCGATATCAGGATCAGGAACAGACTACCCTGGCAACCACAAGATCATTAATAACCTGCGTTTACTGGCGAGTGAAAATCCATTCAGGGAGGGAAACATCAGGATCTGTCTGCATCATTCCAATGGGAACGAGCCGGTGCTGCAGTGCTATTTCATCCCGTATGTTTACCCCGATACAACGATGTATAAAAAAGGGGTAAAGCTGGTTACCTATCCCCACACACGACCCAATCCAGGCATTAAAAAATGGGATGACCTTTTCAGGAGCTCAGTCGGCAAATACATCCGGGAACATGGCGTATATGAAGCGGCCCTTATAAATCCTGAAAACCAGATCACAGAAGGGAGCCGGTCCAATATCTTCTATATCGACCAGGCTGGCAGCCTGATTACCATTCCTGAAAAAAAGGTCCTGCCGGGAATAACCAGGAAATATGTACTGGAGATCGCCGAAAAAAAGGGCATCCGCATAGTGGAAAAAACTGTAACAACAGAGGAGCTGGACAGCCTGGTCTCTGTATTTATTTCCGGCACCTCCCCAAAGGTTCTTCCTGTAAAACAGATTGATGAATACTACTTTGATGTGGACCACCCGTTAATACAACTGCTTATGAATCAATTTGAACAGTTGGTTTATAAAAACCTCACAACGCTTTGATTCTGTTCATGAATCAAAACATTTACATACTTTCATTTGTTCATCACTAGAAACCCCCAAAACAACTGTTCAAGATGAAAAGGTATATATTTATTCTGACACTGACCCTGGCGTTTTTTACAATTGAGGCACAGAAAAAACATATCTATCATACTGCGGGAAATGAGATTATCTTCTCGGGAGCAGATATGAATTTCAACGGGACAGATGTCAACAACAATATCCGTTTCACTCTCTTTTTTCACACCCAGCAGCAGCTCAATTTTGACCTGACAGACAACATTGGTTTATATACCGGTTTTGCCATACGAAATGTTGGTCTGATCATGGAGGACCTTTTTCAGAATGTTGGATATGATGTTGCCAATACACATCCCGATTACAACAAGAACACCAAGATCAAGCACCGGAGCTACTCACTGGGCTTCCCTGTTGCTGTCAAATTGGGCTCTTTCAGTAAAAACTATTTTTTCTACGCGGGAGGCGAATATGAGTGGATGTTCCACTACAAACAGAAGAAATTCATCGACGGCGAGAAATATAAGTTCACTGAGTGGACCAGCAACCGTGTCAACCCCTGGATCCCCTCCCTGTTTGCAGGGGTCCAGTTCCCCGGAGGGTTCAACCTGAAATTCAAATATTACATGGACGACTTCCTCAACAAGGACTTTACCGGCCAGGATTTTGGACAGGATGTGGACTACTCACAGTTTGAATCGTCCGGAATCTGGTATATTTCACTCTCTGTCTTTATTAACAGACAGATGATCGAACGAGTAGTGGACCGTGAATCTTATCAGAAAACCGCATACAGGTAATCACAGTTTTTTTAACTTTGTCCCCCGTTAGGGGTGTTAGCTCAGTTGGTTCAGAGCGCTTGCTTGACAGGCAAGAGGTCACTGGTTCGATTCCAGTACATCCCACCACTAAATATTAAGGAGTTAGGCCATGCCTGGCTCCTTTTGTTTTTTATACAGGTGAAACAGGGGTGAAACAATCAGCTTTTTCCGCTATACTACGGCCTATAACATTTTCTCAGAATTTTTGTAAATTTATAATGCCATCAGCCCCAACATCTGTATGAACCTATATAAATTTCCGTGCTCAAATCGCCTTATTGTGTTTTGCAAATACTATTATTGGGATTCTGTTATAGTAAGTCCAGGGTTGCATGTTAGAGAAGGGTTTCAGGATGAATAACATATATGAGAAACAAACACTATTAGTATATATACAACCGTTGGCAGCAAGGCAAAGAGCTTCGACTGAGATTATCTCAATAACTCATAAATTTGAACCATTAAAAATCTTATGACAAAAAATAATTATTCATACATCTATTTATTGATAGGCTTTGTATCCCTTTTCTTTTTTAACGGGCGATGGATTTTACCTATAGCCGCATTTGTAGCACCGCTGTTTTTGATTCGTTTTTTAAGGTATCAAAAGCCATTTATAGGATTTTTGTTTATCGTACTAGCTGGTTGGATATCAAACATATTTATATGGAAAGGGATGATACCCATGTCGGGCTTTTTCTACTATTTCCTTATGTTTATGATGAGCTTGTCTACTGCATTGATTTTTTTAATCGACAGGGTTTACTCTCAAAGATTGAAAGGAATAATTTCAACTTTTATTTTCCCCTCTGCCTATGTAATAATGGATTATATTGTTATATCGACTAATCCATCAGGTTCGTATGGTACATTGGCACATACTCAAACGTCATTACCATTATTGCAGATTATTTCGGTTACAGGAATTTGGGGTGTGATTTTCATCATCACCTGGACATCATCAATGATAAACTGGCTTTGGGATTATTCTTTCCAAAAAAGTAAAATCAATTTGGCCTTACTGATTTATGGCATTCCCTTGTTGTCAATCATATTATTTGGACAAGTTAGATTATTTACAGACATTGAAGATGAGACGGTAAGAGTTGCTTCAATAAATATTAGCAAAGATGCACTACACAACCGCTTTAATGCTAAGATTGATTCCCTTGTTGAAAAATCCAATAACAATTTTTTGACACATTGTGAAATTGCAGCTGTTTCAGGGGCTAAAATTGTATTTGGTATTGAAACTGTAATAAGCTTACACAAGGATAAAGAAAACGAGTTTATTGAAAAAGCTAAGGTTATTGCCCAAAAAGATAGTCTTTATTTGGGCCTTCCAATGGAAGTAATACCTGAAGGTTTCCCTGAAGTGCGTCCAGAAAATAAAATTATATGGATTTCTCCCAAAGGGCAGATTTTATACACTTATCATAAAGCAAAGCCAACACCGGGCGAAGGAAATTATGGTGATGGAATTATTAAATTTTTCGATTCGCCTTACGGACGAATAAGTTCTTCCATTTGCTTTGATATGGATTTCCCTGCTCTCATAAGTCAGGTTAATAAAATGAATATTGATATAATGTTGGTGCCAGGCAACGATTGGCAGGAAATAACACCCTATCACACCTATGTTGCATCGGCAAGAGCTATTGAACAAGGTTTTAACATGGTTAGGGCTGCGTCACGAGGATTCTCTGCCTCTTCTAATTATAAAGGACAGCTTCTGTCTTCGATGAATTATTATAAAACTGAAGACCTCATTTTATACTCTGACTTACCTACAAAAGGACAAAAAACTATTTATTCCGTACTTGGAGACTATTTTGCATGGATGTGTATTGTTTTCTTGATTATAATTAGTGCCTTTTTTATAAAACAGAAATTTGAAAAATAGATTTAAAAAGAAAAATGCCCAGCTGCCAATAAATTGTAAATTGCATGGTGGGTGAAGTACTTTTGCGCGCTTTCTGCTCCGCATTAATGTCTGTAACAGCCGACACAGACAGCTCCCGCAACCACCACGACAACCTACAAGTGGCCGTTAGGCGCAAGGCAGAAATGATCCAACATTTATAACGGGCTTTTTTTGTAAATTTGAAAAAACCTATTGCTATGGATGCATCGGAATTGAAACTGAGGATTTTCAGGGAAATTGATTCCCTTGAGAGTGGTAAGCTTCAAGAAGTTTATGGATACTTACAGAATTATGTGCGAGGCGACAAAGATCTTAGCGATTGGGAAAACCTTTCTGTTGCTCAAAAAGAAGGATTAATAGGCGCGATAAACGATCTTGATGAAGGTAAAGGAATAGTGCATGAAGAGGTAATTTCAAAATATCGAAAGAAGTATTCAGATGCCTAAAAAGATCATATGGTCTCCAGATTCAGAGAGGGACCTAGGCCTTATTCTTGAATATCTTGCAAGAGAATGGGATTCCACTGTGTCAATTAAATTTCTGGACCTTATTGAGGAATTGTCAGAACAAGTTTCCCTCAATCCGCGTCAATTCCCCTTAATTCATAAGAAGCTGAATATTCGCAAATGTGTCATTACTAAGCACAATACACTGTATTATAGAAATAAGCGAAATCATGTGGAATTGCTACGGATCTATGATACAAGGCAAGATCCGGGAAAATTGAAATTTGAATAGCGCCCAGCGCCTAGTCGAGTAAGCTAGGGGAATTTCACCCCTAACTTCTCACAGAACCGTACGTGAACCTCTCAATTCATACGGCTCTTATTATGCCGTCAATAACTTAGGTTAATTGATCACTACGCCTTTTCTGCGCTTGACAAGCTTCCCTTTTATTAGCATCGGGGAGCGTAGCCATTTACGGATTAGACGTAAGGTTGCCGGGCATTTGATTTTGCGGTAGAGCAGTTGTAGCAGGTAGCTGTGGTCTACTTCATCGAAAAAGGTCTAAACATATGCGAGATGTTCTTTTCAATCTAAGAAGATATCTAGGACTCGAATACTATTGTTACATATTCTCGTACCCATATTGAGTATAGATCTCATCTTCATCAAAATGATCAAAAAGGATCTTTTTCATATCATTTGTTAAATGATAAAGTGCTGTGTCAGCGTTGTTATCCTCATATTGCTTATGAATAACAATTTGAGCATATGCTTTAATAAAAGGATTGGAGAATGAAAATCTATTATTATTCTTATTTAGTCTCAATATCTCATTTCTAGAATTCTTGGTTAATTCCTCAACATACCGTTTAAGGTTTTTAGAAGAGTAATCGCTATATTTTTTCTTCAATTCTGTAGTAATGTCATTGATGCCCACCTCTTCTTTACCTGAATTAATGATTGCTTCAAGTATATTTTTTGGATCTTCAAATTTTCTCTTATTCACGATTTTTGTGGCTGTATCATATATTGATTTCAATGTGTCTGAATACTCCATAACATACTTATCAATTGCACCTTCTAAATCAGAATTATCAAATTTCTCAAAAATACTTGAGGTCTCATGAATTCCGCGATTATAGCACATAATTGAACATAATTCGTGAGTCATTTCAGCAAGTCCATGAGAATATCTAATTACTTTTTCTTTAACATCTGTTCTAAATTCTATATTAAGTAGCTTTTCGCCTTTTAAAATAATATCAAGTAATTCATCATGTGACAAAAGAGGAACAAATATTTCAGAAACTCTGCTCTTCATCTCAGGTTCATATTGTATTACTTCCCGTGCTGTGTTAACTGCACCAATTGCAACTATTTTTGATTTCTTATAGGTTTTCGCTATATCCATGAAAATCTTTAGTATTTCACCAAAGTTCTTCTTCTCATCTGATTTTATTTTGTGAAAATCCTCGATTATCCAGCATTGTTCCGTCTCCCCAAGATATTTAGAAAGTGTTTGTGGAGTTAAAGGTATATCCAATAGTCTCTTTTCAATACTAGTATGAGAGTCGACTACCGCTCCTCCAATTTTTGCTTTTATAGCAAGTAAAGAACCTGACAGATCATTTGATATTCTAGAGGTATCTGAATTTTCTTTTGACGATTGAGTGAATATACTCAGCTGATTAAATGCATCAAGAAAAATATCGTTCAAAGTCATTCTTGATTCACAACTTGTTGTTATAGTCTCTCGAAAATGAGGTTTAAGTTTGTTTTCTAATATTGTTGTTTTACCTGAACCAGAATGTCCATATATAATTATTTGCTTACCAGTGGTTTTTATCGCTCTGAGAAGCTGTTCATTTATTGTCTCCCGCTCAACATATGTTAGAGAAGCGCTTGTTGCAGGAGTAAAAACATAATCTAATTGATACTTCTTATTACGCATAATAATAGGATTCTAAATAATATAGGATTAATATATGAAATGAACTCTAATAATTCAAAAGTACACTCCTCAATATAATTAACGACTGTTTAGTAGTGACTTAATGCCCCATACAAGCTCATTTCAGGCACTTCTTTTTCGCTAGTTATAGCACTACAGGGGGGGGAAGTCCTCATATGGGCTTAAAAACAGCCTTATGCGCTGTGTGTCTGGTTGTTATGGTGTTTATATAACGTTATTTGCCTAATATAGAGCCTTTTAGATATCAATTGAGGTAAATGATGAAGTTATAATAGTAGTATGGCTTGCCATTCACGATGTAAATATCAATCAGTTTTATGTCCATTCGTATTGCAGTTACAGATCCCAAGTCTCCAATACTCAGTCCTGGTACCTCACGGACCACTTATTCGTTTAATCAAAAAAAAAAAATATTTATTTGGTTAATATTATTAACATGTTTATATTTGTGCCGTAATTAGTTTAAAACCAAAAAATGGACAAAACAAATCTAACACCAGAAGAAAGTCTCTTATTAATTGCAAAGACAATAGAAGAGACTAATAAAATAACAATAGAAGAGACTAAAAAAGGAATTAAAGAAGGCAGTGTCATATATTTAATGTGGGGCTTTTTAATGTTTTTTGTAACACTATGCCAGTTTATTATTATACGCTTGGAATTAAACATTGGAACCGGTTTCCCTGCTCTGCTATATACACTTGGGGCGATTTATACATTTATAGACTATCGGAAAAAAACTAAAAATAATGATTCGCCTAAAAATAACCTTCTCGGTAATCTCTTATTTACACTGGGAACTTTATTTGGCGTGAATATTATGATAATGGGTATCTTTTTCGGGCCACAACTAGGGGTAGCCTTTATTCCGATAATTTTAATCTTATTTGCCTTCTGGATTATAATGACCGGAGTATCAATCCGATTTAAACCATTATTTATTGGTGGTATAGCAATTAACTTACTTGCATTTATCCCATTTTTAATTGACTGGCAGTACCATTTTTTAATCATGACAATAGCTTCAGTAGTAGGTGTTATAATTCCGGGGATATTACTTAGAAAAGATAAATAGTAAGAACATGTATAAAGATTTAGACCCTATATTACATTCTCAACTGCGATTAACAATAGTCTCTACTTTAATTACATTAAAAGAGACCGATTTTAATCACATCAAGGAGATTACTAAGGCTGCTTCCGGTAATATTAGTATCCAGATAAAAAAACTGCAGGAAGCTGGGTATATTCAAGTAGAAAAATCTTTTAAAAATAATTATCCCAATACTACAATATCAATTACAGATAAAGGTGTACAGGCATTTAAAGTCTATGTCAAAAATCTAAACAAATATATTAATCCGGCTAAATAATTTTTTTATCCACTTAGTTAATGTTATTAACTACTTAATTATTTAAATAATGAAAAAACCAATATTTATTTTTATGATTTCCATCCTCACAATAACAGGATGCAGCGCTCAGCAGAAACAGAAAAAAAATTCTACTATGCGAAATGTTGCTGAAAGTTCAATTTTGAACTTTTATCGTCAATACAGTTCATTTACCGATCCAGGAGAATATGAATACTTGTACGAAAATCTTCCTGATTCTCTACCGGAGCTTTGTAGGTTGATAAAGTCTCAAACAATACATCCAATGGGTGAATTACCAAGTTACCGGGATCAAATTCCTGAAGAAAGAACAAATGAGTATCTAAAGTACCCAACAGTAAAATCTATTCTGGAAGGACTGCTATCCTATGATTCCTCAGGTCTGATAACAAATCGAAAGCCTGCAGATCGGTTAATAATAGGTTGTCGTCATAATTCTATTCTGCTTGCTTCAATATTAAAATATCAGGGTATTCCAGCCAGGGTTCGTTGTGGTCATGTTACGTACTTAATACCGGATTTTCATGCGAGTCATACAATCTGTGAAGTATGGAATGAAAATGACAAGCGTTGGATGCTTGTGGATCCAAGCACGAATATGGTTGATTTTAGTAGAGAGAAATTTGACTTTAGTAACGATTTATGGTTAAAAATGCAAAACAAGGAAATAGATCCCAACCAATATGGGTTCCCTGGCAGGTATACTGGTTTGGTTTCGATAGTTGGGAAAGTGTGTACAGATCTGGCATCGATATTGGGAACCGAATACCCAGTTTACCAATATGCACCTATATTGGAATATGCTTTTGATAAGGATAAGCAATTAAGCACTGAGCAAATAGAAACTCTAAATAAAATAAGTGAATTAATGAAGTCAATTGATGCTGATAATATTTCGAAATTACAAGATATTTATAACAATACTCCTGAAATTCAAATTACAAAAACATTTGAACGTGTTACAACAAATGCTGAAAGCAATCGGGATAAAAAAAACACCAGCGCCAAAAATCCTTCAATAAATAAACCTATTATTGAATTTGTTGATATACCTGGAGATACATTTATCATGGGCAGTCCTGAAGAGGAGGAAGGAAGGGTTGATGATGAGGTTCAACACAAAGTTACATTGAGTGCTTTTAAAATGAGTAAATATCCAGTTACCATTGAGCAATACAATATATTTTGTGATGCAACAGGCAGGAAAAAGCCTTGGTATGGAAGAAACAGTCATGGCAAAATGCCAGTTTCACAAGTAAGCTGGTACGATGCCAAAGCATTTGCTGAATGGATGGGTTGCAGGCTGCCAACTGAAGCTGAGTGGGAATATGCAGCTCGCGCCAACACCACGACTCCCTATAATACAGGTGATTGCCTGACTTCTGAGCAGGCTAATTTTAATGGAAAAGAATCGTATATCAATTGTGAAAAAAGTGAAAACAGAAAGAAACCATTAGCTGTTGGTAATTTTTCGCCGAATGCATTTGGATTATACGATATGCATGGTAATATGTGGGAATGGACCAACGATTGGTATGGTGAGTACGACATAGATAATACATTGAATCCAAAAGGAGCGGAAACAGGAACACGAAAAGTTGATCGTGGTGGTGGTTACTGGGATCCTGCTTGGAGATGCAGATCAGCCTATCGTGGTGGAGGCGATCCTCCCGGCAATAGGGGTGCAGGTCTTAGTTTTAGAGTAGTAATATCTGAATTACAAATGGTTTGTTGGTATTGACATTGCATACAAAAGTCGGGCAGGAAGATGCCTCAGCGCCCTCTCATTCACGAACCCATGTATCCAGAGGATGCAATTCCTGTATCTGGAATGCTACGTCCTATATGACATTCAAAACCAGTGATATTGAATGGAGATACATTGATTGCAATAACTGTTGATGAAGCAAACTCCAAAGAGCTTCTAACATTCTCAAGGTATGGTTTCACCTTGCTATTGCCAAACCGATAGGTTATATAAGTCATAATATCCAATCCCACCGAGCAGAAAGAGGATTATTGTTTGTTTCATGGAAATACCTTTTGAAGTGATTAAAACGGTACAATTCCTATAACGCCCTTAAGTTTTGTTTATTATGAGCTTACTGGTTTATTCAAAAAACGTAGCCGCTTTTTGTTTACATTTATGATCCCATGATAAAACAGCTCTACAGATTTCTGAATCCGAAATTTCAAAACCTCTCTTTAGAGTATAAAGTAGATTTTAAACCGAGGTACGGACATGGAAACCCGGCACATCCGGATCTGCTAAAGATCATAGAAGCCAACCGGGGAACTTACAAAAAACTGCTTCAAAAAGCGCTCTCATATAAAAAGAACATTTGGTCGATCCGGGACTCGAAAATGGAAACCGATCCTGCAAAACCCGCATGGAACAACGGCTTCCTGCCCGGACTGGATATTATTGGGATCTACACCATGCTTTCACGCTTCAAGCCCAAAAGATATATTGAAATAGGATCCGGCCATTCCACCCGGGTGGCCCATAAGGCCATCATTGAACAGAAACTGAGTACAGAGTTTATTTCAATCGATCCGAAGCCACGGGTAGAGATCGATCAGCTGCCCAACAGAATTCTCCGGGAGCGATTTGAAAACACAAGCTTTGATATAGTCAGTGAACTCAATGCAAATGATATTCTTTTCGTGGACAACTCGCACCGGATCTTGCCCAACTCCGATTCCCTGGTCTTCTTTCTTGAAATCCTGCCTAAGCTGAAAAGAGGGGTCATTGTACATATCCACGATATCTACCTGCCCTACGATTACCCCCAGTTTATGTGCAACAGATTCTACTCGGAACAGTACGGTCTGGCCTTTTATCTGCTGGCCAATCCAGATAAATATGAGACCCTTTTGCCCAACTACTTTATTTCAAAGGATAAAGAACTGTCTGAACTGATCGCTCCCATCTGGGATCATGAAAACCTCAAAGATGTGGAGCGGCACGGCGGCTCATACTGGATAAGAATATCGCAATAGTGTTGCTATTCATGTTTTTATGAGACTTTTCACCGTTGACGATATCATTGAGACCTTTACCAAGGCGAAACAGCGCAGCTTTGGATTCCTGCTCTCCAAGCTGAACATGGACTCCCTTGCAAGAACAAAAAGTGCCTTTGACCCTTCGGCAAACCAGCATTCCAACTGGTGGCTCATTCCGGTGATCCGTGAACGATGGAACTATCTCATCTCGGGAGATCCTCAAATCAATTACAAACAATACCTGATAAATAATCTCCTGGGAGAAGCTGATCAATTACGGCTTCTTTCGCTGGGGAGCGGTTCGGGCGGACATGAAATGGAGCTTGCAGCCCATCCGGGTTTCCATGACATTACCTGTATCGACATTGCCCAAAACAGAGTGGATGAAGCGCAACAAGAAGCTGCAAAGCGGGGATTGAAAAACATTCGTTTTATCTGCATCGATTTTAATACATATGAGTTCCCCGCCGAATCCTTTGACCTTGTGCTCTTCAACTCTTCGCTACACCATTTTAATCACGTTGAAAGCCTTCTGAAGGAACGTATCAAAAGAACCCTGAAGCCAGGAGGAAAACTGATCATTAACGAATATGTTGGACCAACACGTCTGCAGTTTCCCCGACAGCAGCGCAAAGCAATCAATCAGGCCCTGAAGCTGGTTCCTGACAAATACAAAATACGGTTCCAAACCAACCTGGTCAAAAGGAGGTTTTATGGGCCCGGTCTAATCCGGATGATCCTGGCTGATCCGTCGGAGTGCATCGATTCTTCCTCCATTCTCCCGGCTGTTCACACACATTATAGAACCATTATTGAAAGACCATACGGCGGTAATATCCTGATGAATGTTCTCAAGGATATCTCCCATCATTATACAACACCGGATCCCGCTTCAGATGCTGTCCTGAATAGTTTAATCCAATTCGAAGATACCTACCTGGAAACCCACTCCTCCGATTTTGTATTCGGCGTCTATGAGAAAGTATAGCCCTCTTATTGCAGCACAAATCTGATAGGAAAGGTGAAGATCACATTCACATACCGGCCGCTTTGAAAACCCGGTTCCCACCTGGGTGAAGAGTTAACCACCCGCAGAGCTTCCCTGTCCAGTTCGGGATGAACTCCCTGAAGAATCTCTGCACGTTCGATATACCCTTTGCTGTTCACCACAAACTTCACAATCACCCTGCCACTGACCCTGTTCTCCACAGCTTCAGCGGGGTATTCGAGCTGACCCATGATGTATTTATAGAACTCCACCGAGGGTTCTCCTCCATTGAAAGTAGGCATAATCTCTGTATTGTAATGATCGTCAGGGGCATAGCTATCGCCATTCGGGTCATCAGGATAAACAGGAATGATAATCTCTGTACCTGTGATAAACTCCGGGTCCCAGATCAGCGGGTCCAGTTCCGGATCTCCATCCACCAATTCGATCACCGTGCTGATTAGCGGAATCTTCGGTTTAACAGGGGGCCTTGGCTCCTCCCGGGGAATAACGAGTATCATGATCTCATCTATTGAGATCTCCGTCGCACGATTCACATCCCATAATTTGGTGGTCATGGTTGTCCATTCAAAACTG
>Ga0255379_10096_pt1 | contig 14364 bp, 7 predicted proteins | sample ANMaggSeSYBR01I3_FD_182105 | JGI IMG/M metagenome (GOLD analysis project Ga0255379, IMG submission 182105) | Sediment cell enrichment communities from methane seep in Santa Monica Basin, California, United Staets - ANME aggregate JGI... | ecosystem: Environmental > Aquatic > Marine > Cold seeps >... | reverse complement strand
CATATCCTTTTTAAAAAACTTGCCCATGTCATCATTCCCAACGGAACCCACAAAACCGGTCTGAACACCCAGGTGGGCCAGACCATGGATGGTATTTGCCGCAGATCCTCCGGAAGCTTTGGATTTGGGCAACCCTGAAGTCTCCGAATGGATATAATTGGAGGTATCAAGGTCTACCAGTGTCATGCTTCCTTTGGGTAATCCAAAACTATCCAGGACCGAATCATCATTAATTCTTATGATAATGTCCACGAGCGCATTCCCCATTCCCAGTACTTTTGCCATATTTTTAAAGTTTATATGCAAATATATAATTATTCACAATGTTTGATATCTATACGTCCTTTCATTCAGAAAGGTTTTTTGTGAAATGTATTGTTTTATTGATGAAAAGCTTTATTTTTGCGTCGCTTAATAAAGCACAGTTTTTTTTAAACTGGAAAACTCCTCAGTAGCTCAGTTGGTTAGAGCGGCGGACTGTTAATCCGTAGGTCGTAGGTTCAAGTCCTACCTGGGGAGCCTGATAAGAAAGGTTGGTGATTTCGCTGACCTTTTTTTATTGTCCAATTTCTCAATAATTGATTTCAGGACATAATGTTTGTAAATTACGCAGTTTGTAAATTGCAACCAACTATCAAATTTCAACAAAAATGACTAAGAACCTTTTGTTCCCTGCACTGCTTGTCGTTATTGTATTAGGTCTGAATTCCTGTGATACAGGAATAAATGGGCGATATAAATTCCAGCCCGAATCCATGCACTGGCTCCAGTTCAGGGGTCCCAATGCTTCAGGGATTGCCCCTGAGAATGCAGATCCTCCCATTCATTTCAGTGCAGACACTAATCTTCTCTGGAGGACTGAGCTGATGCCGGGATGGTCCTCGCCCTGTATAGTCAATGAAAAGATTTTCCTCACCGGATTTGATAATTTGGACAGCCTGCTCTTTACGATAGCAATCGACAGGGAAAACGGAAAGATCCTCTGGAAAGATTCTGTGCAACCCCTTGGTTATTACGGTAAACACCCTTTGTACACCTATGCTGATCCCAGCATGGTAAGTGATGGTAACAAGGTTTTTGCTTCGTTCCCTAATTATGGTTTGATTGCATACGATCTGAATGGAAATAAGATGTGGGAATTTACCCATGAACTCATATCACAGTATTTTAATGGAGGAGCCTCTTCCCCGATAGTTATTGACAGCACCATTGTGCTCATAATAAACTCAGATCAGGATCCGAGGATTGTGGCGATAAACACCTCTTCAGGAGATCCTGTCTGGACGATCAGGGGAGCTGACAAGGGATGGGGACCAATGTGGACCACCGCAACTCCTGTGGTATTTAATGAAAGGATGATCTTGCACTTCAGCGATCGAATCGCATCTGTTGACATGGCTAATGGTGAAGTAAAATGGTGGTTAATGGTCCCATCTACAGGAGTTACAACCCCTGTAATTATGGAAGATATGATGTATGTAAATACGTGGACTAACGGGGGCGAAGAGAGCGTAAGAGGGAAACGGATCTCTTTTGCAGAATTATTAGAGGAGTGTGATAAGAATGGAGACGGGAAAATTGTTAAGGATGAATTAAAAGACGATATGGTACTCACTCACAGGCCTGAAATTCCGGATGCACCCTTTAGTTCAGCAAGTCTCAAAAATATTTTTGATAATTTCGATACCAATAAAGACCAGGCATTGGTTGAAAGCGAATGGAGTTCAATGATGGAGTTTCTTGCTTCGAATTATGAAGAACATGGTATGCTTGCAATTCCCCTGAAGGGTTCCGGTGAAAGGTCTGTAACGGATATAAAGTGGAAGGTAAATAAGGATACCCCTGAAACCCCTTCCCCTCTGGTAGTTGGTGAAAACGTGCTGTTTATCAAGAATGGAGGGATTGTTACTGTACTCGATCGTGAATCGGGTGAAGTGGTTCATCATGGACGTATCGGTGCTGCAGGTGGCTATCTTACTTCGCCCATGCTTGCAGGAAACCGGGTGTATGTATGTTCCTTTAATGGTACAGTGACTGTATTATCTGCGGATGATTTCAATGTTCTTGGTCAAAATAAACTCAGGGAAAAGATCGGAGCATCACCTGTCGCAGTCGATGATGTACTATACATCAGAACGGATAAGCATCTATATGCATTTCGTGAGCCGTAAGCTTTGAGATTCATCTAATTTATGAGGTTGATTATTGATTTGAATAGATAAATCGATATCCGACACCTCTGACACTTAGGATATGTTTGGGTTTTGAAGGTGTTTCTTCCAGTTTTTTCCGGAGATCAAGTATAGAATTATCGACCGTCCTGGTAGTGGGCATGGCTTCGTAGCCCCAGACTTCATTAAGCAGATCATGACGGTGGATGGCTTTTCCTTCATGTCTGATCATATATTGCAAGATCGCAAATTCTCTGGCTGATAAAGAGATTTCTTTATCTCCTACATAAGCCTGTAGTTTAATAAAATCAAGCCTGACATTTCCGAATGAATAGTATTCAGGTACAGCGGGTTGGTCGGTTGTTCTTCTGAAGGCTGCTCTGATCCTTGCCAGCAGCTCCGGCAGACTGAATGGTTTGGTGATATAGTCGTCAGCTCCAATATCGAGCCCTGAAACCTTATCCATTTCTGAACCCCTGGCGGTGAGCATGATAATAGGCAGTTCGGGATATTCCTTTTTTATTGTCCGGCAGATTTCATACCCATTGAGCCCCGGAAGCATAATATCCAGTAATAGAAGACCAATATCTTTCTCCCGGGCGAGTTTTAATCCTCGTTTCCCATTGGTTTCTGTAATGACCCGGTATCCCTCGAACTCAAGGTTGTCTTTTAAACCTTCCAGGATACTGATATCATCCTCTATGATCAAGATGGTTTTCATACTTTTATTGCTGAAATAAAATTACTGAAAACTTACTTCCTTTTCCAACTTCACTTTCAACCTTTATTTTTCCCTGGTGTGCTTCCACAATCTCCTTAACAACGGTTAGTCCCAGACCTGTACCTGTAATATTGCCGGACTCATTTCTTTCCACACGGAAGAACTCTTCAAATATTTTTATCAGATTTTCTGCTTCAATACCTATTCCTTCGTCTTCAACCTCAGTAATCACAGAACCGGAGTTTTTGTATAACCGTACATAAATCTTTTTTGAATCTCCTGAATACTTGATGGCATTGCTAAACAGGTTGGAATATACCTGGTAAAATCTTTCAGGATCGACTTTTACCTTTATATCCCGGTCGATCTCCGTGATCATATTGAATCCTTTTTTTTCCAGCCAGTAATTTATGTCCAGTATGGCAGTATCCAGGATCTCTGATAAATTAGCTTCAACCGGATGATATTCCTGTCGGGCCTTTTCCATTTTTGAGAATTCCAGAATATTGTTGATCATCCGTTTAAGCCGTTCGCTCTCATTTACAATGACTGAAAGATATTTTCTCTGACCTGAGTCTGATTTCACCCTTCTCATCATCAGTGATTCTGCGTACATGCGAATGGAGGTCAGTGGTGTTTTTAATTCGTGGGTTACATTCGAAATAAAATTGGATCTTAAGTTGGCCAGATGTTTTTCCCTGGCAATATCTCTTAAAATCAAAATAACTCCAAGCAACATTGCCAGAAGGAGCAATGCAGAGGCAATGCCATAAATCCAGCTTCTGCGTTTAATAAGATCTGTGATAAGGTTTTCATTCTTTATGTCTATCTGTATGATTTGCCCCGGGAAATAGGGATTCAACTGAGAGGAATAAGAAAGGCTCTGTGTTGCTGTATTGGAAATATATCCGGTTGGAAATTCAAGGATATATTCAAATTCTAAACCTTCCTGAATGCCTGTTTTACCGATCGTTTCAAATAGTTTTTGACGGTCGATGAAAAAACCTGAAGTATTCTCAACACCTGTATGGATCAGAAAAAACTCCCGATCGGTTCCTGACAACGGACTAACAATTTTAAAACCGTTGCTATCTTTATACTGGGCGTCCGATTTCCCTTCAATTACCAGTCCTGAAAGTTCATCTCCATATTGGTTCACAAATTGATCCTGTTGATTTAAATTAGTTATAAATCTGTTCATATTTGAAAAAATCCCGGGAGTAATATTCTTGTATTCATTTACCCACTCTGTTACTTGCGTGAGTAAATCTTTGGTAAAGAAATTCAAGGGAACTGATCCGTAAGCCATTTTTTCAAGTGCAAATTCAATGACCGGTATGAGTTCTTCAAAATTTTCAGCATTGGTGATTTTTAACAGATGCGATAATGCATAATATGCATAGGGAAATCCATTCCTATCCAATAAGTGGAAATAATCCTGAATTATCATGCTGTATTGGACTGCCGCATCTCCAGGTTGGCCTGATTTGATTAATACCCTTCCCAATGCATTTAAAGCAATTACTGTGTCGCTTTCTCCTTTTGAATACCTCAAACACGACTGATAATATTCTTTTGCTTTTGACAGATCTTTTTCAGAAAATTCAGCATGTTCTCCCTTTTCGAACGTTGACCTGAATCTGACTGAAAGGATTGGTTTCATCGGATCATCAGGTATTCCTGTAAAACCCGGATATAGAAATTGCCCCTTGTTGTTGAGGATGAATGCCTGAATAACAAAATCATTCCCGGCTGCTGTTTGAACCATCGCATCCTTCATTATACCAGGCTTGTCAATTTCATGTTTGAATCCTGAAGTTACCTCTTCAATTTGGTTTTGCAGGGCAGTTGAAAACCTTGCCGACAAATCTCTCTGTTCTTCAATAATCTTTTTTTCAGTAAGTTCTTTCAGGTTTGAAATGTTATTGATACTGAAATAAGTTAATACGCCACCTGAAAGCACAATGGCCAGGATAAAGATCACCGAAAGCCTGGTTACCGGCTTAAATCTACGGCTCATTAGCAGTATTTATTCATTTTACTTGAAGACTTTAGAGAGCTCCGCACCAAGGTTCTCTACAGCCCGGACCTCTGTTTTTCTTTCACGTATTGAAAATGATATTTGATTTCCGTCAGGATGAATATCGAAAATATCCACTCTGTTCTCCGAGCTCCATACTTTCTCAGGATTTCCTCCTTTTGAGGGTACGCGCCATAGGCTGGTATTCTTGCTTTCCAGCAACTCAACAAAATAAATATATGTGCCGTCTGGTGACCAGAATGCCGTATTAAATTTGCCGGCTTCCTGGACAGTGCACACCTCTTTCTCTTCTCCTCCCTCTGCAGGCATTGTAAACAGACGACTTTTCTTATCACCCGGATACTCTAATCCAAAGAGCAGGTTTGTACCATCAGGGGAAAGATCCAGTACATCTCGTGTAAAATCAGTGTGCTTATATAGTATCTTATCCATACCTGTTTCCAGATCATGATGTACTAGCCGGTCTTTAAAAAACAGATAGTAAATACTCTTGCCATCCGGAGGCCATTCAAGACCGGACAAGGGAAATGCATCGTCCTGTGGAACATTGTATTCGTAATCGGATAACTGAAGAATTTCTTCTGTCTGGCCTGTTTCCCTATCTAACAGGAAGATCTCTCCTTTATACCCTTTTGTTTGGAGTTGATTTTCATCAAATCCTACAAACAGGATCGAATTTCCGTCCAGGGACCATCTGTGTCCTAAGGGTGCAAATCTCTTATTTAATGGCTGATGTTCTCTTCCTGTTTTTAAATCCCGGATTATAAAACTTATGCCATCTTCAAATTGCGCATATGCCAGATATTGTCCGTCCGGAGACCACGTTACTCCATAATTGGAACCCTTCATTGATTTGCCTGCTCCCAGAATAATCTCACCTGTTTCTGTATTAAGTGGGGCAATGCTGGTATAAAAATTACGTCTGACAAAACCGAAGTAGCAATTGCCGTTTTGAGTAAATCCCATGGGTGCTACCTCACCAATATCAGCATATATCCGCTTGGCCGGTCCTGCTAATTTGGTCTCATCAAGCGTTACTGCCCATAGATCCCATGCACCTGAGCGGTCACTGAGAAACAAGAACTCCTTTCTTCCCGGCACCCAGCCAAACACCCTGTCGTTGGCCGGATGTGTAATCAAAGGAATATCACTTTCTCCATCTGCCAGCAACAAGTGTATGTCAAGATTCTCTTTGTCGGCATCATTGGAAAAATGATAAGCGATATACTTTTCGTCCGGAGAACAGGCTAACTGAATATTTTGAATCTTTTTGAATGATTTTTTTACATGTAATGTTTTATTTGGGATATTGATAGAAACGATTTGCATTGTTCTTTGATCAGGGATTGTTCTGATGGCAATAATCTCATCATCCGAAAGCCATGAGGCGGGATATACTTCCTCACCCTCCTGGCTGTAAAGCAATTCTGATGTTGAATTCTCCACATCGAAGAGCATTAAATCGGTCGTGTTGTATGGCTTCCACCAGGTAGATACGATCTGTTTGCCATTTTTTGATATGGCCGTATTTAATACAAAACTGGTAGTATCTCCCATAGTGGCCTTATGGGTCAGTGGGCGAATTTCCCCGCTTATCAGATTGTGAATCGCCAAATCTCCGCTACCCTTCCAATCTACACAGGAACGAAAAAGCCCATCGTAAGAGACTGTCCCCAGGTCAACCAGGTGGGGAGTCTCCCATACCTGTTTGATCCTGATCCCCTCCGGTTCTTCAGTAGCCATAATCTCTGGTTTTTGTTGCAGTGATTTGAGCGGCAGGAAATTTTCCAGGAACCAGAATTCATCTTCTCCCTGTATTGCACCACCGAAAACAAATTGTTCTCCGTCAGGCGACCAATCGAGATAATAAATAATATTCACCTCATCTTTGAGATTTGTTTCGATGTCCTCAATGGTACCATCACTGAGATTTACTATTCTAATCACCTTTCCATCATTATAGGCGATTTGCCTGCTGTCGGGAGACCAACACGGATCGAGGGTCGAGATGAATTTCGGGATTTCACATAATACCCTTACTACACCATCATCCACATTGATCACATTCAGATTGTATTTATCTTCACCCTCCCTGGACAAATAGGCAATCATTTTTCCGTCAGGTGACCACACCGATAACAAAATACTTTTCTCTTCTTCAGAAACAAGCAATTCCGGTTCTCCACCGGTTGAGTTAATAATATATATGCTACTTCTTGCCAATTTCCAGCTGGTTCCAGTACTTTCTGGTACGTTGTATCGTATGAATGCAATTTTTTTACCGTCAGGCGACCAGCTTGGACTCTCATCCAGGAAAGATCCTTTTTCGGTGGTCAGTTTTTCCACTGTATGGCCGTCAGCGGAAAGCCTCCAGATGCGTGCTGCAGGCTGCATGAAGCCGATAGCCGTATCTGATTCGGTCCATCCGGAAAAAACAATTGATTTTCCGTCAGGGGAAAACCTGTTTCCTCCCTGGGGGGGGTAAAGATGGACAAAATCATGGTCCTGTTTGATGGTAAAGAGCTTGCCGCTTCCTCCTTTAGATGGAACTGATGCAAGCTCAAAATTGGGTGCTTCTTCCAGAGTCCCGCTTTTGGTAGTTATAAATATGATTTGGTCCCCATCTGGCGACCACCTCGGCTGTATCGCCAGGCGATCATGTAAAACCTTTGTTGCCTGCCCACCTTTTGCCGGTAATGTATATAAGGATAATTCTTGTTTTGTGGTTAATAATGCCCCTATTTTGTTATCGGGTGCCCATCCTGCCAGGACCATAACTTTTTCTATTCCCTCGGGGACATTAATACTGGTAACTTTTCCGGAAATATTTCCATCGTCTTGTACCCGAACGAACTTTATTTGGTTACCGGACTCTTCATCGATGAAGGCGATGATGCTGCCGTCAGGTGACCATATTGGACTGGAAGCCTTATTTGATTTTGCGACCAGTTTTGGAGTTCCTCCTGTTGCAGAAACAATATATAAATTACCTCCAGCGTAGCCCAGAGCTTTATCCTCTACATAGGCAATCCATTTCCCATCGGGAGAAAAAGCCGGTTCCCGTGCTTGGATATCCACCAGTTGGTTTTGTGGGCCTCCATCTATTTGTGTGGTATAAATATGTTGTTCATTATTCTCTACCGATGAGTAAGCAAGTTTTTTTCCATCTGGAGATATACTGATCCTGTAATTCTTTTCACTGAAATCACGATAGTTTTCAATGATTTTCCTGGGTTGACCACCTGTAGCAGGTACAATAAATATACTCTGATTCAATTTCTCATTTTCTGGCCTGTCTTCTAACGGGATTTCATTAAAGACAATCCATTTTCCATCACCAGACCAGGATAGTCCGGTCCATTCCAGGTCTATTCCATCTGTATCCAGATGGACCGGTTTGCCAGGGAATTCAGGACCAATATTACTGGAAAGAGGCATTATCCAAAGTTTTTCTTCTGAGACTAATGCCAGGTCTTTCCCGTCGGGGGATAATCTCACGGACCAGGAAAGTTCAGTGGGGATCTGAATTTTGGTAAATTTTGGAATCGGTGGAGATTTAGGAATCGTTTCGGCAATTGGCATTAACCTTTTTAATCTTTCTCTGGCAATGGCCACCTCGTTTTCTTGCGTGGGGAAATTGTTAACCAGGCGCTGGTAGGCTTCTACAGCCTCCTGGGTTCCCATCCTTTCATAACACATTCCGATATGTAAAAGTGCTTTTGCACGAATGGATGGATCGGCACTTGAATTATCTGCGATCTGATCATATAAATTGATGGCATCCTGCAGTTTGCCTTCTCCCTCCTCCTTCATCAGTCCTCTCTGGTATAATTGTTCGGGGGTTTGGGCTTGAGAGGGAAGGTTCCAAGCAATAATAAGTACGGCGACTAGAATAAGAATGCTCCTAAATGATTTCATTTTTTGGCCCTCCTTTTGGTTTTAAGGCAAATCTATGGCGACCAGAAAGGCTCATTGTCACGAAAAAGTATAAGTTATGTAAGAAAAGTGTCATGGTGAAATAAATGGTGATTAATAAGAAAGAAAACAATTGAAGATGTGAATATCGTTGAGGTCTTTCTATTTCATCCGAAAGCATCAATATCTCTAACCAAAAGCCATGTTTGATGATAAACTACGACACCCTCTTGTCTGATAGGAAAACGCGGAGATGGATGATCAGCATAATTAGGAGGTAAATTATTAGAATGGTAAGGATTCCACCAGTTATAAGTGTTATACCAGCCGTTTTCAGTAATTGCAGGACATTGTACAAAAAGGGTTGAGTCCCCCGGGTGAGAATCAGAGCTTCGCCGTTTATTAAATGATGTGTTGTTGAATCTTCTTTTCCCAAATATGTATTAGCAGGAGAGCGTCCCCTGGATAATGCAGTTACAGTACGATCCAGGTAAGGCTGCTTCCATGTTGACCTGTTCAATCTTTCCCTGGCAATGGTGAACTCATTCTTGTGTTTGGGGAAATTGGTTTCCAGGCGCTGATAGGCTTCTACATCCCCTTTCTTTTCTATTCTATCATTGCCTTTTTGATTTACTTGCTCGGGGGTCTGGGAAAAAGAAAGAGAATTACCTGCAATAATAAATGCTGCAATAATAATGACATTGATCCACAATGATTTCATTTTCTGGCCCTCCTTTTAGCTTATATCAAAGTTATAGTGAACGGGAGTGCTCATTGTCAAAAAATTGTAAAAACTATGTAAAAGAATGTCAAGGAAAATCAGATGACGAAATAGTCATTCCTTGGATATTAGCTTCCGCTTAACCTCTTCAAAATCAGCTTTCCAAAGGGTGCTTTCCGGTCGGATTTTTTCCGTATCCATATAACAGTAACAGATCCATTTCCCGTCGGGGGACCAGGATATATCATACTTAAAACCTGTATCATCGGTTGCAAGTTCCGTTATTTTACCATCGTCAACAGAGATCTTTAATAAATGGTATTTTCTATCAGGGTCCGATTTTACAATTCCATCAATAGCCAGGTATTTACCATCCGGAGACCAGCAATATACGCCGGTATCATCGAGACCATGAGTGTTCAAATCGAGGATTACTCGGGATTCATCATTGAATATATTGCGGATGATAAATTTGTCATCCTCTAGCATAGCTACAGACTTGTTGTCGGGTGACCAGTTCCAGGGATATATCATACAATTGTTTAATGTTTTTATTGGGTTGCCTTCGTCTGAGGAAATGATCCTTGTTTCAACTTCAAAATCCGGATTTTCAACAAAAGCCCAATAACTTATCATCCGGTCGTCAGGAGACCAGGCTACCCACTTTTTCTTTTCAGGTGTCTCAGTTATCTGTTTCAGCTCTTTTTTATTCATATCATAGATCCAGATATCGTCATTATCAACTATGGCCAATCTTGATCCGTCATTTGACATAGACATTTTTGTGTTATGTGCTCCACCGCGGTTCCAGTTTTCGATGATCCTGGTTGCAGGACCGGTTACCCTGGCTTCCTCAATAGATATTGGAGCCATATAGAGATCATCTAGTTCATCTTCTTTTGTTGTTTTAAAAAGAATCCTTGTATGATCGGGTGTAACACAGTAAGCGAACGGTTTCCCCGTCACATCGACATCCATGTTCAGCAGATATGATTCCCCTCCTGCAATTGGTACAATCCTCATGGCTGCATCACCTTCTTCCATTTTATTATATTTCTCTCCCTGTACGATGATCATTTTACTGTTTTTTGACCACTGGGCTCCATAAACAGGAAGGTGTGCCACAGGTTCATATGATGGGCCACCAGAAGCAGATGCCACTTTCATTCCAAACATTAAGTGGTGGGATGACCGGTGGAATAATATCCTGTCGCCTTCCGGTGACAACGACGCAAAAGTTCCTGTTTTCACAGGCGGAGTAAGTTTGAATTCCTTCTGATCTGATATCCGAATAAAATTCAGGGATCTTCCCCAGCCTTTCCTGGTTTCATCACTGAACACCCACTTTCCGTCGGTGGTCCAGTGAGGTTTGGTATGACCGTCACCAATCAATTTTTTAGCGGCACCACCCTCTGCTGAGCACAACCACATCTCCGCGAAAGGGCCATTAAATGCAATGGTATTACCATCGGGTGAATAAGCCGGATTAAATTGCGGAAAATTCGCTGTGGTCAGGGATTTGATCTCTCGATCTGAAATGGATAAAGAAAATATTTGAGGATATTCTTTCTCTTGTTTATCCATCATATGGAAAACAAGCTTCTTGCTGTCGGGTGACCAGTTCACTCCGTATAGATCACAATCTTTTTCTCTTTTCAGCAAGATTTTTGGAATTCCAGTGGCATGTCCGGTCTCTTGAGAAACAGGCACCACGTAGATAGAAGAATCTCCACAGGTAAAGGCAATGTTTTTTCCACCGGGAGACCATGTTGGAGCATTAACCTGCATATCAACGAATTTAAATGGATCACTGCCGTCCATAGGGACAATGGAATTCCCTGCTAAAAGGAATTTCCCATTTGGAGATAAGCTAGTGCCTGGTGTCCTATCAATTACATCATTTTTTCCAGTGAATGTTTTGATTTTGTTGTAGGTTATCCCCGTTTTCGGGTCAACAATGGTATTTTCATCGCGATCGATTAATGCTGCTCCCTGGTTATTGTCGTTCTCCATCGTATACTGCACCTGTGATAGCATGAGTTCGGTAACCGGGGCTATATTGCTTTCTGGATTTTCCTCCATCAGATTAGTTAAAGTTGCTAGGGCATCTTCGTATTTTCCTGCCCTGTACAATGAGTGGCCAATGCTATATTGGGCATTCAGGGCCAGAAGTGTGTTGGGTCTGAGGGCTATGGCATCGTAATATTCTTTGATGGCGTCTTCATACTCCCATCTTTTAAAGAAATCGTTCCCCTGTCTCATGTGCTTTTCAGCCTTTCTGTTGAGGTCAGCCACATATGCATCAAGACTGGTTATTCGGTCTCTTGCAATGGCAGCATCTTCTGCCTGCTCAGGAAATCTATTGATTACATCCCGGTATGCCTGCCGGGCCTTTTCCGAACCCAGTTTCTCATAACACATTCCCATATGCAACAATGCTTTAGCCTTTAATGATTGAGCAGCATCCTGGTCCTCTGCTAGTTGAATATAGATATCTATCGCACTCTGCAATTCCCCTCTGGCTTCTTCCAGATAGAGCGCTTTTTCATAAAGCTGACTTGCAGTCTGCTGAGGGAATATTTCATGATTGGCCAGGAAAAGTCCTGCCATCAATAAAATGAGAATTAAAGTAGTCTTCTTCGTTTTCATCTTATGCCCTCCTTGTTTTGTTAAAAAGCAACTGTTCAACTTTTTATCAAATTTATGATGATTCACAGGGAGTTATGTCAAGGAAATGTGATGATCTGGTGATGATTCGTTGATGCCTGTATTTATTATGCTAATTTGCCAGTTTATATCCAACACCCCTGACACTTATAATGTATTCAGGTTCTGAAGGGTCATCTTCCAGTTTTTTCCTGATATTGGCAATATGGCTGTCAACGGTCCTTTCAGTAACCAACGTATTATTTTCACCCCATACCCGGTTCAGAAAATCATCCCTGGTAACCACCTCTCCCTTTCTTTCGTTAAGCAAATTCACCATCTGCAGCTCAAGTGTGGTGTACTTTATATCTTTCCCTCTTTTTAATGCCTCATACTTTTTCAGGTCGAATACTGTTTCTCCTATACAGAAAACAGTGCTTCCGGAAACAGGCTCAGCTGACCTTCTCAGCAAAGCATTTACACGGGCCAATAATTCCCTGAGACTAAATGGTTTAGTAACATAATCATCGGCTCCAAACTCCAGCCCCAGCACCTTATCAATCTCCTGGTCTTTAACTGTCAGCATGATAATGGGAATATTGTTGCCTTCCTGTCTTAGTTTTTTGCAGACCTGGTATCCATTCTGGAATGGCAGCATGAGATCAAGAATAATCAGATCAGGTGGATTTCGTTCAATCATTTCCAAACCTGCTAAACCATCGTCTGCGCTGTACACATCAAATCCTTCCGATTCAAATTCATCTTTTAATGAAAGCTGAATTCCAGGATCATCTTCAATAATTAGAATTTTTTTCGCCATTGTTGCCTCCTTAATTATAATCTAAGATTGGAAGTGTTATGGTAAATACAGTATTCCAACCATGTTCGCTCTTTACATCAATATGTCCATTGTGGGCTTCAACCGTATACTTAACCAGCGCAAGCCCAAGACCGGTTCCTTTAATTGAATACTTCACTGCTCTGTTTCCCCTGTAAAACTTCTCAAAAACCTTATCCTTTTCATCGTCTTCAATCCCCAATCCCTGGTCCTTAATTTTTATAATTACGGAATCGTGATTTCTTTCCAGCGTTACCTCTGCTTTCTTGTCATCGGGTGAAAACTTAACGGCATTATCCAGCAGGTTGAAGATTGTCTGTTCCATGGCATCCTTATCGATTTGAATAGCGGGTATATCATTCTCAATTTGAATATGGATGTTGAGTTCTCTATCAATACTCTCTTTTTTATAAGTAGTGATGGCCATTGTTAACCAGGTGGTAATATCTGTTTCTTCCATCTTATAAACCTTCTTCCCTGCTTCTATCTTTGAAAAATTCAAAATGTTGCTAACCAGACGAATAAGCTTGTCAATGTCCCTGGATATAATTGAAATATACTGTTTCATTTTTGCCGGTTGAATCACTTTTCCTTTTTCCAACCTTTCGGTAAGAGATTTCATGGAGGTAAGCGGAGTCTTAAATTCATGAGAAACTGATGACACAAAATCGGACTTAATTTTCAGTATTTCCATTTCGTGGTTTACAATCCTTGTGATCATGGCTGTCCCAAAAACCAGGATGATGATAAGGGTAATAATTGTCCAGAAATAAAAATTCGTAAAAACATTTATCTCCCCAAGACCTTTGGGTCCAACGTGGGTCAGCTCCAAGTGCCAGGGTGGGAAATTGTTATCAAACAATGCGGTGGTTGTAATGGCGTCCTGCGCATTGTTTTTATTTCCTTTGATAGAATCTCCCGAAAGGGTAGAGATATAAAAAGCCGTATTTTGCAATGGTTGGATCTCTTCCACAGCACTATTAAGGATATTTTCCTGGAGGAAATGGTTGTTCAGTTTAGCACCAAGGATTCCTGCCTTGTTGGGTTGGTTTTGAGCGGGAATCGTCACAGCCAGAATCAAATAATCTTCATTACCAATTCTTTTTGAAAACCCAAATGGGGAGGAAGAAGGTGAATTGGTCTGAAGGTAACCCGGCAGTTCAGGTATAATGTTTGATTTAATGTTACTTATGGTCTGCCATTGTCCTGTTTGGAACTGATATTGTTTTTGAAGCAGCTCAAATTGGGAGATATATTCGGATGATCTTACGGCACTATCCAGGAATAATCCAGTAAGTCTTTCAATGACTA